>OLVO01004065.1_pt1 | contig 11354 bp, 7 predicted proteins | sample 1672571 | NCBI WGS metagenome assembly OLVO01 (sample SAMEA3136700, study PRJEB25190) | human gut metagenome | biome: human gut; feature: human-associated habitat; material: faeces | place: Austria | collected 2013 | reverse complement strand
TGGCCATCGCCTCGGCGATCAGCTTACCGATCGTCTCGTCGTTGTTGGCCGAAATGGTGGCCACCTGCTCGATCTTGGCGAAATCCGAGCCGACCTCCTGGCTCTGCTTCCGCAGCGACTCCACGACCGTCGCAACGGCCTTGTCGATACCGCGTTTCAGGTCCATCGGGTTGGCTCCGGCCGTCACGTTCTTCAGACCGACGCCGATGATCGACTGCGCCAGCACGGTTGCGGTGGTCGTACCGTCGCCCGCATCGTCGTTGGTCTTCGAAGCGACCTCGCGGACCATCTGGGCGCCCATGTTGGCGAAAGCGTCCTCCAGTTCCACCTCCTTGGCCACCGTCACACCGTCCTTGGTGATCTGCGGAGCGCCGAATTTCTTGTCGATGATCACGTTGCGGCCTTTGGGACCGAGCGTTACCTTAACGGCGTTCGACAGCGCGTCGACACCCTCCTTGAGCAGTTCGCGCGCCTCTACGTTATATTTAATATCCTTTGCCATGACTATTTATCGAATTTAGATGATTGCCAAAATATCGTTCTGTTTCATAATGAGGTAGTCCACGCCGTCGACCTGGATTTCCTGACCGGCATACTTGCCGTAGAGCACCTGGTCGCCCTCCTTGACCTCCATCTTGACCTCCGAGGTTCCGGGACCTACTGCAACGACTTTGCCTGCCAGCGGTTTCTCCTTTGCCGTGTCGGGGATGATCAATCCGCCGGCCGTCTTCTCCTCCGCGGGATTCGGGAGAATCAGCACGCGGTCCGATAATGGTTTTACGTTCATAGCTTTGTGTTTTAAATTTGTTTGATATAATATGTTTCATTCGCTTTCGCAACCTCTATCCCATCAATAGATGTGCCAACCGTTTTTTGGCAGATTTTGCGTGACAAACGAGCAGAGGCGACTGCCATTTTGTCATTTCCGCCATTTCCGGACGATTTTTCAGCCGTTTTTTTTGCACGGACCGAAAAATCGTATTACATTTGCATCCCGATACGACCGTTCGACGGTCACACGGTGGATGTAGCTCAGTCGGTTAGAGCGTCGGATTGTGGTTCCGAAGGTCGAGGGTTCGAGCCCCTTCTTCCACCCGAAAAGGTCTTCTTGCGAAGACCTTTTTTCGTTGGCATGTGCAGACAGTTCAATTGGCCGACACGGAACATGCGATACGAATCCGTCGGGCGACATCGCCTCCGCGCTCCGGTTCCCGGGGCTGCATCATAAAAAAACCGGACGCCTCGCGGCATCCGGTTCTCTTTATATTCCGGCAGCAAATTACTTGCGGTAGATCTTCGTGTAGCCGTAGATAGCCTCGTCGCCGAGTTCCTCCTCGATGCGGAGCAGCTGGTTGTACTTGGCCATACGGTCCGAACGCGAAGCCGAACCGGTCTTGATCTGACCCGAGTTCGTAGCCACGGCGATGTCGGCGATGGTCGAATCCTCGGTCTCGCCCGAACGGTGCGACGTCACCGACGTATAGCCGGCGCGGTGAGCCATCTCGATGGCGTCGAGCGTCTCGGTCAGCGTACCGATCTGGTTTACCTTGATCAGGATCGAGTTGGCGCAACCGGTCTCGATACCCTTCTTCAGGAAATCTACGTTGGTCACGAACAGGTCGTCGCCCACGAGCTGGCATTTGTCGCCGATCTCGGCGGTCAGCATCTGCCAGCCTTCCCAGTCGTTCTCCGACATGCCGTCCTCGATCGAGTCGATGGGGTATTTGGCGACGAGTCCCTTCAGGTACTCCACCTGCTCCTTCGACGTACGCTTGGCGCCCTTCTCGCCCTCGAACTTGGTGTAGTCGTAAACGCCGTCCTTGTAGAACTCCGACGAAGCGCAGTCCATGCCGATCGACACGTCGCCGCCCTCGCACTTGCGGCCGGGCTTGTAGCCGGCCATCTTGATGGCCTCGATGATCGACTCGATGGCATCCTCCGTGCCGTTGAGCGCGGGAGCGAAACCACCCTCGTCGCCTACGGCCGTCGAGAGGTTACGGTTGTGGAGCACCTTCTTCAGGTTGTGGAACACCTCGGCGCCCATGCGGATGCCCTCCTTGAACGAAGGAGCGCCCACGGGACGGATCATAAACTCCTGGAATGCGATCGGAGCGTCCGAGTGCGAACCGCCGTTGATGATGTTCATCATCGGAACGGGCAGCGTCTTGGCGTTCGCGCCGCCGATATAGCGATAGAGCGGCATGCCGAAATAGTCGGCGGCAGCGCGGGCAACGGCCAGCGACACGCCGAGGATGGCGTTTGCGCCGAGCTTCGACTTGGTGGGGGTTCCGTCGAGGGCGATCATGGCCTTGTCGATGCCCACCTGGTCGGCTACGTTCATGCCGATGACGGCCGGAGCGATCACTTCGTTAACGTTCTTCACGGCGTTCAGGACGCCTTTGCCCAGGTAACGGCTCTTGTCGCCGTCACGAAGCTCAAGGGCCTCGTTCTCGCCCGTCGACGCTCCGCTCGGAACGGCAGCGCGGCCGAATGCGCCCGATACGGTACGAACTTCGACCTCGATGGTCGGATTGCCTCGCGAGTCGAGGATTTCCCTTGCGTGAATCTCTACAATCTGCATAGTTGTAATAATTTGAATTTTATGGTGTTTGAATGCTAATTCCCTGAATCGGCACGGCAAAGGTACAAAATAATTGTGAATTGCAGTTTCATTATTGTTATTTTTTTCACGACAACAGCATTCGTTTCCGCGGATTTTTCTACAAATATCGTATCTTTGTGCCGCGGCACAGACGCATAACCTGTAAACGACTTTCAATCAATGCGAAAAGTTCTTTCGTTCTCGCTCTTTCTGATGCTGGGCCTCGTCGCCTCGCAGCTGCTTCCCGGCGCACTCGGCACGGCCTATCCGGGTTTCAAGGCGACTGCCGACACCCTGCTCTACATCTGCCTGGGATTCATTATGATCAACGTCGGACGGGAGTTCGAAATCGACAAGTCGCGCTGGCGCTCCTACACCGCCGATTACTTCATCGCCATGGCCACCGCAGCGCTGCCGTGGCTGCTGATCGTCCTCTACTATATTTTCGTACTGCTGCCCTCCGACCTCTGGACCGACTCCGCGGCGTGGAAGGAGAATCTGCTGCTGAGCCGTTTCGCGGCCCCGACCTCGGCCGGTATCCTCTTCACGATGCTCGCCGCGTTAAGCCTGAAAAACAGTTGGATATACCGTAAGATCCAGGTGCTGGCTATCTTCGACGACCTGGACACCATCCTGCTGATGATCCCGCTGCAAATCCTGATGATCGGCCTCAAATGGCAGATGTTCGCCATCGTGGGCGTGGTCGTCGTACTGCTTATCGCAGGCTGGCGGTGGCAGGCGCGGTGGAACGTCCGGCAGGACTGGAAACGCATCCTGGGGCTTTCGGCGGTGGTCTGCGCCCTGACACAGGCGCTCTACATCGTCACCGCGCGGTGGTACGGACCAGAAAACAGCATACACATCGAGGTGCTGCTTCCGGCCTTCGTGATCGGCATGCTGATGAAGCACAGGGAGATCGACACCCCGACCGAACGCCGCGCCGCAACGGGCATCTCGTTCCTGTTCATGCTGCTTGTCGGCATGAGCATGCCGCTCGTGACGGGCGCTTCGGCGGCAGACGCCGCCGCGGCCGCCACCTCCATCACGGCGTCGCAGCCGATGATGCCGTGGGGCGTGCTGATCCTGCACGTCGTGGCCGTTTCGGCGCTCTCGAACATCGGGAAGCTGGTCCCGGTCTTCTTCTACCGCGACCGGAAACTGAGCGAGCGGCTCGCACTCTCGATCGGCATGTTCACCCGCGGCGAGGTGGGCGCGGGCGTCATCTTCATCGCCCTGGGATACAGCCTCGGCGGCCCGGCGCTGATCATCTCGGTGCTGACGCTGGTGCTGAACCTGATCCTCACGGGCGGCTTCGTCGTCTGGGTCAAGAAACTGGCCCTGAAAAGCTGCACACCCGAAGCATAATTTCATCGACCTCCATGAAAAGATACGCATTCATCCTGCTCGTCCTGCTGTCGGCGGGAGCCGTCCGGGCGCAGCGGTATGAGAAGAACATCCTGGGCGTCCGCGCCGGCGTCAACGTGTCGACCTGCGACATCTCGATCGAAGACGTGCGGATAAACACCGGTTCGCGCGCGGGATTCCACTTCGCCGTGACGGACCAGATCCTGCTCCACCGCAGCCTGCCCCTCTACCTCGAAACGGGCATCGGCTTTTCGAGCCGCGGCGGCAGGGCCGCCGCTGAAATCTACGGCGACATCTACAACATGACCATGCGTCCGTTCTACATGCAGGCCCCCCTGCTCGTCAACTACCATTTCCACATCCGGGATCTCCTCACGATCCAGCCCTTCGCGGGCATATACGGCGGCGTGGGCATCCGGGGCGCGATGAAGACCGAATACGGCAACGAGGATATGTTCAGCGCCCCGGGCTTCCTCTCCCGCATGGATTTCGGCGTGCGCGCGGGCGCCGGGTTCGTCATCAGACGCATCTACCTGGGCATAAGCTACGACATCGGCTGCCGCGACCTGTTCCGGGGCGGCGAATTCTTCGGCTACGCACTCCAGCCCGAAAGCGCCGAAATACGCAACAACTGCCTGACCGTAAACATCGGTTACAATTTCTGACATCCGACAGCTATCCAGCTAAAGCAAAAGCATTTACGGATATTTTTTTTCATTATCCGTAAAAAATGGACATGGGCACATACCTTCTCGGCGTGCTGCGCGCGGAAATGCCCGGATCATGAATGGGGGGATTTTTCGAAAAAATTATCCTATATTTGCCACGTATACAAACCCAAACCCATTCATTATGAAAAAAGTATTGCTTATCATGGCCGCCATCCTGCTGGCAAATGCCGTTTCGGCGCAAAACTACGAAAAGAACATCCTGGGCGTCCGCGCCGGACTGAACCTGTCGAGCTACTCGATTTCGGCCGGAGGTGCGTCCATCAGCACCGACTCGCGGGCCTCGTTCCACGTCGCCGTGACCGATCAGATCCTGCTTTGCAACAAACTGCCCTTCTACCTCGAAACCGGGCTTGCCTTCTCGAGCCGCGGCGGCAAGGTCGACGGCGTGAGCTTCCGCCCCTCCTACCTGCAAATCCCCGTGCTGGTGAACTACCACTTCAACATCAAGGACATCGTTACGATCCAACCCTTCGCAGGTCTTTACTACGGGCTCGGCATCGGCGGCAAAGTGAAGGTCGGCGACGAGAAGGGCGACATCTTCGGAGACGAAGGCGGGTTGAAACGTTCCGACCTGGGCGTGCGTCTGGGCGCCGGCGTCGTCTGGAAACGCATTTACTTCGGGCTGGGCTACGACATCGGCTGCCTGAATCTGGTCAAGGAGAGCGACGGCGAGGGCACGATGCGCAACAACTGCTTCACGATCAGCGTCGGATACAATTTCTAATCCGCCCCTGCGCCAATAAAAAAGGGACGTCCTCGTCGGGCGTCCCTTTTCCGTTCCGCATAAACGGTCATTCCCGCAGCAGCACCGACGAATCGCCGTAGCTCAAAAAGCGGAAGCCGTGGCCGAGGGCGTAGTCGTAAATCCGCCGCCACCCGTCGCCCACAAAGGCCGAAACCAGCAGCAGCAGCGTCGATTTGGGCTGGTGGAAATTGGTGACGATATTGTGCACGATGCGGAACTCGTAGTCCAGCGGCGTGATCATAATCTGCGTCGAGGCTTTCAGCCGGTCCAGCCCCTCGCGCTCCATATACCCCGACAACTCCTGCAACGCCTCGCGGCCCGAAAACTCCGCGGGAATGTCGTACAGCTCCCACTGCCCCACGACCCGCCCGGCATCGGGCGTCCCGGCCGTGCGGATGCGCCACGCAAGGGCCACAAGCGATTCCAGAGTACGCACCGAGGTGGTTCCCACGGCGGTGATATGCCCCCACTTCTCCAGCAGGCGGACCACCGTCGCACGGCGCACCTCGAAATGCTCGGTGTGCATCGGATGCCGCGCGGCGTCCTCGTCCTTGACGGGCAGGAACGTGCCCGCCCCGACATGGAGCGTCACCTCCTCGAAGGCGAATCCGCGCACCTTCATCTCCCCGATCAGCTCGGGCGTGAAATGCAGCCCGGCGGTCGGTGCGGCCACCGAACCTTCGAACTTCGAATAGACCGTCTGGTAGCGCGTGTTGTCGATCTCCTCGCTCTCGCGGTTCAGGTAGGGCGGAATCGGAATCCGGCCGAGGTACTCGAGCAGCTGTCCGAAGGTCATCGCCGCCGACCATTCGAAACGCACGGTGTGTTCGCGGCCGCGGTTCTCTGCAATCCATGCCCGCAGGTGCTCCGGACGGCCTTCATGCTCGAAATTGATCTCCACGTAGCCCTCCTTCCATTTCTTGAGGTTGCCCACGATGCACGACCATTGGCAGGTTCCCGTGACGGCGAACGCCCGCTCGTAGTCGGCCGGGTCGTGGGGCTCGAGGCAGAAAACCTCGATCCGCGCCCCCGAAGGCTTGTGCATGATGATCCGCGCCCGGATCACCTTCGTGTTGTTGAATACCAGCAGCTGTCCCTCGGGCAGCACGTCGCCCATGTCGGCGAAATGCGCCTCCGAGATCTCCCCGCCCCGGTAAACGAGCAGCTTCGAAGAGCTCCGCTCCGGAAGCGGGAATTTGGCGATCCGCCCGTCGGGCAGGTCGTAGTCGAATCGGTTTATGTCGATATGTCGTTCAATCATGGGCACAAATGTACGTTTTTTTTAAATCGGACGGACACCTGCGCCCGAAAAACCGCCCTTGCAAAACGACAGGGGCCGTACGAAAATACCGCACGGCCCCTGCCGAAACTTATCCGAACGCCCGGGCTATCCGTCCTGCCGGTCACCCGGGCAACGCCCCGAAGGCCGCACAGGTACGCCCCGAATGTCCCGGACACTGCGGCGGGCACCCGTCGCGATTATTCCACCACGACCTCGTCCACGAACAGGAATCCCTTGCTGCCGGCGCCCGGGTGCCAGGCCGGGATCGCAGCGGCATTCTGCGCGACCACCTTCAGGTAACGGGCCGACGTTTCGGGAAACTGCATCCGGTAACGCCCGATGCCGTCGGCATCCCCGGCCTTCGCTTCGGGCACCGCGACCGAGGCCACCTCGGTAAAATCCGTCCCGTTATCCGAAACCCACACCGTAACCGACGAGGGCGGGAATATCCAGTCGCCCTTCTCGGCGAGCGTCTCCAGCTCCACCGACCGATAGGACTGCTCCCCGCCCATGTCGATGGTCACGTCGAGTGGCTCGTCCAGATACCCCAGCCAGGCACCGCTCGTAAAGACCGGGCGGCTGTGGTAACCGTCGACCAGCAGCGAAGCCCCTTCGAAGGTATAGCTGTCGTTGGGCTTGGTATTGAGCACCGCAGGGCGCCCTGTCGACTTGCTGAATGCGAACTCCCGCGAATAGGAAGCGTTCTCGCCGCCCTCGCGCAATGCCGTCGCCCTGAAGCGGGCGCTCTTGCCGATCTCGACCGGCCCCGTGTAACGCGGGCTGGCGGCCGTGGGTTCCGAGCCGTCGAGCGTATAGTGGATCGGGACGTCGCCCTGCGTGGTGAGGGTCATCACCACGGCGCCCTTCTGCGGGTCTACGGCATACGATCCCTTGATGCCGAAGATATGCTTGGCGAATACGTACCCCATCTGCGAATAGATCCTGTCCATGCGGAACCCGTCGCGGAAGCGCACCCAGTCCTTCACCCCGGGCTGGCACCACTGCACCTCGCTCAGCGCCGCCAGACGCGGCAGAAGCATGTATTCCAGGTGGTCGTCAGAAGCGATGTACTCCGTCCAGAGGTTTGCCTGCACGCCGAGGATATGCGCCTGCTGCCCGGGTGTCAGATCGGCCATCGGGTCGAACGAATAGACTTTGTCGATGGTCACGCAGCCCCCGATCCCGAAGGGTTCGGCATCGGCGTCGGGCGACTGGTAGTAGTCGAAATAGAAATGCGAATTGGGAGTCATGATCACGTCGTGGCCGAGCTTCGCGGCCTTGATGCCGCCCGCGCTGCCGCGCCACGACATGACGATGGCGTCCGACGGCGCCTGTCCTTCGAGTATCTCGTCCCAACCGATGATGCGCCGGCCGCGTTCGGCCAGGTATTTCCCGATGCGGTCGGTCACGTACCCCTGCAGGTAGTGTTCGGCCGTATAGCCGTCCTTGTCCCTGAGCCCCAGCTGGCGAATACGCGCCTGGCAGCGGGGGCACTTCTCCCAGCGCACCTTCGGGCACTCGTCGCCGCCGATATGGATCAGCTCCGACGGGAACAGGCCGACCACCTCGTCCAGCACGTCCTCCAGGAATTCGAAAGTCTTCTCCTGCCCGGGGCACAGCACGTCGTCGGCCACGCCCCAACGACCCCAGACCTCGTACGGGCCGCCCGTACACCCCAACTCGGGGTAGGCGGTCAGCGCCGAAAGCATATGGCCCGGCAGGTCTATCTCGGGGATCACCGTAATGGCGCGGTCGGCCGCATACGCCACGATGTCGCGGATCTCGTCCTGCGTATAATAACCGCCGTAGGGCGTATTGTCGTAGTTGTCCCACTCCTTGCGGATCATGGTTTTCTTGCGGATGCTGCCCACGGTCGTCAGCTCAGGGTACTTTTTGATTTCGATGCGCCACCCCTGGTCGTCGGTCAGGTGCCAGTGGAAGCGGTTGAGCTTGTGGATCGCCATCACGTCGAGGTAGCGTTTCACCTCTTCGACCGAAAAGAAATGGCGCGCCACGTCGAGGTGCATGCCCCGGTAAGCGAAACGCGGGGCATCCTCGATGCTCACGCACGGCAGCACCCACTCCTCGCCGGGCGCAGGCTCCGTCCCGTAAACCGCCGCGGGCAGCATCTGCCGCAGGCTCTGCACGGCGTAGAAAAAGCCGGGGAAACGCGACGCACGGACTTCGACGCCCTTCGGGGTGACATCGAGCCGGTACCCCTCTTCCGGCAGCGTTTGGTCGAGGACGAAGCGGATGCCCGAGGCGGGAAGCTCGTCGGCGACGGTCACGGGGTTCTCCCCGCCGGAGGTTTTCGCCAGCTGCGCGGCGAATTCCGCCACGGCGCGCTGCGTCCGCTCGTCGGCACGGCTGTCGCACACGACGCCTTCGCCCTTGACGGCGAACGTCCCGTGCCCGGGTTCGAGGTGGTTGGGATAAGGTACGATCGAGATTTTTGGATCGTGGGTGGCGCAGGCGGACAGACACACGCCTGCGGCAAAGGCCAGTAGCAATTTTTTCATAGAATAATCAGGGTTGTATCGTGACAAAAGTAGGAAAAAATCCGGATATGGCCCGCTGCGGAGGGAAATATAGCCGACAGAAACGGGCATCCCGGAGAGATCGCCCTGTTTTTGCACAGGTTTTTCCCGGCGGAAGACCCGATTACCGGGCATTTTTTATAACTTTGCGTCGCATAATTGCTCACAAAACTATGAAAACCGACTTTCTGGTTATCGGTTCCGGCGCAGCGGGGCTTTCGTTCGCGCTCAAGGCCGCGGCCCACGGGCATGTCACGATCGTCACGAAGGGCGAAATGAACGAGTGCAATACCAACTACGCACAAGGCGGCATCTGCTCGGTGACCTATGCTCCCGACACCTTCGAAAAACATATCCGCGACACCCTGGTCTGCGGAGCCGGCAAATGCGACGAGGCAGCCGTCGAGCTGGTCGTGAAACGTGCTCCGGAGCTGATCCGCGACCTGATCGAATGGGGCACACGCTTCGACAAAACCCCCGACGGCCGATTCGAACTGAACCGCGAGGGCGGGCATACCGAACCCCGCATCCTCCACCACGAAGACCTCACGGGCGCCGAGATCGAACGGGCGCTGGTCGAGTCGGTTCGCCGGCACCCCGGCATCACGGTGCTGGAACACCATTTCGCCATCGACCTCCTGACGCAGCACCACCTGGGCGAATTCGTCACGCGCCATACGCGCGGGCTGGCCTGCTTCGGCGCCTATGTGCTCAACCTCGCCACCAACGAGATCGAGACCATGCTCGCCAAGTTCACCGTCGTCGCCACGGGCGGCTGCGGCAATATCTATTCCACGACCTCCAACCCGGTCGTCGCCACGGGCGACGGCATCGCCATGTGCCACCGCGCCAAGGCCATCACCGAGAACATGGAGTTCATCCAGTTCCACCCCACCACGCTCTACAACCCCGGCGAGAAACCCAACTTCCTCATTACCGAGGCCATGCGCGGTTTCGGTGCCATCCTTCGCCTGCCTTCCGGCGAGGAGTTCATGGACAAATACCACCCGATGAAATCGCTGGCACCGCGCGACGTGGTGGCCCGCGCCATCTACCGCGAAATGACCAAGCGGGGCTCGGACTTCGTCTACCTCGACGTCACGCACAAAGACCCCGGAGCCATCCGCAGCCACTTCCCCAACATCTACGAAAAATGCCTTTCGATCGGCATCGACATCACCCGCGACTGGATTCCCGTGACGCCCGCAGCGCACTACTGCTGCGGCGGGGTGAAGGTCGACACCAACGGCGAGACCTCGATCAGGCACCTCTACGCGCTGGGCGAAACCTCCTGCACGGGGTTGCACGGAGCCAACCGCCTCGCTTCCAACTCGCTGATCGAAGCGGTGGTCTATGCCGACCAGGCGGCGCGGCACAGTGCCGCCCATCTGCACGAATACGGCCTGCAGAAGGGTATCCCGGCATGGAATGCCGACGGAACGACGGCGACCGAGGAGATGGTGCTCATTACCCAGAACGCGAAGGAGATGCAGCAGATAATGAGTAATTACGTGGGCATCGTCCGTTCCAACCTCCGGCTGGAGCGTGCGTTGCGCAGGCTGGAAATCATATTCAAGGAGAACGAGGAGCTCTACCTCAAATCGACGCCTACCAAGGAGCTGTGCGAACTGAGGAACATGATAGACGTGGGCTACCTCATCATCAAGCAGGCGCAGGCCATGAAGCGGAGCATCGGACTGCACTATTCGCTGGACTATCCGATAGAGCAGCCCGTCGAGGCGGCCCTGCGTAAAAGCTCCTCCGAGTTTTAAGATACGAACTGCAAGACAGGATTCATGGGATTGAAGGAAGAGATACTCAGGCGCAGGACGTTCGCCATCATCAGCCATCCTGACGCCGGAAAGACCACGCTGACCGAGAAACTGCTCCTTTTCGGAGGGGCGATACATGTCGCCGGCGCGGTCAAGAGCAACAAGATACGCAAGACGGCCACTTCGGACTTCATGGAAATCGAACGCCAGAGGGGCATCTCGGTGGCTACCTCGGTCATGGGATTCGAGTACGGAGGCATCAAGGTGAACATCCTCGATACGCCGGCCCACGAATACTTCGCGGAGGATCCCTCCCGAAC
>OLVO01004061.1_pt1 | contig 11358 bp, 8 predicted proteins | sample 1672571 | NCBI WGS metagenome assembly OLVO01 (sample SAMEA3136700, study PRJEB25190) | human gut metagenome | biome: human gut; feature: human-associated habitat; material: faeces | place: Austria | collected 2013 | reverse complement strand
CATGAGCAATTAACCTACGCTCAGCTCCAATAAATTACACTCTTTTCGTAACTTCATAGTACAAATATACAAAAAAAAGTAAACTTACGGATGGAGAGGAAAAATAATTGCCGAGATTGTTTGAGAAAGACTGGAATTTTATGTATTTTCAGTTGCTAACAACTTAAATACTGCTGTATATGATGGAGTTCTTTAATGCAGGCGATATCGAGGTTCTTAATCGCGTCGGCCATAAATCATTCCGAGGAGATGACGCTCAAAATGAGTATGATGCTCAATTAATAAAAAATGGGCCTCTAGCGAAAACCGATTATTGGGCAGATGAACTGGCAAAGCGATTGCCTGATTTTATGTTTACAAAAAATCATCATTGGCAACGAAGCGGATATTTCAGTTCTTATACATGGGTGAAGATATGCAAACACGAGGATGCGGAGAAAGGAATCTATTTCACGATTGGTGTTGATGGTGACGAGCGAAGTCTTGTTTATAAGCTAGATTATCAGTTCGATAAAACGAGTAGGCTATCGGAAGCGCAGAAAGAAATTTGTGAAAAGTTAAAAAAAGCCAGCAGAGCGGATTGGGAAACCGTCGATGAGACCGATTTCCCGAATTATACATGGAGCAGGCTCGTTGACGAAGTCACGCAATTCATCCGCCTGAATAAGTCCAAATACGACGATATGATTCGGCAGGCCTGTCGCCGCAACGCTCGGATTTGCTGGAATGAATTTTCGTGGCAATATCCTTCTGGAGAAGCCGGTAAATCGTCATTTCGGGGTGCTTACGAACGGATGTACGGATATGGAAATGAAGAATGGCTTTTCGATTTCAGCAAACTAATAGATGGCTGTCACTACGGTTTTCTGGAACCAGTCCGCCAGTCCAAAGAGGATTATGCAGGGGGCATATACGATATAATGTTATGGTCGGTTGATAGTCGGACGAGAAAACGTTATGCAATCGCCCAGCTCCGCAATGTAGAGTTCATCCAAGAGCAAGAGGCAGAGGCTGTCTTTCGGCAGTATGAGCAGAATGGCTGGCTGACGGAGATGCGGGAGCAGATAAAAAGCGTCGGGGGAGATGTCGGAACTTTCGGGAAAAGCACCGGAGCGGATCTTTTTAACATTCGATTTCGTCCGGAGGATGTCGAATTTTTAGACTATGCGGATATTCCGCAAAACAATTCGATTGGGAAGCAAAATCGCTATGTACTCACCACGCAGAGAAAGGATGTCGGCTTGCTGCTCGCATCGGCCCAGGACAATACTTATAGGTTCGATGCCAATCGGCGGAGCCGATCTTCGGCCTCGTCGGCATCTCCGACCTCTTATGAACGACCGGCCCGGTTCGTGGAGTTGCAACACCGGCATGTCGAGGTTAGCAACCGGTTGGTCGCTTATCTGGAAGCGCAATACGGCGATGTTAACGTCGCCCAAGAGAATAGTATAGGAGCCCGCCGAATCGATGTAGTGGCCCGAACACCTGCCGGTGATGTTTTTTACGAGATAAAAAACTTATCCGTCTTTGCGTGCTTGCGTGCGGGAAGCGATCGGCCAGTTGCTGGAGTATGCTTTTTATCCGGATAAGAGCAATGCCGTCAAACTGGTCGTGGTTGCGCCGGGATGTGAAAAATCTCAAGAATATCGAGCTGTCGCACAGTATATGGAACAGCTCAGGTCGGCCTTGAATATCCCAATCTATCTCATTCTCTGTAATAACTCGGATTTTAGTTTCTCTAAAGAGTTATAACAACTTGTAGTGTAGGTTGTGTCTAAATTGATTATTACAAAACTTTCGCCGCCTCGTTGATCACTCCGTTGTCGAAGCTGTCGAGGTATATGTTCGTGGTTTCCAGATCGGCATGGCCGAGCATCTGTGAAATCACCTCGCGCGGGATGTGGTTGCGCTGCAAGGTCATGGCCGCCGTATGGCGGGAGACGTAGCTCGTCAGGTGGAAATCAATTCCGAGCTCCTCGGCGAGCAGACGCAGGTATTTCTGGTACTTGCTGTAACGGGTTCGAATGTGCATGTAGAGCCGCTCGCCCGTATAGCCGGAGCGGGTGACGACCGGCAGCAGGAAATCGTCCACGGTCGGCGAGGCCGCTTGCAGGCTCTCGATCAGTTGCCGGATTGCGGGCGTGATCTTGATCGAAATCGGTTTGACTCCTTTCTGCCGCTTGATCTTCTGCCGCTTGTAGACGATATAATCGCCGTCCTCCATCTGTTTGATATGGGCGGCCGTGAGCATAGCCATGTCGATGAACGAAATGCCGTAACAATAGTAGGAGAAGAGAAACAGCTTGCGGGCGTATTCGCATTGCGGATTGTTGGCCGTGGCGCTTTTGAGTTTCGATAACTCGGCGGCAGGCAGGTAGCGTTTGGCGGTCGCCTCTTCGAGTTTGGAGACCTCGAATCCGCCCCGTCCGAACGGATAGGTTGCCACCGAGCCGACGCCCTCCGCATTGGCCCGGTTCAGAATGGCCCGCAACGCTTTGAAATAGAATTTACGTGTGTTGCCGCAACAGCTCCGCTTTTGAAGAAACATATCGAATCCCCGGACATAACGCAGGTCGATGTCGGAAAAGAGCCGTTGATCCAGCTTCCGGTCATAGCTTCTCAACATGTCCTGCGTCTGCTTGTAAGTCTGGGAGTTCCCGATATGTCCCGTTGCGTGCAGTTCCGCAATACGGTCGGTGAAATAGGCGTTGAACTTTCCCTGTTTGGAGGTGTTCAGAAAGGCGTCCTCGAACTGGTTCAGCGTCCAGTCGATGCCTTCGATCTCGAAGCGTTCGACGATCTCACGGGCACGGGCCTTGTATTTCACCAGCAGCGCATTGTCGGCTTCGCGTTGTTTATTCTCGGCTTTCTGCTCGGCTCCTTTCAGGTTGCGCAGGATGATGAATTGCTCGCCGGCCTCGTCCCAATATGCAGGATCGGCGTAGAGTTCGAGCGCGATATATTTGCGCCGCTTGTTTTTGGTGATACACAGCCTGACGGCGTAACGGCCGTTGCGGTCGGCCTTGTCGTGACGACGGGGAAACCGGATGGAATAAGCCATAGCTTTGCACAGTTTTTCTTATTGATTCGCTGATAGTTATCGAAATGTCATACGACAAGCGAATGAAGATACTGTCAAAGCTGGATTCGATAGATCCGGCCGAAGCACTAACCGCCTACCCGAGAATTGCAGAGTATGATGCGATTACTAAATTGCCCATTAGTCGTAGACGGGGCAAAAATAATATGTCGATGAAGCGATTGCAAATATTTTTTGGTTTTAATTGTAGACCTATATAATAAATCTGTACATTGTGTTGTTACAAACAGTGGATTCGCATTTGTATAGATAAAAATATCGAGATTTTGCAAAAATCTCGATATTTTAGTATATTTGAAATTGGAATAAAGCTATGTAATTATGATCGAACAGCCCCCCGCATTTGATATCCATAATATCAAAGATATTATCAATCTGTTAAATGACTGTAGATTTCCGCCTATCATAGAACGGATAAACAATGAATGCCTTTACTGGGATAAAGTGAAGCACCTCGAAATCCCAAAAGGTATCACGCATGAGAAATTATGGAAGCTAATCAAGTTGCGGCGATCGTTCATCAGCATTCCATTCGTATTTCAGGAATATAAATTTCATTATTATATTACCAATGCGACACAAGAGAGGCTGCATTATTTCGATATGAACTTCGGGGGAACGCTCGGAGCGAATTCTCCGATACCCGCCGAAGACAAACACCGTTATTTGGTCAGTTCTCTAATGGAAGAAGCCATCGCCTCCAGTCAGATGGAGGGAGCTTCCACTACGCGTAAAAAAGCCAAGGACATGCTCCGCAAAGGCACGAAGCCGCGCAATAAATCGGAGCAGATGATTCTGAACAATTACAATACGATTCAGCATATTGCAAAAAATCGGGAATGGGAATTAACGCCGGAACGATTGCTGACCATTCACCGACTGATGACGCAAAACACGCTCGACAACTCTGAAGACGAAGGACGCTTCAGAACGAACGATGATATCTATGTTGTCGATAATTTGTCGGGAGAGGTTGTCCACTTTCCTGTGCCTTATACTGAGATTCCGGAGTTGATACTGTTATTATGCAGATTGTTCAATGAAAAAGGAAGTGAAAACTTCGTGCATCCCATTATCAAAGGAACATTGATTCATTTCCTGTTAGCTTATATTCATCCGTTCTGTGACGGAAACGGTCGAACGGCCCGTGCTCTTTTGTATTGGTATATGTTGAGAGAAGGTTACTGGATGACTGAATATCTCTCTATATCGAGAATCATCTACCACAAGAAACGCCAATATGAGAAAGCGTTCCTCTATACGGAAAATGATGGAAACGATTTGACTTATTTCATTTCGTTTAATCTTCATGTAATGTCCGAGGCGTACGAATCCTTGAAACTTTACATAAAAAACAAATTGTCGGAACAGTATCAAACTGCCGATTTTATTAAAATCCCGTCGGTCAACGAACGTCAGGCCATTATATTGAAGATCGTATCCGACAAGCCGCAGAGTGTCCTAACGGTCAAAGAGATGGAAACCCGATTCAATATCTCGAATTTTACGGCCCGAAGCGATCTGCAAGGTCTTGTGAAATTGGGATTTCTGTCTTCTGTTGCAGTAAACAGGAAACAACATAATTATATCAGAAGTTCCGAATTCGAAGAGACTCTTTCGAAATATGAATAAATAAAAATATCGAGATTTTGCAAAAATCTCGATATTTTAACATTTTGCTCACGGCGTAATTTTCTCGGGAATCAGGTGTGTGTCGGCGAAAAGGGTGTAATTATTCGATTTGCATAATTTGAATAAAATAATTATTTTTGCAAAAATGATATTCCTATGGCGAAGATTATAAATCCATTCATCGTGACCGGAAAGATCGCTCCGGAGTATTTTTGCGATCGGGTAAGCGAGTCAGCCCGGCTTGTCAAGTCGGTTACCAACGGCAATAATTTGGTTGTCATTTCACCGCGCCGTATGGGTAAAACAGGGCTGATTCAGTTCTGTTACGACAAGCCGGAAATCGGTAAGGAGTACTATACTTTTTTCATCGATATTCTGCATACGTCGAGCCTCCGCGAATTTACCTATCTGCTCGGCCGGGAGATTTACGAAACACTCCTGCCTCGCAGTCGTAAAATGGCGACTCTTTTCATTCAGACGATTAAGTCCATCAGCGGGAAATTCGGGTTCGACCCCATCTCCAATCTTCCCACTTTCAATGTGGAGTTGGGAGATATCGAGCGGCCCGAATATACGCTCGATGAGATTTTCCAATATTTGGCTCATGCGGACAAGCCTTGCATCGTAGCGATTGACGAGTTCCAGCAAATTGCCAAATATCCGGAGAAGAATATAGAGGCTTTGTTGCGGACTCACATCCAAAGGTCGGAGAACAGCCATTTTATCTTTGCCGGGAGCGAACGCCACATGATGCAGGAGATGTTTGCATCGGCCGCCCGGCCGTTCTACCACAGTGCCGACATGTTGGAGCTGAAAGCCATTCCTGCGGAGATTTACATCTCGTTTATCGTCGGGCATTTCGAGCGGCGCAACCGTTCGATAGCCGCCGTCGATGTGGAAAAGGTTTATGCACTTTTTCAGGGGCACACCTACTATATCCAAAAGACCTTCAACGAATCGTTTGCCGATACGCCCGAAGGCGACGAATGTACGTTGGAGACGATCCGGGCTGCCATCGATAATATGATTGCTTCGAACGATACGATTTTCCGGGAGATTTTGTCGAACGTTCCCGAAAAGCAGAAGGAGTTGCTTTATGCCATCGCCAGGGAGGGCGAAGCCGAGCGTATTACATCTGCCGATTTCATCAAACGGCACAGTCTTACTTCGGCCAGTTCGGTACAGTCGGCCGCAAAGAAATTGCTCGAAAAGGATCTTATCACCGAAATTAACAAGGTTTTTTCTGTAACCGACCGATTATTTGCCATGTGGATAAATAAATTATATGGGAAAAATCCGGATTTTTAATGTCGCTGCTCGGTATAATGTGATTTTTATAGATTGGTATTTGGCCGTAAGTTGGCTGAAATAGTTACCTTTGACTTTGTCGAAGGTACTCCGCCCCGACAAAACGCAAATAAAATTTGCTTTTGTGCGCGGCTTGTTCGTACCTTTGTTACGAAGTATGCCGAAACTCTATATCATAGCGGGTTGCAACGGTGCAGGGAAAACGACTGCATCCTATACCGTGCTGCCCGAAATGTTGGGATGCCGGGAGTTCGTCAATGCCGACGAAATAGCAAAAGGGCTGTCGCCGTTCAATCCCGAAAGCGTGGCGATCGAGGCAGGACGGTTGATGCTGCAACGAATGGATGATCTTTTGTCCGAAGGCGAGGATTTTGCGTTTGAAACGACGTTGGCGACCCGTTCCTATGTGAAATTCGTGGAGCGGGCGCAGGCGAAAGGCTATTTTGTGACGTTGCTCTATTTTTGGTTGCCGACACCCGAACAGGCCATCGAGCGTGTTGCGACACGAGTAAGCGAGGGCGGACACAATATTCCGTCGGATGTGATTCGGCGACGTTATGCGAACGGCATCAAGAATTTAACAATCCTCTATACTCCGATTTGCAATTTCTGGACAATCTACGACAACAGCTCGGCAGACGAAGAGATTAAAATAGTTGCGTCGGGTGAGAAGAACATAACAATTCATGTTGAAGATGCGTTATCCTATAAACTGATTACGAATTATGAGCGAGATTGAAATCAAACAAATGCAGGAAAAAATCAACGCAGGTATTTTGCTCGCCCGTAAGCGTCTGATTGAAAAGACGAAGAAGGAGGACGGAGAACTGGTTGTCGTGCGCGACGGAAAGGTCGTGCGCATTAAGGCCCGCGATCTGAAATAGGTATTTTGGGTCGGTTGTCCGAATGAATAATCCCCGGCATTTTTGGATGTCGGGGATTCACTTTTCAATTTTGATCGGGTGGGGAACGATGCGTGGAACACAGGTGGAACACGCGAAATTGCAATAACTCTCGATAATGGCAAGTTGCAACTCGTTGAAAGAGATGAAAATCCGTTGAAATATAGTTCGTTAAATTTATTGGAAAAAGTAAAATTTAATTCTGGGGGGCGTGTGGTCGCTGGTTCGAATCCAGTCACCCCGACTAACCGAAAAGCACTGATAATTCAACAGTTATCGGTGCTTTTCTTTTTTATCCGCACCTGCCGAAAATGAGCGGTTGACGCCACGGTTGACGCGAAAAAGTCAACCAAGAAGTCAGCCGAATCCGATGAAAACATCCGTTTCCGTCGTTTGTTACAGGTACAAGGTACTTGCAAACGGAGAATCCCCGCTGATGCTCCGCATTTCCAAAGAGGGCCGCCGCACGATGAAAAGTCTGGGCGTGTCGGTCGATCCTAAATTCTGGAATTTCGACACCAATCAACCCAAACCCAACTGTCCGAATAGGCAGTTGATTCGTCAAATCGTATTGAAATACGAAACCGAATACAACGGCAAGATTCTGACGAAAGAAATCAACGAGGAAGAATTTACCCCGCAGACGATTGTAGCCGAACAAAAGGAGCGCATCAAGGCGCAGACCGTTGAGGAGGTCTACAAAGCGATTATCGCCGAGTTGAAAGAACGGGGGAGTGCCGGCAATGCCTATGCCTATCTGAACTCCTACAACGTACTGAAATCCTTTAATCGGGACAAACCGCTTCATTTCACGTTCAGTCGTATCGACGCCGATTATCTGGAAAAATTCGAGGAGTGGATGCGGGCGCGGGGAAACAAAGATACGTCGATGAGTTTTCAGATGCGTACTTTGCGAGCCGTGTTCAATCGGGCGATTAAGTTGAAAGCCGTTGCCCGCGAGAAGAACCCGTTCACCGACTATAAGATTAGCCGATTCAACACCCGCACCCCGAAACGGGCGTTGAGCAAGACGGATGTAATGAAAATCGTCGATGCGGATTGCTCGGCGGAGAGCGATTCTTGCCGATTGGCGCAAAGCGTTTTTACATTCTCTTATTTGTGCGGGGGAATTTCGTTCGTCGATGTGGCGAATCTGACATCCGATAATATCGTGGACGGGCGATTGTCGTACAATCATCAGAAAACGCACGGGGCAATCCATGTTCCGCTGTCGGAAAGGGCGATGCGGATTGTAAACCGCTATGCCGAAGCCTGCGAACAGTCGGGCTATCTGTTTCCGATACTTGATTCGCGCAGGCATACGATGCCGATGCAGAAACGGAATCGGGTGCATAAAGTCTGCCATCAAGTCAATACCGAATTGCGCCAATTAGCCCGCAGATTGAATATTTCGGGAGAGGTGACGACTTATTGTGCAAGGCATAGTTTCGCAACCGTGCTGAAGAAATCGGGTGTGAATATCGGTATCATATCGGAAGCGTTGGGGCATCACAGTCTAAAGACCACCCAGATATATTTAGGTGCGTTTGAGAACAGCTAAATCGACGCTGTGATGCAGCATTTGCTATGACGAGTGACATATTTTGGAATATGCCGATTTATTAAGTTCTACGGAGCTAATTCCTTTTTTTTGGAGGAATAGTTGTTAATATACCATTTTTGCAATGGAATGTTGCTATTTTCACAAGGTCCCAGTTTTGGCATTGAATCGTTTACTGCAAGAACTGCATTTGAACGTTTTACCATCCTTAGAGCGGTAAATCTTTTTTTTTGATGTCCGCAATGTGGGCAAACTGTGTTTCCATCGGGCCAACGTCGTTTCTCCAAATGTTTTAAGCATGTAAGATCATCGGGGAAGCGGTGCATGAAGTAGATTAAACCGTGATTTTGCATATTTTTTCACTATTTAATATAGTGCAAGATGGTGAAAATCTTTGACTTATTTAGATTTATCTACACTATGTGTTTAGGTCAAAATACTATATAATTGCGATGAAATATTACTGTCTTCACGAAGCATATCTTAAAACGAAAAGGTAAAAATAGTAACGGCGGTGTATTGGCAGGTCCCGGAGTTTATGCTTTGGGACTTATTCGTTATATGTAAACGCAAAAGCCGCAACCTTTTTAGGTTGCGGCTTTTGCGTTGGTTGTCCGTCGGCTATCGTCCTCCGGCGACGGGACGCAGCAGGAAGTTGAACGAGTAGTCGCCGTAGGGCAGCAGGTATTCGGGGCGGGGGAGCCGTCCCCAGCTGTTGACGCAACCCAGTCCGGACTGGACGCTCTCGATATTGACGTGCGTGCGGCCGTCGGGCACGAGGTCGCCCGGGTGGCGGACATATTCCGGCGAGCCGTTGTCGAGCTGCGGGATGGCAAACGGGATGGCCGATGCCGAGAAGTGGCGGTCGGAGCAGATCTCCACGCCCAGGCCCGAGTCGTCGGTCAGCCGCCACCAGCGCAGTCCGCTGCGCGTTCCCGACTCCTGCGGGCTGACGTATTTCATATGGAACTGGTCGGCGACACGCTGGGCGTAGCGCCCCACGAAGGCGGCGCCGGAGCGGTCGGCGTAGTTCTCCATCGGGCCGCGGCCGTAATATTCCACGGCGTCGAACATGCCCGGGGTTTCGAAGGCCATGCCGAAGCGCATCAGGTCGGCGACGTCCTTGCGCGCGGGGTCGGCGGTCATCGTTTCGCTGACGCGGACCGAACCGTCGGCAGCGATCGAATACGTCAGATTCAGTTTCGCACCGACGTTTGGGAGCGTGTAGTCTGCGACGGCTTTCACTTCGCTGTCGCCGGGCGTAAGGGCGAAGCCTGTGAGCTGCGGTTCGGCTTTGGCCCACATCTGGCTGTCGGGGTATTTCCCGGTCTGGCGCACGCCGAGGTCGTTGTCCGTGGCTGCGCGGTAGAAGTTGGGCCGCACGGGACCGGCCAGCAGCTCGACGTTGCGCAGGCGGTAGGAACGGATGAAGCCGCTCTTCGGATCGAACGAGACCGAGAATCCTTCGCCCGAAACGGTTTTGTCCGCCACGCGGAGCGTCCCGGCGGGAGCGGTCGCGGCGAAGCGTGCCGCGGGGTCGTCCCCGCGCAGCGTCAACTGGTCGGCGGCGACTTCATAAAGTGCGTCGAGCAGTCCCTGCCGTTCGCGGAGCTGGTAACGCACCGTGAGCAGCAGTTCGCCGCCCAAGGCATAGACCTGTTCGGGTTTGTAGCCCAGCGTCACGGCGGCGGTGGTCTGCGGAGCCACGTCGAGACGCTCGACCGTGCCGCTCAACACGGGCTGTCCGTCGGAGGTGATCTCCCAGAGCAGGCGGTAGGGCGAAAGGTCTGTGAAGAAATTCTCGTTATAGACGTTCACGACGCCGTTTTTCAGGTCGCGGGGCGTGGTGTGAATCGGCCGGTGCTGGTGCTTCACCTCGTAGGCGTGGGGATGCCACGAGCGGTCGGAGGCCAGCACGCCGTTGCAGCAGAAGGTGCTGTCCGAAGCGTCCGTGTCGTTGTAGTCGCCGCCGTAACGGTAGGTCAGCCGGCCTTCGGGACTGCGCCAGGCAAGGGCCTGGTCGGCGAAGTCCCAGATGAATCCGCCCTGGTATTTGGGTTCGCGGCGGATCATGTCCCAGTACTCCTTGAATCCGCCCATCGAGTTGCCCATGGCATGGGCGTATTCGCACTGGATCAGGGGTTTCTGGGGATTCTCGGCGAGGTATTTCTCACACTGCCCGTAGCTCCAGTACATCGGGCAGACGATGTCGGTGTTGTAGTCTCCGTGGTAGGAGGCCTGCTCGTATTGCACGGGGCGCGACGGGTCGAAGGCTTTGATCCAGTCGTAGCAGCGTTCGAAGTTGGGGCCGTTTCCGGCCTCGTTTCCCGTGCTCCAGACGATGATCGAAGGGTGGTTGTAGTCGCGCAGCACCATGCGGCGGTTGCGGTCGAGGTGCGCGGCGGCGAAGGCGGGGTTGCCGGCGAGGTTCTTCGACTTGTCGCGGTAGTGGTAGCCGTGCGATTCGACGTTGGCTTCGTCCACGACGTAGAGACCGTACTCGTCGCAGAGGTCGTACCACAGCGGCGTGTCGGGGTAGTGGCACGTGCGCACGGCGTTCATGTTGAGGCGTTTCATCTCGCGGATGTCGCGCACCATCTCTTCGCGCGTGACATAATAACCCGTGTTCGGCTCCATTTCGTGCCGGTTGACGCCTTTGATGAGGATCGGTTTGCCGTTGACTAACAGCTGCCCGCCGCGGATCTCGACCTTGCGGAATCCGACGCGGAAGGCCGCGGCTTCGGTCACCGAGCCGTCGGCGGCCAGGGCTTCGGCCGTGAGCGTGTAGAGGTTCGGGGCTTCGGCGCTCCACTGCTTCGGGGCGGCGACTTCGAACGTCGTTTCGGCTGCGTTGC
>OLVO01004050.1_pt1 | contig 11388 bp, 11 predicted proteins | sample 1672571 | NCBI WGS metagenome assembly OLVO01 (sample SAMEA3136700, study PRJEB25190) | human gut metagenome | biome: human gut; feature: human-associated habitat; material: faeces | place: Austria | collected 2013 | reverse complement strand
TGTGGCGGGAGGGGGCGTTTGTGACGACTTTGGCCTCAATTCCCGCAAAATGCCCTTCCGTGATACGAATCCGGTCGCCCTTGACCAGCCAGGCGGGATCCGCGGTGCAGACCGGGACCGGCTCGGCATACGAACGCGCAATCCATTGAAGATCACTCATGGCCTTGTCGGTCAGATAGGGGTAGTGGTAGCTCTCCTTGCTATCCTTTACGCGCGGGAGCAGGTTGTATTGGGGCAGGCGCTGCTTGATCCGGTAGATTTCGCACTCCGACGCGTGTACGAACAGGTAGTTGTACAACAGCGAACGTCGGGTTGTCACCAGCCGCCCATTCATCTTTCTGGCCTCGACAAGAACCGGAGCAAAGTACTCGAACAGAGGTTCGTTGTCGCGCCGCCTGCGGGCCAGTTCGCGATCCAGCTCTTCGGTCATGGCTTGGTTGCTGGTCGGGTAGACCATCACGTACCAGCGCACGATGTGGCGGTTCTGGACCTCGGACAAGGGGGCTGAGGCGGATTCGGATGGATTGGCGGTTTGGGAGAGTGCGGACGACACGGATTTTGCCATTCATTCGGGAGACTGCGCTCCGCGACCTCATCAGGCTAAATGTAATAGCCTGACAAATAATAAATTGTATATTTCTTTTGAGTGATGCTTAAAAATTTCATACAGTTTCGCACGTGTGTTTCAACCGCACATAATCCCGCACTCCTTTTGCTTTCCCGTAATAGAGTTTCCTCCCGTTTATGCGGGAGTAAGGTCTCTATTTAAGAAATCACACATCACTGCCGCAAAGGTAGAAAAAAAGGGGGTTAGTACAAAAAAAATCATCATATTTCTTACGCTTGTAACATCCTCTTGTGAGGCCTTTATTTGGTTCATACTCCGATCATTAAAACCGTCACGTTCTTCCAAGATCTGTCAGAAGTTCCCAAATCCGCGTCCCAGATACTCAGGACGCCGATTGTGCCATAATTTTACACAAAATGCACCTCCCGAATGGATGGTAAAACGGTCAATATCCGTATGCTTTTGACGGCTAAACAATTTAGGTCTAGTATGGTTTCTTAAATAGAGACGTGAGGTTTTTGGGGGTGAGTTTGGCCGATCGACTGGATCCTGTTGTCCAAAAATTTTCACGAATTGTCTATTTTTTGAAATCTAATTTACTGAATGTCAGCGCATTGTGGTTGCGTATTGACAAGGCCGGGATTTGCCCCGGGATGAGATGAATCTCCGGCAGTTTTCACTTTCGACTGCAAATCATGGCAAGTTCGAACAAAATCGGTTGGAACTGGACAGATTCGGTCACGGAGCAACTTCGTGCCAGAAAGAACAGTAATGCCGTCAGATGGTATGTGCTGGCCCTTCCGACGTCGCGCAAAGGCCACTATCAGGGGAATCCGGCCCGGGCCCTGCAGATGGAACTGGAGCGTCGGGCACGGAGCGGAGAGCCTGTTTTCGAATACTTTGCCCCTTCGTATGTCGAGGTTCGGAAACAACACGGGGAGTTGGTCCGCACGAACCATCCGCTGCTCTACAACTACGTCTTCATCCACGCCTCGGAGGCGGAGATCTACCGGATGAAACGTTTCTTGCCTCAGTATAACTTCCTGCCCCGTGTCCGCGAGAAGGACGATGCCTACTATCCCTACCTCTCGGACGAGGCGATGGAGAACCTGAAGTGGGTGGCCGCCTCCTATTCCGACGTGCTGCCGGTCTACACGCCCGGCCCCGAACGACTGATGAAGGGCGACCGGATTCGCATCACCGAGGGGCAGTTCAAGGGGGTTGAGGCCAGCGTCATCATTCAGCCCGGAGGGGGCCGCAAGGAGGTGATGGTTTGTGTGGAGAACTGCATGTATGTGCCGCTGCTCTGTGTCGAACCCGGGCAATATGAGGTGATTGCGCTGAATGCGGACAACCGCCATGTCTATACGCGCTTGAATGGCGACCGTCTCCCGGCCGGACTCCACGAAGCGCTGAAACGCTACCACTCGCCCGAGGGGGTGACGGACGCCGACCGGGCCTTGGCGTCGGAGGTCCTGCAGCAATATGCCAACCTCCAGCTGGACAGCGATGTGATGCGCTGCAAACTCTATTCGATGCTGCTTCCGGCCTATGCCATCCTGGGCGACCGCGAAGCCTTCGATCAGCTGCTCGGGACCGTTCGGAGTATTCTTCCTCTGATCCGGGCTGAACAGTCGCGGTCGCTGCTGCTGGTGACGCTTTACGGCTGCACGAACTGCTGTTTGGATTATGAACAGGCCCACGCAGCGGTTGATCCGTGGCGCGGGGAGCAGCCGCTCAAGAAGAGCAAGGCGCAATTGCTTCGCCGTCTCGATGATTATGACTGCTGGTTAGAGCATCGGTAATAAGTTCAAGAATTGCAAATACCCATCAATAATAAAAGCTCATGGATACAGACGTAATTACTCTAAACGAATGTAAAAATGATGGATCGTATGTATATATGTATTACAGCCCCAGATACAATACGTGGGTTGCATATGGTTTGTCTGCTTATGGTTTGAGACTATTTTGTAAATCATATGGATGTACGAATCTTCGAGGATTTTCGAAAGAGGCTCAGATGCCATGTACGTTAATTGGTCCGGAGTCTATTCCAACTGTATTGGAAAACATGACCGTTCTGCAGCAGACAAGTGATTCTGAGATTTCGCTGCGGATGTCAGATGCTGTAGATAAAGATGCTTATGCGAAATGGACCAATAAACTGAAGAGTTGTCATCCTCGGTTTGATGATGATATTGAGGTGAGTACTCCAATTAGTCAATATGTGCCGAAGGATCGGTTTATTCCAGACAATATGTCGGCTTTCGCCCGAAGCGTAAAACGTATCGGAGATTGTATATTATCTTTTTTTGCGTTGATCATTTTCTCGCCGTTATTCTTACTCTGTTATATCGCGGTACGACGGGAGGATGGCGGACCTGCTATTTTTAAGCAGGAACGTATCGGGCGTTTTGGCCGACCTTTCAATATTTACAAATTTCGGACGATGCGCCTTGATGCTGAGAAGTTTGGTCCACAATTGAGTCATGCGGGAGGAGATGATGATCCACGCCTGACCAGAATTGGGAAATTTTTACGTGCGCACCACTTGGACGAACTGCCTCAATTGTGGAATGTATTCTGTGGTGATATGGCATTTATCGGTCCGCGTCCCGAACGTAAATTCTATATTGACCAAATTTTGGAACACGATATTCGTTATTCATACCTTTACCAGATCCGTCCGGGTGTAACGTCCTATGCAACGCTTTATAATGGTTATACGGACACGATGGAGAAGATGCTTCGTCGCTTGGAATACGATCTTTATTATCTGGGACATCGTTCTTGGTGGTTCGACTTCAAGGTGTTGTTCAACACATTCTGTTCGATTGTTTTCGGAAAAAAATTCTAATGGGATTTTGTAAATGACATTGGCATCGGGGAATAACAGAAGAATAGCAAAAAATACAGTTATGCTGTATATCAGGATGCTATTGCTGATGTTGGTGAACCTCTATACATCTCGAATAGTAATCAATGCTTTAGGGGTTGAAGATTATGGGCTATATTCAATTGTAGGGTCGGTTGTGATCTGTTTGGGCTTTGTAAACTCCTCAATGACTGCAGCATCCCAACGATTCTTAGCTTATTCAAAAGGTAAAGGGGATATTAGGGAACAAATCCGAATGTTCAATTCCGTTTCTATCGCGCATTATATTATTGCATTTTTTATATTTATTATAGCTGAAACTGGCGGAATTTTTTATATTGAGAATTATTTAAATGTAGCACACGAGAAGATTCCTACCGCCCATTTTGTTTTTCAATTTTCACTATGCTCGTTGCTCATTAAAACCTCTTGTGTCCCCTATAATGCATCTATTATAGCCAATGAACGGATGAGTGCATTCGCTCTTTTAAGTATACTAGAGGCCGGATTGCAGTTGTCTGTTGCAATCATTTTAAGATATATCCTCGCTAATCAGCTGATTTGGTATGCTTTCATGATGTTTTTTACTGTTTTTTGTACTCAAATGGGATATATGCTATATAGCCGTACGCATTTTCAAGAATGTAGATTGTGTCATGCTTGGGATAAAAAAACAGTTAAAGATGTATTTTCATATTCGGGATGGAATTTACTTGGAACTTTATCAAGCGTAGCAATTGATCAAGGGGTGAATATGTTGCTTAATTCCTTCTTTGGTGTCATAGTTAATGCTGCTAGGGGAATAGCATTTCAAGTCAGTGGTGCAATTGCTTCCTTGTCGGGAAACTTTCAGCAAGCGATGAATCCCCAGATAGTAAAATCTTATGCATGCGGCGATCTGGCTAATATGCATCAATTGATTCTGAAAGGAACTAGATTTTCGTTTTTTTTAATCTTAATATTTTCGGCTCCGATCTTCTTTAATATCACCTCTGTTCTAACCATTTGGTTAGGTTTTGTGCCTGAATACGCAGCTGTTTTTTGTCAATTAATACTGATAAACGCCCTAATATCGGCTTGTTCTGGACCTTTACTTACCGGCGCTATGGCGACCGGACAAATAAAAAAATATCAATTGATTGTAGCAAGCATTAATTTGTTGAATCTCCCAGTTTCTTGGGTTGTATTAAAGTTTTTTCCAAACCCCTATCTTACGGTGTATATAATGATTGTTTTATCAATCATTGCTTTTGTTACGAGATTATTTCTTGTCAGTGAAATGATCGGATTATCAAAAAAACAATTTTTAAAACAAACAATATCTCGTGTATTTGTTGTAGCTCTTATCATCGGTTGTGTTTTGGGGATCATTTATACCAACCTAGCATCCTCTGTTTCTCTCTTATTACTTTTAGTTCGGATTTTTTTGTCATTTCTGTTCGTTGTTGGTGTTATCTTGATTATTGGGATTACTCCTAATGAGCGACGCAATATCATGCAGATTATAAGAACAAGACTTTCTCATATATGATTCTTGCGAACATTAAAGATTGTACCGCTTGTATGGCTTGTGTAGATATTTGTTCTCACCAAGCTTTATCAGCGACAATTGATGCCAATGGCTATTATAAAGTATTAACAAATAAAAACGCATGTGTAAGTTGTGGCCTCTGCTCCAAAATTTGCCCGATCTTAAATCCGCTTAATACCATACAAGATTCATCTCAACCTTTTGCTGTTTGGAATAATGATTCCATATTCAGAGCTAAAAGTGCCTCAGGAGGGGCTTTTTCTGCAGTTGCTTTAACTATACTAGAAAGAGGAGGTGTTGTATATGGAGCGGCTATTTCAGGTTTTAAAATTATCCATCGGCGGATTACGTCAACAGGAGAATTGATAGATCTTTTGGGTTCGAAATATCAACAAAGTGAAACCGTAGGGGTATATCGGCAGGTTCGCCAAGATCTTAAGGATGGAAAGATTGTTTTATTCTCTGGGATGGCGTGTCAAATTGCGGGACTAATCTCATTCTTAAGAAATACAGATTGCCGCAAACTATATACAATTGATACCATTTGTGGTGGAGTATCGACCATGCTTCCCATCTATCATTGGAAGAGAGTGGAAAATACGTTTCAATCTATTCTTTTCGAGACAAAAAAATTGTTGGTGGATGGAGAAGTCGAGGCTTTAAATATGCCTTGCAAATGCAAAATAGAGAAGGATCTATCGAAAATTTGGGTTTGGATAATATGGTCTTGAATACGTTCTCCTCAAAGTTACTCAAAAGAAGTTCTTGTCTGGATTGTCATTTCACGGGGCAGAATCATTTTAGCGATTGTACTATTGGTGATTTTTGGGGAGATTCCAATTTTGTAGATCAACACAGTAAAGGCGTGTCTTTAATGATTCTTCACAACGATCGATTTGCACATTTGATTGAAACAGCGCCTCTTTCTATGCATCGGGTCGATTTTGAAGATTTTATACCGTATAATCATAATTATATCTGGTCGAATCAATCGTTTATCCGTTATTTCATTAGTCGAAAAATTGCTCTCTGGGCAATGAAAAAGAAGTATTGGAAGATAGCAAAATACCTAATGAGTCCTAAATCTATATCAGGTATTATCATGAGCCTATATCTGAAGATTAATGATTTGTCTTATCGTAAGGCCTATCGAAACTTTTTACAATCAAACTCATCTCAAAGATGAAAAAAAGAGTATATATTATTACAATTCACAAAGAGCCTAATTATGGCGCTGTTCTACAGGCCTTTGCTCTTTATAAGGTAATAGAGCGACTGGGTGCCGAATCATATCTAATCAATTTATCGATGGATTATCGGAAACTTCCTTATACGATGATGAATCGAGTATTGATTACATTAAAGAATTGGATTAAAGGATATCAGTATTGTTTTAGAAAAGCTTCAGATTTTATATTTCGTCAATGTCCTCGATTGATTGGAGATTTTCATACCGTTGAAGAACTAAACAATTATCCGTGGCCTATGGATGCAATATATTTGGTGGGAAGTGATCAGGTCTGGAATCCTGGTATAACAGGAAGCCTTGCTCCTGCATACACACTATCTTTTTTGAGCGAAAGATATCCTAATAAATATGCATATGCATCTAGTTTCGGAAATATAAAGAATGAAGCCCAAAGAGCAGCTCAACTGGATTTGGGTGCATTAAAAAGGTTTAAACAGATTTCAACACGCGAAGAGTTTGGTGTGGGCTTTCTTGCAAAACACGACATTCATGCAATTACATCAATAGATCCGACTTTGTTGATCGAGGACTATACTTTTCTTCTCCAGCGACCGGTAATTCCTGAAAATTGTATACTATTCCTGTCATTGTCAGATACAAGTGATATTAATAGGTTTGTGCAAGATGTATCTGTTCAATATAAACTTCCAGTAAAAAAATTCTATGGATATTTACAGCCGCAGCGCAAAAAGAATTTAAAATTCATTGATGTTGAAGAGTGGTTAAAGCAGATTGCATCAGCCTCATTGGTTATTACGGATTCTTTTCATGCTACAGTTTTCTCAATTTTATTCAATCGCCCTTTCTATGTATATATAAGTGAGCCGACTAAAATATATCGCATCTCGGATTTATTAAATCGACTGAATCTTCAAAATAGAATTGTGAAGTCCACGTCGGAAATAAATCTGACTGAAGAGATTAATTATGAGGAAGTAAAGGCGAGACTTTCTGACTATAGAAAACAATCGCTTGAATATCTTTCATCAATAATTTCTGCCAAATGAAAGTTGCTATTTGTAATGTTCAGGAGTTTAATCCGAAAATCGGAGGGATTGAGCGTGTTTCTGTCTCACTGGCGGAACAATTGATCAAACTGAATGTAGATGTAATATTTATATCGTGTAGGAGGTCGCAATATAAGATTGAATACACGCTTCCAGCTCCTCAGTTCTCATTGCCGGAGTCTGACGATTATTCAGAAGCAAATAAGCAAGCGTTTTGTAAAATACTTAAATCTGAGCATTGCGATATCTTTATCAATCAAAACGCGCATTCCCGAAAATATAATCGTCTTTGTAATGAGGTCCGAGAACAAACCCAAATAAAGTTGATTTCCGTTTTTCATTTTTGTCCAGACATGCGAATTCGGGCAAATCGGAATATTATAGACCGAAGATTCTTTTCTCTCATGGAGAACATAGTCAACATGGTTCGTACAATTTGTACCTACTGGCCCTTGCGACCTTTTACTATGTATTCCCAATACAGATTATATAAAGAGATGTATGAAGGATCTGACCGAGTTGTGCTGTTGAGTGAACAATTTTTCGATGGCTTCTGTAAAATTGGAAGATTGGCTGATCGTAGAAAGTTGGTTGCAATCAATAACATGCTGTCGTTTGACAAAGTGGTAACTCCGACGAATAAGCAAAAGCAAATACTTTTTTGTGGGAGAATGACATCTCAAAAAAAACCATATCGTGTTTTATATGCATGGCAGCAGATACAAGTTCATTTGAGCGATTGGGAGCTGCTCTTGGTTGGAGATGGACCTTGGCTTGACAGATTGAAACAGTTAAGTCTTAAATTGAAGTTAAAAAGGGTCCAATTTTGTGGATTCCAGGATCCTATGCCATTCTACCAAAAAGCGTCCATCTTATGGATGACTTCGAACTTTGAGGGATGGGGGCTTGTTTTAACAGAAGCAATGCAGTTCGGGTGCGTCCCAATTGCATTTAACTCTTTTGGTAGTATAAGTGATATTATTGACAACAATCAATCCGGTTGCCTTGTACCGCCCTTTAATATTAGACAATTTGTGTACAAAACACTTGCTTTGATTCAGTCTGGGAAGTTACCGGATTATGCTTATGCCGCATCACGGTCAGTTCGGCGTTTTGCTCCCGATTATATAGGGGTACAATGGAGATCCTTATTTGAACAAGTCTTATCTGGAGATATTATTTAGTTTGGCTATATTGGTTAAAAATGTGGATCATTATCATATACGCATTGTTATTTCTCGTAATTGCGTCATTAGTTCCTAGATCTTGTTCTTCTGTTTCTGCTCAAAAGAAAATAGAAGCAATTCTTTGTGCATTTTTGATATTCATATTTTTCGGCCTACGGGGGCTCTCCGTCTTAAATGATACTTCACACTATTATCATGCTCAATTAGTTCTAACTCAATTTGGGGATCTATATACTAATTCAATCTTTGATGTCGACAAAACCTTAAATTTCGAAATTGGATTTCAAGTTCTCCAGCGTTTTATTGGAAAATATATATCTTCAGATCCACATGCACTAATTATTATCTCTGCATTGATCTTAACAATAGCGACGATATGGTATTTTTCAAAAAGCACGAATAAAATAGCCGTTTGTATATTTTTCATGCTGTCCACATTTACTTTAATGGGGCAATTTAGTGCAATCAGGCAATCTTATGCAATTATGTGCTTTTATGTAAGTTGTTTCTTTTATGAGAAACAAAAATATGCTTTATCGTTCGGATTAATATATCTAGCAACGCTCTTTCATTCTTCAGCAATAATTTTGTTTATTCCACTTTTAATTTCTTTTTTACCTGTTTCAAAAAAGAATATTTTAATAATTATTGCTATTGGCTTATGTGTAATAATAGCGTTATATCCGATTCTCTATACTCTTGATTTTGGAGATTCAATATATGTATCTTCTGCTTTAGCGCGGCAATCAATAGCTTTAGCGTCGTCTTTGTCCGCAATATTCATCTGCATATTATTAGGATGTAGTTTATATCTAGCGAACAAGTATAACATAGCTAAGCCATCATCTCTATTTATCTGGACATCCATAATATGTCTACTTTTTGCTATTTGTGCGATTCGTATTCCGGTTTTTGATAGGTTTGTAATGTATCTGATGCCTTCTGTGATTTTGGTATTTACGCATTATATATATCATACTCCTAGAGCTCCCCGAAAAATATTATACTCAATCTGTATACTTGTATTAGTGTTAAGGATGGCGGTTGTGTTGGAGTATAAAAATGAATGGTATCATTTAGTCCCATATAAATTTTATAATTTTAATGAAGTTGCACCCGAATATGAATTTGGATATTAGGACCCAAATTGCAATTTTATACATTATTTCACCACCATTAATCCGCAAACTCTCCTAAGTTAACATTTTAACAAGCAAACTATACCTAATCCAAGTTTAAATCGTGTAGATCAAGCTATCAACAAACAATATTTTGTTTGGACCGATGACGTGTCTCTTTGTAATGCAGACAATGTTCATCTTATCTATCATGCATGTCAAGGATTCCCGGCAGATTCATTGTTCCGCTTTGATATGTTTTTACAAAAAGAGAACGAATTGTGTTCTTACGATTATATCTATTTTTTTAATGCAAATGCACTCTTCTGCCAACCTGTTGGTGAAGAAATTTTACCAGATGATACAGGTCTTGTTGCAGCTCAATGGCCTGGACGCACTTCTCAGCCAGCATTGTTATATCCATATGAAAGGAATAAACAATCTAAAGCCTATATCGCGCCGTTTCATCCACCGTATAGGTATTATATGGGGGGGAATCAATGGGGGAACAGCCAAAGACTATTTAGCTATGGCTCAAATATGTGCAAGAAATATACGGGATGATTATGACAATGGAATTATAGCACGATTTCATGATGAATCCCATATTAATAAATACTTACGAAGTCATCCTTGTAAAATATTATCCCAAGAGTATTGCTGGCCAGAAGAATGGCCTTGTCAATTTACACCTAAAATTATCTTCCGAGATAAAGTAAAATTTGATTCCTATTTTAATAAAGGACGGGATCGATCTTGGTGGAATAAAATTAAAAAAATAGTAACGGTGTTATATGATGCAATTCGTTGGTATTTATAATTTCTAACAACATGAAAATAGTTAATATTATTGGAGGTTTGGGGAATCAAATGTTTCAATACGCATTAGCTAAATCTTTGGAAACGAAGTTCGGTGATGCCGTACTTGTTGATACCTCTCTTTTTGATACCTATAATGTTCACAATGGATTGGAAATAGAACGTGTTTTCAACCTAAAACTTCATCGAGCTAATGAATGTGACATCAGACAATTAACGCGATATACTCGCCATTATTCGTTATGGCGAATTTATCGACGAATCTTGCCACACAAAAAAACGGTGTGTAAAGAAAGGCAAGATGGCAGTTTTGATGAGAGTGTTTTATCTCTTGATATTAGTAGATATTATGATGGATATTGGCAGAATTATCGTTATTTTGAATCATGCGAACGGGAAATTCGGAGGTTGTATAGTTTTCAACCATTCAAAGATAACAAAAATATACAAACAGCTGAAAAGATTCAATCTTTTGAGCATTCTATAAGTATTCATATTCGCAGGGGAGATTATTTAAAGAACTCTATCTATAAAGGGATTTGTACGATCTCGTATTATAAATCGGCAATACAGTTTATTAAACAACATATAAACAGTCCATGTCATTTTTTTGTGTTTTCAGATGATATAGATTGGTGCAGAACTAATCTCAATCAACTTCTAAACAACGATAGCTATTCTTATGTTGATTGGAACAAAGAAAAGAATAGCTATTTGGACATGCAGTTGATGTCGTTATGTAGGCACAATATTATAGCTAATAGTTCCTTTAGCTGGTGGGCTGCATGGTTAAATCAGCATAATAACAATATCATAGTTGCGCCGTATAAATGGCAGCAATCCAATTATAACAATCATATCCAGATGCCTCAATGGATATTAATGTAGAAATTTATTTATGGCTATAAAGGATAGGCATGTTTTCTTGATAATAGCACATAATGATTTTCAGATTGCCTGATGGAACAACTTGTAATACGAACTATATTAAAAAATGCGGAAAAAGAGTAATAATATCGGAGAATGGTTCC
>OLVO01004046.1_pt1 | contig 11397 bp, 9 predicted proteins | sample 1672571 | NCBI WGS metagenome assembly OLVO01 (sample SAMEA3136700, study PRJEB25190) | human gut metagenome | biome: human gut; feature: human-associated habitat; material: faeces | place: Austria | collected 2013 | reverse complement strand
GGGGTGATCCCGATCGACATGGATGATAATTCCCGTATCGGCGATCGTATCGCTTTTTTTGATGAACTATTGAATGTGTTGGAGAGTGGGACGGATGAGGCTACGGTTAATTACGTCAATTTAAGTTTCAATCATTTGATCGCCTCTTTCCTCTATGTGAAGACGTATAGGGAGGCTAAATTCTCCAAAAGCAAGGCGGAGAATACGTTCTTTATTAGTTTGGCGACCCACTTCATGACGGAGAATCTGGAAAATAAATTGACATTAAAGGAATTGGCCTCTCATTTCGGCTATTCGGAATCTTATATGTACAGGCTTTTCTTCAAGGAAACCGGCTATGCGCCGATGAATTATTTCTTACATATGAAAATAGACCGGGCTTGCCAGCTATTATTACATACGAATATGAAGATCAATCAAGTCGCCTTGAAACTGGGCTTTGACGATCCCTACTATTTCAGCCGTATCTTTAAGAAGATAGTAGGGACATCACCCAAGGATTACCGGCACTCGTTACCGAAGTGAGATATTTACGATGAACCTAAACGGGAATTTAGGGCTGCCCTAAACGAGGGCTTAGGGATACCCTAAACGGGAGCTTAGGGCTGGCGGTATTTATTCCGGTCGGCTTCCGTTATTTCCCGGATTACACGGCAGGGATTGCCGGCAGCTATAACATTGGCCGGAATATCTTTGGTTACGACGCTTCCTCCGGCGATTACCGTGTTATCGCCAATGGTCACCCCGGGAAGGATACAGGCTTGCGCACCGATCCATACGTTATCGCCGATAGTCACGGGAAAAGCGTATTCCAAACCCTCATTACGTTGCTTTACGTCAAAAGGGTGGCCGGCGGTATAGATGCCTACGTTCGGGGCGATGAATGCGTTATTGCCGATACGAACTTTCGCTCCATCCAAGATAACGAGATTCACGTTGGCGAAGAAATTATCCCCAATCTCGATATTATAGCCATAATCGCATTGGAAAGGGGATAGGATAACGGTGTTCTTCCCTTTCTTGCCTAGAAAAGAGGTTAGAATCCGATCTTTTTCTTCCTCTTGGTCGGGGGGCAATTGGTTGTATTTGAAAAGGACGCATTTCGCTCTTTTCATCTCATCTTGAAGCTCACTATCATGATTCGCATTGTATAATAGACCTTCCGCCGCTTTCTCTTTTTCTGTTTTCATATGTCTCTTACTAAGATTTATAAAACGATGATTTGCGCGAAGATACTATTTTATTGGGAGGAGTTTATCCTCCGATTCGTATTTCCAAACCCATTTTTTCCCCCATCTCCTTAAAGGGGAACAGCTCTTCTTTGGCTAGCATTTGCTCGCAGGGATAAGGATAGGTGAGACCTAATTGCTCGTATTTATCTTTTCCCAATGTATGGTAGGGAAGCAGGTGTACGCATTTGATACGATTCTCTTTCGCCAGCATGAATATTTCCCGGAGTGTATTCTCATTGAAATTGAAACCGGGAATTACCGGTACACGGATCGTTACTTTATTAGCGCTCTTACTGGATATATACCGTAAATTCGTGAGGATCGTATCCAAGTTCGCTCCAGTTTCTTTCTGAAGTAAATCCTTGTCCGTATGTTTGATATCGAACAAGAACAAATCGATAAGCGGAAGCGCTTGCTTTATCTTATCAAGATTCACTTGCCCGCAAGTCTCCACGGAGGTATGCAGTTTCTCGTTCTTGCATCGGATCAGCAAATCCATCAATCCCTCGAATTGCGTGAAAGCTTCGCCACCGGAAAACGTAACCCCTCCACCGGAATTCAGGTAATAATCCCGGTCACGCAAAAGGATTTCCATGATCTCGGATGAGGTAATAGATTCACCGACAAACTTAATGGCGTTCTGCGGGCATATACGCTCGCAAGCCTTGCAGGCTACACAGGCCTGACGATTAAACACCGGAAAATGGTCTTGGATGGAGATATTGCCCCGTGGACAAATCGCCTCGCAACGTCCGCATCCGATACATTTATTCTTGATATGGAGCAAATGCGGTTTCCTTTTCTGGGATTCCGGATTGGAGCACCATGAACAATGTAGGGGACAACCTTGAAGGAAAACGACGGTCCGGATGCCCGGGCCGTCGTGAACGGCGAACCGTTCGATCTCCATGATTGATAACCTATTCTCGCTAACCTTATATTTATTTATCATACAATACCCTGCTTAAAAGTTCCTGTTGAATATTGGGAGATAAATCGACGAATACCGCGGAGAACCCGCTTACCCGGACGATTAGGTCCGGGTAATTTTCCGGGTGCTCTACCGCGTCTTCTAAAACTCCCTTATCTACTACAGTCACCATCAAATGGCAACCCCCTTTCGCAAAATAAGTCTTGAACAGGCTCTTGATGACAGCCCTGTTCTCGTTGAACATGGAAGGAGAAAACTTAATGTTTTGTACCGAGCCTCCATGATACTTGGCGTCGAACTTCGCCAAGGAATTCAGCATGGCCGTGGGGCCGCTTTTATTCGCTCCCCCTTGCGGATTATTGGCAGGATTCATATACATGCACGATAATCGTCCGTCGGGTGAGGCGGCGGTCCGGTTTCCCCATTCCGTGTTTAATTGGTTATTGCTGATAACGATCAAGAAGTATTGCATACCGATGGCGATACCGCGATCGCGTACGCCTTTCGCTACGAACTCGTACAAATCGTTGGCCATCGTATCGGCAGTCTCAAGGTCGTTACCATATTTATCACAGTTTAGGCAATCTTTTCGTAAAGCCTCATAGCCGTTAAAATTAGCTAGCATGGCATCATTTAATTGCCGTAACGTGTATTTTTTTTGATTGAATACCAGATCCCGGATTACCCACAGGGAATCGGAAGTGTTGATATTGCCATACGTCTCGTTTGTCCCGCCTAGATAACGTACGCCTCCGTCCAAAAGCGCTTTTCCCCGTGCGATGCAATCATCGGTCAATAGGCTGGAAAACAAGAAACTTACGTGCTGGTTCATCACCTCATACGAATGGTATTGGGCTTTGACAGACAGATCCAGATAATAATCGAGTAAAGCCTTGTAACCGTCATAGAATTCCTCGAATGTCTGATACTCCTCTAATTTCTTTAGAGGTACCGGCCCGGATTTACGTTTACCGTCAATCGGGTCGATACCATCATTCATATAAATCGTAAGTAGTTTTAGTAAATTGATGCAGATGTTGGGCGTACCCGTACTTTGTCCTTGTATCACGAACTCGGTACACCCGAAAGGCACGTATTGTTCCGCTGCTTTCTCGTCTACACGCATTCCGTACATGACGGCCGGAACGTTTACGTCGTCATTGTAAAGGGTCGGGTAAGTAGCTCCCGCACCCAAAGCGTCCAACGCTTCGTCCCAGATTTCCTCGGAGGTCTCTTTATCGAAGCGCAAGGTGAATTGCGGCTCTACATATCTGCAATTTTTCGCTACTTTCATGGCGATATGCAGGAATACGTCGGCCTCTTTCGGGTGTTTGCGCCCTTTACCGCCTACGATGATACGTCCGTTTACGGTGGTACGGCGATTCTCAATCATGGTCCAAAGCGAGTGGATATATCGGTATGCCTCTTCGTCGGTCAATCGCCCGGACTTGAGATCGGCTACTAAATAAGGGCCTAGATAATCATCCAGACGACCGTAGTTTATAACACCAGCCAACAAAGCGAATAACCAGAATAACTGCATCGCTTCATGGAACGTACCGGGTTTCTTCTCCTTGATGTTCTCTAGGGCTTGGCAGATACGCTCTAATTCTTTTTGCCTTTTCTCGTCGGCTGAAGCCATTTGATCTCTAGCGTCTTGCTGGAGATGAGAAGCACAATCTACAAAAATATCCAGACATTGGATGCCTGCTTTGTAAAAGTTATTATCGGGTTGCTCTTTGAGTTTCTCCTGTAAATCAGAGCGAAGGCCACCGATGCCCTTATCCAATAGTTTCGGGTAATCCAGCATCATTCCGGATAGACGTGCGGTAGCGATCATCGGGTATTCGCAGTCGATGAACATACCCAATGTATCCTCGGTGAGGACCTCCTTGTTGAATTGGGTCTTTAAATCGTGATCCAACCAATAATCATATAACGCATCCACCCGTTTTCGTTCAGTTTCATCCAGTTGTTGCTGGAAGGCACGGAGTTTCTTGAATACGCAATAATGCCCGACACCCCCTAAGGAAGTTACGCATCCGAACCCGATCGGTAGGAAGTCCGTACGTCCGGCGATCAAGTCTTGATTCGTGATCTTGCGAAATAGCGTGGGGTATAAAACTTTCAGGCATTCCACTTCACGTATCTCTTTGGGTAGGGCGGCACAGGCTTTATGGACTGCCGTATACCGCTCCATGATCTCCAGTTGTACGATCAGAGGTTTCTCGCAAGGTAATTTCTTGCTGATCTCTACGTTTTGCGCCCCTTCTACATTGAAATTTGCCATATGATTATTGTTGTTAATATTGTGTAGAGACGGGGCATGCCCTATCTCTACAAGCAGATGATTTTTTAATGTTTGCTTCTTTCGGCTTCCCGCCAATTATTTTGATAACCGGTTAGTAAGTCCGTAAAACGTTTCGTGATCAAGTGCGGACGGGTGATCGCGCTGCCTACTACTACGGAATGAGCTCCGAGGAAGATACATTTCATGGCATCTTCCGGCGAGTAGATATGCCCCTCCATAATGACATAGGCTTTGTCTTTAAAGTCACGGCACATACGGGCGAATTCCCGTAAATCCGGTTGCTCGATATGCTTGGTTGCTTCCGTATATCCATATAAGGTAGGGCCAACGATATCGGCTCCCATTTCTACGGCACGTACAGCTTCCTCATAATTAGAGACATCCGCAAAAATGATAGCTTCCGGTATCTCTTTCTTGACGATTGGTAGCAATTCGTATGCAGGGCGGCCTTCATGGGTTATTTGGCTCGTACAGTCCAAGGCGATAATCTCGGCTCCGGCTTCCCATACGGCTTTAGCGGCCTCTAAGGTTGGGGTGATAAACACATCTGTGTCATCGTGCCAGATTTTCCAAAGCCCGATTACTGGTAAATCCACTTCTTTTTTAATCGCCTTGATCTGCTCTGGGTCGTTGGCACGGATACCCGCGGCTCCTCCCCATTGGGCGGCTTTTGCCATTTTTACGACAAAGTCTACTGAAAAAGTCGGATCATCGTGTTGTACTTGACAGGATACGATCAGTCCTCCCTTGAATGAATCTAAAAGTTCTTTCTTATTTGTTTTCATATTTTTTTTCGTTACATTGTTTTCTCTAAAAGCGCGGCGCCGATTATTCCGGCGTCATTTCCTAATTCCGCACGGATGACTTGGGGGATACCTATTTCCTCGGCGGCGAAGGTACAAGTATGTAGTTTCTCGTTTAAAGGTTTCAACAGCAGGTCACCTGCATGTGCGATACCCCCCCCTAAAATGATTACTTGCGGACGGAAGATGGTTATGAACGTGGAGATTCCGGCGGCCAGTCTACTGATATAGTCATCGACGATCTGTTTAGCGAGGGAATCCCCTTGTTTAGCGGCCTCGAAAAGAATCTCACCATTGACTTTGTTTTCGTCTTCGCCGCAAAGTTTCCATATCAAGGTGTCCTTATTCTTTTGTAAGGTCTCTTTCATGATACGGATTAATGCGGTGGATGAGCAATAAGCTTCCAAACAACCTTTTTGCCCGCATGTGCAGCGTTCGCCATTGTATACCAATTTGGTATGTCCGAGTTCGGCTCCCATATTATCGGATCCGGAATAAATCTTCTTACCCATGATAATTCCGCCTCCGACTCCCGTTCCTAGCGTTAGCATGATGGCGTCGGTATATTGGCTGGCCGATCCGGCCAAGACCTCTCCATAGGTCGCGCAATTGGCGTCGTTGGCTATATAAGTAGGCAATGAGATATGCTTCTTTAAATAGTCGTAGATGGGGACATTCTTCCATCCGAAACAATTGGCATGTACCAAAAGGTTCGTCTTTGGATTTACGTAACTGGGCATGCCGATGCCCCAAGAAGAGATGTCTTCCATTTGCAAGCCTGCTTTGAGAACCGCTTTTTTGCTGACTTCCGCCATGTCGGTGGTGATCTCCTCGATTGTGCGTCCGGCTTGTGTCGGTATACTCTCCTTTGCTATAATCTGGTGATTCTCATCTACTACGCCAGCGACCATATTGGTACCGCCAACGTCCAGACCGAGATAATACTTGGTGCTTTCCATCTTTGCTCTTTATTTTATGAGGTCAATAGAGTGAATTATTTGTTGGCAAAGATAGAGGAGTTACCCGCCCTAGACAATGTGAGGTTTAGCCTAAAATAATGGACTATTTTTGCATAAGTGTTCTCGCAAGCTTACGAGAGTACTTTAGAGAAGAGGTGTTATCGAGAGGAGACTTCTGTAATAACCTTCAAATATAGTGTGACTGTGTTTCTTTATGTTTAAAGAATCATATCGTAGGTCGATTCTATTATTTTTCTCGATGATGGAGCAAGCCTCTTTTATCATGGGCTTGAAGTCTTCTTCTGTTTTATCTTTGTCTCCGTTGGCTAGGTAGATATATAATTTTTTTCTCCTTGATAGGTTTCCGTGAACACTCGTAACCTATCAATCATCATATTTTCGCTGTATTTATAGTTCGGTGATATGGCTATAATATAAGGAAATAAGTCTGGGTGTTCCATCATCGCATAAGTGACGAATGTCCCTCCCAACGAATGTCCGACTAAAATCCTGTTATTTCCCGCATGGTATTTTTCTTGGATGAAAGGGATTATTTCATTCGTTAATGACGAGAGCATTTCTTTTCCATGTCCCGGGTTGTCATATCTTTTTACCGATAAGGAATCTGTGAAAGGCGGGGTCAGCTCACTTTGCCTGTTTGAATTAAATATTCCAACAATAATACAGGGTATGTTGGGATGTGTCAACTCGAATGTTGAATAAAATAAATTGAATGTGGGGGGATATTGTGCGTCTAAGACATAAATAGCGAGTAAAGAGTCTCTTTTAAGGCTACCATCTACTCCGCTTAAATAGACTTGCATTTCACGGGTCTCTTCAAAATAGTCTGAGTTGTAGATATATCGACTCCCTAATGCCTGCATCAAGTAGAAATCGGCTTGCGCATGTATCCGGCATATTCCTGAGAATAATACGATAAGAAAGAGAAGAACTGTTTTTGTTTTCATAAATAGTGATATCTAGAATTATGCAAATATAGCGAAAAATAAAGTCTTTAAGTATGTTTAAAAAAAGGACCGGACGATGGGTATCGAACGGTCCTTTCTTTAATCTTTATGTCGTATGCTGTTATTCAGCTTCTTTTTCAGCAGCTTCCTTTTCTGCCGGAGCATCTTCCGGGGTGAAGTCAGTGATACCTGCGTTGATCAAGATGTTATACCAAGAGAGTAGTTTCTTGATGTCGCTTGGATAAACACGCTCACGATCATAGCTAGGCAATACCTCGGCAAAGTACGCACGCAATTGGTCTGTCGTGGCTTTGGAAGGTACCAAAGAGGCGGTTTTTCCCTCTTCCTTGTTCTTTACGCTAGTCAATACCTCATGTAAAGGCACTTCTGTTTCATCCGTATAGATTGCGATATCGCCTAATGAGATTACTTTATCTTTTGCGTATGCGGGTACTCTCTTGTTATCAGTCAGCGATTCAACGATCAACATGTTTTTTCCATGGGAAACCAGTTTATACAGACCGGGTTTTCCCGAAATAGACAAAATAGTCTTCAACATAATGTTTTTTATTTTCTATTAGTGTTAAACTTCGAAGTGACAAAGGTAATAAGAAAAAGTGGAATTCTTCCGTCATGAGGACGGTTAACTTCGTTGGAGAAGTATCTTAGGTGCATCAACGAAGTATCTTAGGTTCGTTGACGGAGTATCTTAAGTTCATTGGATGATGAAGGTAAGATGCTGTAAAAGCCACTCGTCCCGCTATCGGTGATTATTGGGATTGAAGCCAACATAACAGTTTGCCTACTTGCGGTATAAGGGCCTGTCTATTGTCATTATAGATAACGTAATCGGAGCGATCTTTCTTTTCCTCGTCCGACATTTGGCTGTTGATTCTGCGTTCGATTTCTTCTCTCGAGGCTGAGTCCCTCCCCAAGGCTCTTTCGATGCGGAGTTCTCTTGGGGCATAGACCATCAAGCTTATGTCTACCACTTTGTAGAAACCGGATTCGAATAATATGGCGGATTCGATGGCGCATAAAGGGGAAGTCTGTCTCTCTACCCAAGCCGAGAAATGACGGTTTACCTCAGGATGAATGATCTGGTTGACCTGTTGTAATTGTTCCGGATTATTAAAGATGTGGGAGGCTAGAAGTTTCTTGTTCAATCCCTCATTCGTATAAATCTCCGGATCGAAAAGGGCTGTTAATTTCTCACGGATAACCGGGGAGTTATTTGTCAGCCATTTACTTTCCTCGTCCGCTATGTATACGGGTACACCGGATAACGCTAATAAAGAGGCTACGACGGATTTGCCGCTCCCGATCCCTCCTGTAATACCTATTTTAATCATGCTTATTGTTGTGTTCCAAAATAAATTCTACCTTATCTGGCAATAAGGTTGCCGTATGTACCCAGTCTGGTTTCTTGGTGAGTTTGACGGGTAGGGTACCAGATACGTTTTGCTCCAGATCCTCAAAAGGTATATGAATCGAGAACATATCTTCCGAAAGTCCTTTGAATCGGGACAAGGGCACACTGCAAGTCACTTTTACGACCGCCGGAAACATACGTACCGTATAATGTGGCGGTATATGACTGCAAGAGACAGGTATTTCCAACGTCTTCTCCGTGTACTCCTCTATCGGAATCGTGATAGATACGTTTTCCGGATCGAAGTTAACGCCGTCTACTTTGATTAGTTGTACGGTTCTCGTAATGTTTTTATTCGCTTTTTTAACTTCAGTGAAAGCCGTCTTGACCGAGGTCAACGTATCTAAGATCGCTGCGGTGGCATAAGCGTTGATCTTTTGGGGATTGATTTGGATATCCCCGGATAATTGAAAGCCGGCTTCCATATGAATATCACCATTAAAAACGACCTGTATTTCCTTATGGACCCGCTGACTGAAATCCATATCTATTTGTTGCGGATCAAAACTTTGTAATGCCGTAGTGGCTATCAATTGTTTTTGAATATCGTTCTCGATCTGCCTTTTACTTACTTGGACCGAACCATTTTTCTCCTTCGTATTCTTCATGTTCACTTCGATCGGAGCAAACGATCTTCCAAAAGTATAGTTGAGTAAAACGCTACCCTTGTCTTTTACCTTTGCGGTAATCGTTTCCACCTCAGGGGCATTAAACGCTATATCGGCAGGTACGTTCTTATACTTAACCGGAAAAACAAGTTCTATCTCATATTCCTGCTGCAAGCTTTGGAGTAGCCAGAAACCGAAAGCCAAAAGGGCGAAAAAGAAAAAGACCAAGACCTCTTTCCATCTGTCTCCGTGGAAAAAAGCCTTAGTCTTTGCTTGGATAGACTTGAAGGAATTTTGTATGTTCTCAAGTCGTGACATATTCTGTAGTTAGATTATTTCTGCTGCTGAGCGTCTTCCGCTGAAGCGAAAATAGAAGGATACGTACTCCATCCGCTACCTCGATTAGCATATAAGTATCACCGATCTCTTTGATCTTTCCATAGATACCTCCGGCGGTAATCACTTTATCGCCTGTTTTCAACGCCTCACGTGATTTCTGGATTTCTTTTTGTTTCTTTTGTTGCGGACGGATCATGAAGAAATAGAAGATAGCTACGATAACTACCATCATCAAAATACCGGACCACTGACTTCCTCCAGCTGGAGCTTGAAGTAAAATACTGAGTAAGTTCATACTATAATAATCGTTTTACAAGTTAATATCAATAATGATATGCACAAATGTAATGATAATAATTAATCTTTGAGCAATAACTTCTCTTTTTTTAATTCGTTGACTATTGAATCCAGAATTCCGTTAATGAATGTTCCGCTTTTAGGTGTACTATAATACTTTGCGGCATCGATATATTCATTTAAGGTAACGTTGATGGGAATGGTCGGGAACGATAAAATCTCGGCTAAGGCGACTTGCATGATGATCAAGTCCATATTGGCGATACGTTCGGTTTCCCAATTCTTCATATGTTTGTCGATGCGTTCACGATATTCCTTACCTTTCAACAAACTTTGACGGAATAACTTGATTGCGAAAGCCTTGTCTTCCAAATCCTTGAACATTGGCAATAAGGCTTGTTTACTACCTTTCTTCTCCTCGAATTTCTTGATAGTCTTCAAGGCGAAAGTCTCTACGATCTCAATATCGTCGTTCCAGTAGATGCTTTTGTCTTCCAGATATTCCTCTATCATCTCGTTCCCACAGATTACTTTCTTGAAGATCTGGCGCCAGAACTCACGATCCGTCTCGTACGAGTCTTCTTCGTTTTTCAAGTATTCGGCGTAAATTTCAGAGCTTAAGATCGTATCCAATACGTTTTTAACAAACTCCTCGTCGTTACTCCATGAGAGACCTTGCTCGTCCACATACTTTTTCAACGTATCGTTTTCCGCTAATTGAGCGACAAAACGATTGTCTACGAAGCGTGTATTCGGGTTTAACTCCTCATCGGTAGGCATGTATTTGCACTTCCGGGTGTCAAGGATCCTTCTTTGCAGGTTGGTAACTTCGATAATTAGGAGTAAGAAATAATAATATAAGTCATATGACTTCTGAAGGCTGAAAAGCAATTCGTTTTCCGCAACTTTGAGGTCACCGTTTCCGTTTTGATAGTAAGAGTATACTATCTGTAAAACTTTAATGCGGATTAAAATTCTGTTGATCATCGTTTGAAGGAACTTCTTATTATAAATTAGGCTGCAAAGGTAGTCGTTTTTTCCATAAAAGAATCCGGATTTACTTAATTTTATATGTGTTAGATGATATTTTACAAATTTAGCCTCAATGGGCGTATTTTCGATCGTTAAAATAGTTGCTAATTAAAAAAAAATGCACATATTTGAAGCAAGTTATATAAAGTGGGTGGTTTTTTAACGAATGTTAGCTGTCATGGAAGAATCAAGGAATAAAAAACATGTTGAAGGTGGCGACAGGGAGATTCTATACTCTAAAGCCATTAAAGCGGGAAAACGGATTTATTATCTGGATGTGAAGAGGAATTTGAAAGATGACCTATTCGTTGCCGTTACGGAAAGTAAGAAAATTCAATCAAAGGATGGTTTGCAAATCTCATTTGAGAAGCATAAGATTTTCCTTTATAAGGAGGACTTTGAGAAGTTCATGGAGGGAATGCAAGATGTAATCAGTTATATCAAGAACTCAAATCTGAAGAAATCCGCGGAAGACGTGGTGGAAC
>OLVO01004045.1_pt1 | contig 11397 bp, 8 predicted proteins | sample 1672571 | NCBI WGS metagenome assembly OLVO01 (sample SAMEA3136700, study PRJEB25190) | human gut metagenome | biome: human gut; feature: human-associated habitat; material: faeces | place: Austria | collected 2013 | reverse complement strand
CGCTGCCTGCGTTGTTGGTGGTGTATCCTTTACTGGTGGTATTGGTAAGATCTCTGGTGTTGTAACTGGTGTATTGATCTTTACTGCACTGACTTATTCCCTTACTATTCTTGGTATTGATACAAACCTTCAGTTTATCTTTGAAGGTATTATCATTCTCGTAGCAGTTACACTCGACTGTCTCAAGTACGTAAAGAAGAAGTAATGCACAAAAAATGTATAAAAAAATAATATTACTAGTGGAAAATTGGTAAAAAAAGAGTATAATGAAGATGGCACGAATCTATTTATAAAGAAGTTCGTGCCATTTTTTGTAAATGCAGAAAGATTTCTTAGTAAACATGGAGGAATATAGATGACTACATATAAAGTACTTCTTGTAGATGATGAGGAAGAAGTCAGAAATGCAATTGAACAAAGAATTAATTGGGAAGAATTGGGATTTGAGGTAATCGGAAAAGCACAGAATGGTGTAAAAGCTATGGAAATAGCAGAAAAACTGCAGCCAGATGTGGTCATTACCGATATCAAAATGCCATATATGAATGGATTGGAACTGGCACGTAATTTAAAGGAAGAGAATCCAGGCGTGCGAATTTTAATTCTGACTGGATTTGACGAGTTTGAATATGCCAAAGAAGCAGTTCATCTTGAAATTGAAGAGTATATATTAAAACCGATCAATGCCAATGAGCTTTCTGAATGTCTCAAACGATTAAAAAACGTACTCGATAAAGAGAGAGAAGAAAAATTAAATGTCAGAAAGCTAGAGCAGTACTACACAGATTCCCTTCCTGTACTTCAAACAAATTTCTTTTGTTCTCTTGTGGAGGGACGCATTTCGGACAGTGAAATAAATAAATATTTAAATGATTATCAGATTTCTTTGCCAGGTTCATATTTTTGCTGCGCTGTTTTCCATACATCAGAAAATCATGTTCCTGACGGGATGACACCACTTCTGCTTTCGATATCTGTACAAAGAGAAGTAAAGGAAAAATTCCGCGGCAAATGGGACTGCAGATATTTTTCTTATCTGGGAAATATTGTTATGGTAGCAAATTTAGGCAAAGAAGATGAAATCACGAGACTGACGGATGACTGTGACCGCTTCTGCAAATGGGCAGACCGCTTTTTTGGTGCAGTTGTTACTGCTGGAATAGGTAAGGTGTGCAATGAAGTATCAAATCTTCGTTTTTCCTATGAAGGGGCATGGGAAGCACTTTCGTATCGTGTTATTTACGGATCAGGCTGTTCTATCAATATTGCAGATATTGCACCGAAGGGGCAGGGACTTTCCATGCAGCCAGATGATATTAATATGAATGATGTGTTCAAGGCAGTTCATATTGGGGTACGTGAAGATATTGAACATGCAGTTTTTTCTTTAGTGAAGGAACTAAAAGATAATGCAAAAACAATTATGCAGTATAATTTTACTGTGCTGGAAATTGTAGGGCATCTATATCGTTTCTGTGGAAATAATCATATGAAATTTGAAGATCATGCCGGAGAAATCAAAAATGCGTATGAAGAAATTACAAAGATGGATGAAAGTGCATTAATGGCCTGGCTTGTCAGAGTAGCACTATCGATCAGTGATGAACTAAAAAATGCCAGAAATTCTTCACTGCGTTACCTTATTTCAGAAGCAAAAAATATTGTTCGTGATGAGTATGCAGATGCAGATCTGTCACTTGATACCGTATGTTCAAAGCTTGGTGTATCAAATTCCTATTTTTCTTCTATTTTTAAGAAAGAAGTGGGCATTTCATTTATTACATATTTGACAGATTATAGAATGCAGCAGGCTGTTCATCTGATGCTTGAAACAAATGAAAAAAATTATGAAATTGCAGAACATGTTGGCTATGAGGACGCAAACTATTTTGGATATGTTTTTAAACGCAAATATGGAATGTCGCCTTCAAAATATCGCACAGAGCATATGGGAAAATGAGTATGAAAAAAAGAAAAGTGTCAGATATTCAGTCTGTCATTATGACGGTTCTTTCTTTGATGACGGTAATTACGTCTATATCTATGGGGTTATTGCTTTACAATCGATATGAAATGGCTATGCGTCAGAATGAAGTTCGCAACACACAAAACCTGATGGAAAGCACAGTCAATTCCATGGAGCAGTATCTGAAAAATATGAGACAGATTTCAGATACTGTCACATATAATATTATACAGGCATTTGATGTGTCTAGTCCGGAGTTTAATCAGCAGCTGAGTTTTCTATATGATTTTAATAAGGACAAAATACAGAGTATTGCGCTTTATGATATGGAAGGAAATCTTATTGTGGCAGAGCCAGTTACGCTGCAGAAGGATGGCATAGATGTGCTTTGGCAGTCTTGGTTTGAAAATGCAGCAGAGGAAATTGAAAATATGCACTTTTCAACGCCTCATATGCAGAATTTATTTCAGGATGATGCAAAGAGCTATCATTGGGTGATTTCCCTAAGTCGTGCGGTAGACGGTATTGATGGAGACAGACCTGAAAATGGTATTTTGCTTGTTGATATGAAATATTCCTTTATTGAGGAAATGATGAATCAGGTGAATGATCAAAACAGGGGGCGATATTATTATGTCTGTGATGGGGAAGGAAATCTGATTTATCATCCTTATGCAAATGAAATCAGCAATGGATTGTTTGAGGAAGATTTCAATATTGTATGCAGCAATGAAGATGGTGTATATAAAAATTTGCGCAGCCCAAGTGGAGATAAGCAGACTGCAATTGTAAGCACTATATCATATACGGGCTGGAAGATGGTAGGCATTGTAAAGCAGGACATTAGAACAGACAGCCGAGAACAGTTTCGTATTTATATGGTAATTGTTGTGATTATGCTGATTATGATGCTTCTTTTAGTCAATCGCATTGTGTCGAAAAGGATTTCAAGTCCAATTCTTAAACTGGATGCATCTGTAAGGGCATATGAAGCTGGGGAAAAGCCTGATATCTATATTGGAGGCTCATATGAGATTCGTCATCTTGGAAAATCTGTCCAGCATTCGTATGAAGAAATTGAGCGGTTAATGAAAGAAATTGTGAAGCAGCAGAATGAGAGAAGAAAAAGTGAACTGGCAGCACTGCAAAGTCAGATCAACCCGCATTTTCTTTATAATACTTTGGAATCTATCACTTGGATGGTTGAGGCCAATAAAAATCAGGATGCAGTTTTTATGATATCTGAGCTGGCCAAGCTGTTTAGAATCAGTTTGTCAAAAGGAAAGACGATTATTAGTATTGAGGATGAGCTAAAGCACTGCAAAAATTATATGAATATTCAAAAGTATCGCTACAAGGAGCGTTTTGTGACAGAATATGATGTTTCAGAAGAAATTTATCCGTTCTGTACGGTAAAGCTTATTTTGCAGCCGATTCTTGAAAATGCTATATATTATGGTGTAGGAAATATGGATGAGGATGATCAGCCTAAAATTATTGTCAAAGGTTGGAAAGATGATGCAGAAATCTATCTTTCAGTTACGGATAATGGAATGGGAATGCGTCATGAAGATGTAGAAAATATTTTAAAAGATAATCAGAAAGGACCCAAACATGGTTCTGGTGTAGGACTCATTAATGTGCACACGCGTATTCAGCTGATGTTTGGAAATAAGTATGGCCTTATTGTGGAGAGTGAACCAGATGAGGGAACAACGGTCACGATTCATTTGCCTGCTGTGCCATATACTAAGGAAAATTGTGAAGTGCTTGAGACTCCGGGGAAGCCAGTCAGAAAAGAGGGTGAATCATGAAAAAAACAAAAACTACTTTTTTGTTAGCAGAACTTTGTCTTGGCATATTACTGCTGTTTTGTGTGCATCTGATTTTTGAAGATGAAAAGCCTCAGAAGCGTGTAGCAGTTATTGTTGAAAAATCAGGTGATGAAAAATGGAACTCCTTTATGAATGGTCTAAAGCAGGCAGCTGGAATCGCAAATATACATTTGATTATTTGCAATACAGATGAAATTGAAAATGCAGATGAGGAGAAGAACTTGATTTATGATCAGCTGGATAATCAGGTTGATGCATTTATTGTTCAGGCGGCGCCTGGCAGGGATACTATTGATATGCTTAGAGAAATTCGCGTACAAAAGCCAATGCTTCTTGTAGCAAATGATGCGCTGCGTGAAAAAGAGGAAGACCATACATCAAAATATTCTGATTTGCCTGTTATTACGCCGGACTATTACCGTATGGGATATACATTGGCACAGGACTTATTAAGCCGCAATCAAAATAATATTCAAGGCAAAACTGTTGGAATTATAAGCGGATTTAAGAAAACAGATTGTACTGATAAATGTATGCAGGGTGTATTAGATGTGCTTTCTGATACGGGATGTGAGATTCAGTTTGATATGAATATCACATATGATATGGCAATTACACAGAGGTTAAAAGAGCAGCAGCCAGTTGACTATTTGATTGTATTTGACACAAGTGCCTTAGAGCAGGTAGCAGGGATGTATGCACAGAAAAAAGAGAGTGACACGAAAATCTATGGGATTGGAAATAGTATAAAGTGTGTATATTATCTTGATGATTCTGTGATTGACGGATTGATTGCGATAGATGGATATGGAATGGGATATCATAGCGCTATAGAAATTTCAAAAGTGCTGAAAAATCATCTGTATACGATTAACAACCAGACGATTGAGTATCATCTGCTGCATAAAGAAGATATTTTCAGAGAAGAGGTACAGCATTTTCTTCATACGTATGATTGAGAATTTGCATATAGTCAGCCAAAAAGGAATGGAGATTTCAATGAAACAGTATCAGATAAGAAGTATTCTGATCGGATGCATGTTGTTGTGTCTGACAGGATGTACGGCGAATAGTGAGAAAAAAAGAGATGTTCTTCGTGTTGGTGTTGTGCTATACACGCAGGACGACCCCTTTATTAATGCGCTTACAGATTGTCTGAAGGAAGATCTGGCAGAATACGAGTCAGATTCTCTAAAGGTGATTATGACTGTAAGGGATGGAAAAAATGATCAGAAGATTCAAAATGAAGTTGTGAAGGAAATGCTTGATGCTGGCTGTGAGATACTTGCTGTTGATCTCGTTGACAGGACAGAGCCGTCAAATATAATAAAGATGGCAAAAAAGGAAAATATACCTGTTATTTTCTTTAATAGAGAGCCAGTGAGAGAGGATTTGATGCAGTGGGATAAGCTGTATTATGTAGGCGGAGATGCCAGACAGTCTGGTATGATGCAGGGTGAGATTGCAGCAGATATGATACGAGACAATGACGCAGTAGATCGAAATCAGGACGGAAAGATTCAATATGTACTTCTTGAGGGTGAGACAGGTCATCAGGATGCAATCATTCGAACAGACAGTGTGGTAAAAACAATTAAAGAACAGGGCATTATATTAGAAAGACTAAGTTTACAGTTTGCAAACTGGAATCGTGGACAAGCTGAAAATAAGATGACACAGCTGATTAATCAATATGGAGACGAGATTGAACTAGTCCTTTCTAATAATGATGAGATGGCTCTTGGTGCAGTTGCTGCGTATGATGCACTTGATTATGATAAAGACAGACGTCCGATGATTTTTGGAATAGATGGTTTGGAAGGTGCATTGGATGCTGTCCAAAAAGGCACCATTCAGGGGACTGTGTATAATGACAGACATGGACAAGCTGAGCAGATTTCGCGCCTTGCGATGACACTGTTTCAAGGTCAGACACCGCCAAAGGAGGATCTGGAAAATGAACGATATATTTTTTTGCCGTATAAAAAGGTGACAGTAGAAAATGTGGAATCATTTATGGAACAATAAAAAGGTTCATTTTCGGAAAGGAAAGATTGAAAATGGAAGATTGGCTGATAAACTATTATGAACAGACAGATCCGCTTAAAAGACAGCAGATGCTTCTGAAAAATAAAAATGAAACCATGAGTGAAGAAGATAAACTTCGAATGAAGCTCTGGGAGACCAGATATGGAAAAGGTAAGCCAAGGAAAGATATGTTTGTTGGTTATCTTATGAATTTAAAATATATTGTAGAAAGCGGAAGTATGGATTTGGGAGGCAGAAAGAAAAAGCTTGCGATAGAAGCTATTCTTGGTTTGAATTTATATGAATTTGAAAGAAAGCCAAAGACTCAGCAGGAAATAATTTTTTTAGAGTTAAAAAACACATGCAGAAAATATATTGAGATTAGTACAGGAGGACGTGGCTTTACTTCTGTTATTTTTGGAATGGGACAGCTGTCAGATGAAAGCATTGCAGGAAAGATCGCTGAACAAATAAGCAGAATTGTGTTTGATGCACCTCATAGTCTGCGAATGGAAAAAGAATTTGAGCCGCTTCAAAGAGCTGCTTTAGAGGTGTTTAGGGAAATTTATCCTAATCGCGAACATTTTCTGAAAAAAAGATAAGTAATGATAAACGGTGCATTTTCTCTTTAACGCTACTTGTATTTGCAAAGCAAAAAAGATATACTGTAACTGTTTTAATGCTTTAATTATAAGGAGGAAATGAGTATGGCAGAATATTGCATCAGCTGCTGTTCTACAGCTGATTTGACGAAGGAATATTTTGATAAGCGTGGAATCCGCTATGTGTGCTTTCACTATGAACTGGGAGGAACGGACTATCTGGATGATCTTGGTCAGACGATGCCTCCGGCAGAATTATATCGCAGAATGCTTGCAGGTGAGGCTGTAAAGACATCACAGGTTAGTATCGGTGAGTATGCAGATTTTTTTAGAAAAATATTTGATGAGGGAAAGGATATCCTTCATTTAACGCTTTCAAGCGGAATTTCAGGCAGCTACAATTCAGCATGTATTGCAGCAGAACAGGTAAGAGAAGAATATCCAAACAGAAAAATTTATGTAGTGGATTCATTGGCAGCTTCCTCAGGTTATGGTTTGTTAGTAGATACTCTGGCAGACAGAAGGGATGCAGGAGAGAGCATAGATGAATTGTATGCATGGGTGTGTGAAAATAAAAAGAAACTGCAGCACTGGTTTTTTACTTCTGATCTTACTTTTTTTATCAGAGGCGGAAGAGTATCAAAGGCAGCTGGATTTTTTGGAGGTATGCTTGGAATCTGTCCTTTGTTAAATGTGGACTATGAGGGACATCTGACAGCAAGAGAGAAGGTGCGCACGAAGAAAAAGGTGATTCAGCGCATCGTTCAGAAGATGGAAGAAAATGCCGAGGGAGGTCTGGCATATTCGGGCAAATGCTATATCTGTCAGTCGGAGTGCATGGATGACGCAAAAGCTGTTGCAATGCTCGTTGAGAGCCGCTTTCCTAATTTAAATGGAAAAGTTGAAATTTATCCGATTGGTGCTACAATTGGCAGTCATACCGGCCCGGGAACAGTAGCATTATTTTTCTGGGGAAAGGAACGCGTGGATTGACGCAGTTTTGTAAAAGAAATGTAATGTTTTTGGATATTTGAAACATTGAAATAAACTCATACTTATGGTATGATACGAAAGGTTAAAGGCGTTATCGTTTACGTTATACGTAGACGATAACTTAAAAAAAGCCGCAAAAATGCGGCAGAACGGAGAAGCATATGATTTGCCCGAAATGTGGTGCCAGACTAGCGCAGGGAAGCACGATTTGTCCAATTTGCGGAACAAAGATACGCCCCTCTAAAGTCAAGGTACAAGACAATTATGAAGAGCAGCCAGATCAAGGCTACGATTCAGATTCAGATGATGATTATGAAGAAAATCTGAATGATGATTACGATTATGACGAAGAGGATGACAGCTACGGTAATGATGATTACGACAATGATGATTATGAACCGGCTCGTCCAAAAACAAATCGTATTCTTGTTGTTATTATTGTCACAGTAATTGCATTGATTGCTGCGATGATCGTATTGATTGTTCTTCTTTTCAGCAGTGGAAAAAAGAGCAATAAGCAGATTCCGTATACAGTAGATAAAATACAGGATACGGATACGAAGAAAGAAACACAGAAAGAAACTCAAAAGGAGACAGAAACTGAAGTAGTTGAAATCAAAGACAACAAGGTTACTTCCGGAAGAAATGTCTATGAGCTTTCAAATGATGAGTTAAAGCTTGTTGAGTACAATGATCAGGGACAAGTTGTTCGTATTCCGGCAGAAATCGGCGGATATCCGGTAACTTCAATTGGTTCACATGCATTTAAGAACAATACGTCAGTTCAGTATTTAAAGCTTCCAGATGGAATGAAGAAACTGGATGATTCTGCATTGTCTGATATTGAGCTTTTGAAAGAAGTTGTAGTTCCAGAATCAGTTGAAGAGATTGGAAACCTTGCTTTTTCAAAGGTTCAGAAGGCAATTTGTGTAAAGGGAAGCTTTGCATGGAATTATATGAAGTATATGGCAGATGAGGTAGTTGAGGGAACTTCACTTTCACTTGACAATAATGCGTCCACGCCATCAAGCTCTGCGCAGCAGACAGTTCCAACACAGCCGACGACTGCACAGCAGGCAGCGTCACAGCCGCAGCAGACGCCAGCCCCAGCCCCGTCCCCAGATCAGACACCAGCCCCGGCTCCATCTTCGGAGCAGCAGCCGGCGACAAATCCATCACCAGATGAGACACCAGCGCCAGCACCGTCACCAGATGAGACACCAGCGCCAGCACCGTCACAAGATGAGACACCATCACCAGATCCATCACCAGATGAGACGCCGGAAGCACCAACGGAGCGAAATGCAGAAAATATTCTTGCAAAGATTTCTGCAGATTCTGGTGGAAGTGTTGTAGGAAACAGCTATATGTTCTACGATTTTAATGGAAATGGTGTTCAGGAAGCATTTGCACTTGTTGATGTAGGCGGACGAAAGGAAATCTGGTACAATGGAGAGGATTCTACTTCCAATGCAGTTGAGATTTTCCCAATCACTGATGTTGCATCATGCAGTGTTAATGCTATTGCAAATGGCACAACACAGTTTGTTTTGAGCGTCACCACTTCAACAGGAGAATCATATTCCTGCATTTATGGAGCAGATGGTGCAAATGGCTATATGGTAGCAGATTTGCTTCCGGGTGTATTTGTATCAGATGGCGTAAGCTTACAGTTAGACAATGGAATGAATGGAGTTGCATATCTGCTTGCTTCTGACGGAGGCTATAGTGAGTATGCAGCACAGGAACTGGCAAAGAGTCAGTTTGATGCGATGCCGGGTGCAGAGGATATCTGGTCACAGGTAAGCGCACTGATTGGTGCAGAACCAACAGACCTTCATTTCTGGAATCGTTCAAGTGCAGTTGGTAATTTGATTCAGATTGCATTTACAGATGCAGCAGGAACACCAAGTTACATCAATGTGTCATGGACTCAGGATGGAATGCAGTTTGAAGATGGTGCACTTAATGTTCATAATGGTGTGGTAAAATCTTCTTATACAGGATTAAATCAGATTCAGCCGCAGGAAGTTCCGCAGGTAGAGACAGAGCCGGCTGATCCAGCTACAGAGATTTCATTTGCAGATGGAACAGCAGTTACACTTTCAGCAGAAGGAACTAATTATACGGCAGATCTTAATGGAGATGGTGCAGCAGACTTCTTCAAATATCGTACTGAGGTAGCAGAGGATGGAAGTACAACCAGCCTTATCGTCAATGTGAATGGTACCGATTATACAGTTGGTACAGGAATCAGTGCAGCATATAAGGTAGAGGTATGTGATTTAAATACATCCGATAATCAGCTTAATATTGTAGTTGTTGGAACAGGTGCAGACAACTCTGTTACCAGTTTCCGCGTATTAAGCGGAACCGATCTTTCTACACCGCTTATGCAGGATGGAACATTTACCGTGCTTAACGGATATGGAAATGCAGCGCGCCTGTATAATACGTCCCATGTACTTACACCTTCTTCCGCAAATGGAACATTTGATGAAAATGGTGGATTTACGTTAGCAGTGACAAGCCCAATTTCTATTGACAGTCTTGGCCGTTATGTCTGCAAGATTCCATATGAATTAAAGGATGGTGTGATTACAGAGGATGCATTAAGTGAGACAACTGGAAACTACGAATATGAGCTTGTTGATCTAACATCACAGGAACAGTTTAATTATATTTTGGCAGCAGATACGAATTTGTTAAGTTCGGCAGCAGCAGATGCTGCGCCAGCGGCAACACTTGGCACGGGAACACAGGTATTCCCAAGAAAGCTGATCCAGGCGGCAAATGAACCAGGTGCATTTTATCTTTACGTAGAGGATGCATCAGGAAACGCTGGATATCTTCCACTTGGTGAGGGACAGACATTGTTCCAGAGCGTACCACAATAATTTATAAGTAGACAAAAAAAACTGGTCTCCCACGGGAGACCAGTTTTTTTATGTCTGATAATTAAATACTTGTCCAGCGACCAGATGAACCGCATGGAAGAACAAGACCAGACTGTGTTACAGGAAGACCAATTTCATCAGAAACAACGTGACCGCCAAATTTGCTTACAACCTCAAGCCCAAGAAGATATGTTAAGACAGAAGCAGCAAAACCGGTTGTATAGCTGTTAATAAGGAAAAATAGCGGTTTGTCAGAAAGTAGCTGTGAACACAGTGATACGAGTGGATGAATAGCATCCTCAATTTTCCAGATTTCACCCTTAGGTCCGCGTCCATAAGATGGCGGATCCATGATGATTGCATCATAGTGATTGCCGCGTCGGATTTCTCGTTCAACAAATTTCTGACAATCATCAACAATCCAGCGAATCGGTGCATCAGACAGTCCACTAGATGCTGCATTTTCTTTTGCCCAGGCAACCATGCCCTTTGAAGCATCTACATGAGTAACAGAAGCGCCAGCAGCTGCTGCAGCAAGTGTTGCACCGCCGGTGTAGGCAAATAAATTAAGTACTTTAATAGGACGGTTTGCATTTTGAATCAGGTTAGAAAACCAATCCCAGTTTGCAGCCTGCTCAGGGAATAAGCCTGTGTGCTTAAAAGAGAATGGCTTTAACTGGAAGGTAAGCTTTCCATAATGAATGCTCCACTGCTGCGGCAGAGAGAAAAACTCCCATTCACCGCCTCCCTTGCTGCTTCTATGATAATGTCCGTTCTTTTTCTTCCAACCCGGATTGGTGTGAGGTGTGTTCCATACAACCTGAGGGTCCGGACGTACCAGAAGATAATTTCCCCAGCGCTCAAGTTTCTCTCCGTTAGAGGTATCAAGGACTTCATAGTCCTTCCAGTTATCAGCCAGCCACATAATAATATCCAACCTTTCTTATATATATACGATACCGAATGTTTTTAGAATTGCGAGAGTTGCATTGCAACGGAGCAATTCGTTGGTACCAGTAATTCTAAATAACATATATAAGTATAAGAAAGAACAGGCATCCTGTCAATAGAGTGTT
>OLVO01004030.1_pt1 | contig 11430 bp, 9 predicted proteins | sample 1672571 | NCBI WGS metagenome assembly OLVO01 (sample SAMEA3136700, study PRJEB25190) | human gut metagenome | biome: human gut; feature: human-associated habitat; material: faeces | place: Austria | collected 2013 | reverse complement strand
TCAGACAATCCTTCAGGCATGTATTCATCAGAGACTTAACAAAATAAGAAATCACATAAAAACTCTGCGTTCTGCAGTAATTGCTTTAGTTTTTTTGATGGCAGGATAATTTACCTTGTTGGCTGCAAAATAGCTATTATTTTACTGACATAATAAGCAATATGTGAATCGGTTAGTAACGTCCGGTATAAAGTTTTAGTTCATTACCGTTTCATTGCATCTATCACACGTTTTACCTCTTCCTCGTCCAATTCTACAATATCCGCAATGAATTGGATACTTTCACCCCGTTCATGTAACTTTTGAATCGTTCGTTCCCTTGTTTTGGCTGTTCCCGTTTCTTCACCTTTCCTTAAGCCTTCTTCCTTTCCCTCTAGGTAGCGCTGACGATATTCATATTCTAATGTCATATAGTCCAACCTCCATCTCTCGTTTTGGCGGGCCGAACACACTGCTTCCTCCAGCTCCTCTGTAAATTTGTCCGACGCACCTTTTCCATCAATATAATCCAAAATCCGTTTCATTTCGGGACTCACATCATCCATCGTCCCCTTCGTACTTAAGATTATCTTAACTGCGTCATCATCTAATGTCAATGCCGTATTTTCCTGACAGGTATTGCAAAATGTATAAATATGCCGACCTTCTCCGAACGGATCAAATGTGCAAATAAAGATCACATAACTTTTCTTTAATTTCGTGTAATCCTGACCTTTCTGCAGTATATTAAGGTCTATCACGCCTTGATAATACCGCATCCGTTTCGGTAGATTCCTATTATCTGACGTCTGCATCTCCAAGTTAAAGACCGTGTTCTGATCATCTTCCACATACACATCTAACCGTATTGCTTTGGCATTTACAGACAGATCAATACTCTTCTGTGACTGCGGATATACGACCTTTCGAATCTTGATCTTCAAAATCATCTCCAAAAATGGTTTTACATATTTGGAATCATGCATGATCAATCCAAACATAAAGTCGTCTTTTAGCTCCAGTTCTTCGTATGGTTTTATTTCTCTTGCCATAGTGTACTCCCCCTCTTTCCTATTACGCGTTTGCATATATTGTTTCGTACGTGATAATATATCATCTTTCAAGAGGGATTACTATAGGCAATATTCACATATTTATAAGATTATTATGTACATATCTCACAACATTCTACTTTCTCTGCAGGTCACAACAGCAAGAACAGCGATGTCGGCTTTTTTGTCTTCCTATCGTTAATTCTCTTTCTTCGGGCTCAAATGCTGTTCTCTGCACTTTGATTGTTTTGATGCATAGATCATTCCAGTGCATTGCCTGACAAAATTGATTGATAGCTGCAATGTACGAATTAATACTAGTAGCCTTGTAGGTGCTGCTCACTTCCAGATCTCTTTTGTATTCCAGCATAAGCGTTTTCGTTAGGATCCTTCCGTCCGCGTATTGCTGCAATTTACGGACATCCCGTACATATTTATCTATCGTACTCGGGGACTTTTCTGCTTTGTATAAACATTGACGGAAGCGAATAATTTCCCGCTCCGTGATAACTTTTTGCTTTGTCTTTTGTTTCATCTTCGTCCTGCTTTCTCCGCCGTTTGGTGCGGTTTTCTAATATTAGACCGTTCAACTTAGCCTAATATATTGTATAACGAAAATGAATACTGTTTTAAATTTTCAGATAAAATACAGAGGACTTTTTGAAATCTCTAGCATCAAAAAGCCCTCTGTATCATTTTATATTACTTGTGATGATTAGTTGTGACAATTCATTAATAAGCTACATTAACCTGATATACATAAATTCCACTTCTCGTTGAATACAGATAATAGGTACCTGCAGAAGGAATTTTGTATGTTACCGTAGATGGTGTTCCTGTGATCGTAGCATTTCCTACTGTGCTTCCACCTACGCTACCGGATGCCAGACGCAATGTTCTGGATGCGGATGTTGATGTGGATGCTGCCGTAACTTTTACCGTACAAGCTCCCGTTGCCGTAAACTTGATATATCTTCCGGTGCTGTTACCACCACCATTCATTTGCAATACTTTGCTGTAACTTGTGCCATTTACAGTAGCGTTGCGATTAAGCACCGCTACATTTTTGCCAGAAGATGCCCCGATTGTAAAACTTCCTGATGTAATGGCATTTGTATAGTTTCCGTAAGTAAGATCATTGGCTGACAGACTGATGTCTGTGCCCTTTGTGTCTGATGCTTTTTCTAAGATCCATAACTGGCAGGCACCACCCCAATAAGAATACTGAGCGATATTGCCACCTGCAGCCGTACTCCAATTATATACATCAAGGCAGGAAGCACTGGAGGTTACTCTTGTCTTAATCGCATAGGCTCCATTTGATATCTTTTGAATGTCAAATAACTGGTTGTTGGAACCCTTATAGCTGTATTGCAAAATATTAGCGCCATCAGCGGTACTTTTGCCTGCAACATCTACTACCTTTGAATATCCGCTGGCACCTGTATAAATATAGTAATATCCTGTTGCGGAATCCTTTACCAGCTTGAATTTCTGACGATCTGTGCCTGTGTACGTATACTGCTGCACATTAGCATTGTTAGAAGCTGAGCCATTAGCAACGTCCAAATATAAACCACTGAAGGCACTCTTAATATAGTATGTTCCCTCTAAAGAAGATGCGGAACTGTTGGAGCTATTGGAGCTGTTGGAGCTGCTGCTCTTTGGATATACTGATGCAATGGCATCAATAATCTTTTGCTGTGTTACTTTACAGGTACTTCTGTCAATCACGCCAAAACCATATGTGCCCGTATAGCCATTATCCCAAAGGACCGGCACCATGCCATACTTCTTAGCATAAGTACATACTTTTTTTGCAAATTCCGCTCTCTGTGCAGCGCTTGTAGAATCGTATGCTGACTTATCAATTGAACCATACTCACCGATCACTACCGGGTAACCTGCTGCTACGAACTTGTTATACAAGCTGGAAAACTGTGATTTCAGAGCAGATTCATCACCCCAGGAAGATGTCTTTGAGCTGTTTGTTGCTGTATCTCCCCACTGTGTTACATTAGAAGATTCCTCTCCACAGAAATCCCATGGATCATAGTAATGGACAGAAATCATAATTCTTGGAGTAGAAATGCTGCTGTCTCTGTAATTGTCTGTTGGCAGGGAAAATCCGTAATTACCAACTGTATATGTAATATTGGTATTCCATCCCGGGATCATGAGCCAACGCTTTGCATTGTTGCCACCTGTCTGACGAACTGTGTCTACAAAGATCTGATTATAAGCATTAATATTTGCATATGCTGTGGATGAAGGTGTTCCGTATGTTCCATCGAATTCTTCATTCATAGACTCAAATACTAAATGCTGATCATAATTTTTGAACTTAGTTGCAATCTGTTTCCACACAGCCTTATACTTTGCCTTGATCGCTGTCTGGTTGGAAGATCCACAAAACAGCCAACCACCATCCAAAGTAGTATAACCATCACCATGCATGTTGATGATCGCATACAAACCATTGTTTACACACATATCTACCACTTGCTGTACTCTATTCAACCAACCGGCATCAACCGTATAGTTGCTGTCTGAGCCGATGTGTCCCATATAGGATACCGGAATGCGGATGGATGTAAACCCTGCGTTTTTCACCGCTTTGATCAGATTTTCCGTAATGGTCGGATTACCCCACGCTGTTTCACTAGGTACTCCGTTATTTGCTGCTTCCAACTGATTTCCCAGATTCCAGCCTGCGCCCATCGCAGATACAAACTGGCTCTGATTCAGATTCTGAAACGATCCGGATGCTGCCTCTGATTTTGCTTGCTGACCGAATGACAATACGCTAATAGAACAAATAACCATTGCCAGTGTCAATACATGCGCCAACCATTTTTTTGTCTTGTTCATAAAATTACCTTCCCTTTCTGAAATTGTTTATTCTTTTGTACCCATTCCTTGGAATACGCTTGATTTCTGATCCCCATTCAGATATTTTCCCTATTTGCTTTCTCACCCATACATACTTTTCCCAATTGGCGCAGTTCCGTTCCGCCGTTTCCCTATTTACACTTTTTTGTTTGAATTGCACATAATCATACTGATAATTATAGCCATATTATGAATTTTTTACAATACCCATTCATATTTTGTTCATATTTTCGCCATAATGCACAAAGAAAACATTTTCGAAACTATTATGAAAATGTTTTCTTTGTGCAAAATTACAAATATCTATTTACTCTCTTTTCAATCTTTCCTATTTTCCCTAACTGTCCGCAATAATAAAATACTCACGACAAGCAATACCGGAAAAATGACGCCCGCTAAAATTCCCATTTTCAGATTTTCGGATGCAATATCAGAGACAAACCCTACCAAAGTAGGCCCTCCGGAGCATCCCGCATCCCCCGCCAGTGCAAGCAGTGCAAACAATGCCGTTCCGCCATTTCTAAGAGAAGCCGATGCCTTGCTAAACGTTCCCGGCCACATGATTCCGACTGACAATCCACAGATCGAGCAGCCGATCAGCGCGATCAATGGCGATGCTGACAGCGATATCGTCAGATAGGACAGGATACATAACGCACTGCTGCCAATCATAAACTGATCCAAATTGATCTTATCGCCAAATTTACCATAGAAGGCTCTGGCACTTCCCATCAGGATCGCAAATGCCATTGGTCCCGCCAAGTCGCCGATCGTTTTGGTAACGCCAAGACCTTTTTCCGCAAAGGTCGACGCCCACTGGCTGACCGCCTGCTCGCTGGCTCCGGCGCACAGCATCATAAGCATAAGGATCCAAAATATTTTATTTCTGCATAATTCACCAAGTGTCATGCCTGTTTCGCCTTCCTCGATCAAAGAAGCGATCGGCACTTTACAAAATACAAGTCCATTGATGATCGGAAGAGCCGCCCAGATAAGTGCCATCACTTTCCAATGATCGATACCGCACAGCTTGAAAAACAGCGTGGAAAAAAATACAACTGCCACATGTCCCCAGCAATAAAAGGAATGTAGTAAACTCATTGCTTTCTCTTTGTTATCACTTGGACAACTCTCAACGATCGGACTGATCAACACCTCGATCAGACCTCCACCGATCGCATACACGACAACCGCAAGCAGTAATCCGACAAAAGCATTCGGAAGTATTTCCGGCAAGATCACCAGTCCGATCAGACCGGCTGCAGAAAAGACATGCGCCAGCACAATGGATACCCGATAACCGATCCGGTCAACAAATCCTGCCGATAATAAGTCCACAAGTAACTGAATACCAAAGTTAAAGGTGATCAACATTGTAATCTGACTGAGTGGAATATGATAGCTTTTTTCAAAGGTCAAAAAAAGCAACGGCACAAAATTATTGACGATCGCCTGAACGATATAACCTGCAAAACAGGCGTACATCGTCTTTTGAAAATTGTTTTTCATAAGTCCAATCTCCTTCTATTGATAGTTTTGTGCCTGTGCATTCCACATCATAGCGTAAATTCCGTCTTTTTCTATCAATTCTTCGTGCGTTCCCTGCTCCTGCACCTGTCCGTCTTTTAACACAATAATCCGTTGGCAAAAACGACAGCTTGACATTCTATGGGATATGTATACCGCCATTCTGTCTTGGATCAGTCGGTCAAAACTTGAATAAATTTCATATTCTGCCATAGGGTCTAATGCGCTGGTTGGTTCGTCCAAAATGATAAAAGGTGCTTTCTTATATAAGGCGCGCGCAATCGCAATTTTCTGTGCCTCACCGCCGGACACCTCAACACCTTTAATACCCACATTATACAATGGATTATGGATTCCCTGTTCCATTTTCTGGACACGCTCCCAAATGCCTGCTTTCTCCAAAACCTCTTCAATCTCCCGCTCATCGTACTCCTCACTGGCAGCAACATTTTCTGCTACTGTCATAGCGAACAGTTTGAAATCCTGAAATACCACACCAAACATTGCCAAATATTCTTCATAATCATATTCACGAATATCGATCCCATTTAGCAAAATACGTCCGTGTGTTGGCTCATACAGTCGACACAGCAACAGGATCAAGGTCGTTTTTCCGGCACCATTCGGACCTACCAGCGCAATTTTTTCTCCATAGTGAAATGTGAGATTAACATGCTCTAAACTATCCTTTTTACCACCGGGATACTTAAAACTTACATCCTCAAAGGTAATCACCAGATCCTGTGGAGGTAAATCAGCCGTAGGTTTTCCACCCGTCTGTTTGCGATTTGGCAACTGCAGATATTCGTAATAATGATGCAAATACTGCATATTAAGCAACACCGTTTCAAAATGATCTACCATATATTGACAAGCACCTCCGAGTGCCGTTAGTGCCGATACATACTTGACCACTTCCGCTCCCGTAATCATCCCATTAACGCCTCTGACTCCGATCACCGTATAGGAAATCACTAAAAGCAACGCCTGTACGATCAAATAACGGATTCGGATCTTTTCCTGAATGTCTAGCTTTCTGTCCTGAATATTGCACTTTTCATCCCACACTTTCGTCATATCCCTCAACAGCAAATCCTTTAAGGCATACAGACGGATCTCCTTACCTGTCGCATATTTGCTGAGGATCTCGCGATAAAAATAATCGTCCTTGCGAATCGCATCCAAACTTTCCTCATAAATTTCATACTGCTTTTTGTTGCCCTTCTTGGATATCCACATAAAAAGGAACATAGAAAACAGATTTAACAAGAAAATAAGGTATATGATCCACTTAGAATTTAAGATCTGCATCACACCATTTCCGGTCAAATGCTGTTGCTGTGTCAAAATTGGGACAAGCACAACAAAGGCATAAAAGATAGATGCAACATCACCGATCAGCACGCCTAATTTATCCGAAAACCAGTAAATACCACCGCTTTCTTTTTCACCCTCTAACGCTGCCGTCAAAAGCTGCATACTATCCTGCGACTCAAGATCTTGATAATCTAAGCTTGCGGCTTTACTGGATATATCCGCCTTGATTCGGTAACGAATATTATCTCGCATCGCATTTCCTGCTTTATCCAAAATATGGTACAGGAGCGTCATTGCAAAAGTGATCACCAAAAGTTGGTAGACCATATTCATGATATGTCCCTTCGCTTCCCGTGCAACTAATGCATTTAAGATATTGCAGCCGTATACAATGCCCACATAAGGCAGACCCGCCATAATTATATTTTTTCCAAGATTACAAGGCAGGATCCACTTGCACAGCCGATGATTGATCCCGATGACATGCATAAATTTCTTTATGATCGCCCCTACAGATTCTTTTTCATTGCTGATCGCATGCTTACTCATCGAAATCACCACCCTTCTCATTGTAGTATTGACTTTGTATTTCAAACATCTTGGCATATGCACCATTCTTTTTCATTAGTTCATCGTGCGTGCCGTCTTCTTTCACCTGACCATTTTCATAATAAATGATGCGGTCGCAGAATTTGGTACTCGCCAAGCGATGGGAAATAAAAATCGTTGTTTTCCCTTCCGATAACCGGTGATACTGTTCGTAAATCGCTGTCTCTGCCAGAGGATCCAGCGCACTGGTCGGCTCGTCTAACAACAAAAGCGGTGCGTCCTTATATAAAGCTCTCGCCAGTAATATGCGCTGTAATTCTCCGCCCGAAAACAACACGCCATCCTTATCCAAAAAGTTGGTAACCGCTGTCTTTTCCTTCTTTGGCAAAGATAGGACCTTATCCTCAATATCTGCAAGCTGTATTGCCGTTCGCAGTTTTGGTTCATCAATATTTTCCTGTTTTTCACAAGCGATATTTTCTGCTACCGAAGTTGCCATCACCATCATGTCTTGAAATACTGCTCCGACTAATTTGCGATATTCCGTCTCTGAATAATCAGAAATCTCCCTGCCATCGATCAAAATCTGTCCTTCATTTGGATGATAAAAACCGCACAACAACTTTACTAAAGTGGTCTTGCCAGCTCCGTTTACTCCCACCAGTGCAATATTTTCGCCTGCCTTTACCTTGAGATTCAGATTATGTATCACATCCTGTTCTGCACCGGGATAACGAAAACATACATTCTTAAACTCAAGCGTAATACCGTTTTCCGTTTTGTCTGTCCCATTTTTAGCACAAGTGTTTTCCGTATTCTCTTTCTCTACTGTATGCTCCGAATCCTTTAACTCCATAAAACTGCGGTAATCGTTAATGCCCCAGTTGCAACGGATCATTTCACTGTTAGCTCGAACGAAACCGTCTCCCATATTACCGCCATTCAGCCAGCCAGCAAAACCGGTAATAATTCCCAAATAAAAAGTAAATGTGGTCGCATTCAATTCCCCTGCCAAAAACTGATTTATCAACACCGTATACGCAATGATGTCACGCACGAGCGACCAGACCGTGTCCGACAGATGCGGCAGAAAATAATACATCTCCACTCGTTTCCATACTTTCATTCGTCTCTGAACCAGTGTTTTCATGACATCCACAAACCACTTTTCCATGCGATACAAACGAATGTCTTTACCGTCCGTAGCAGATGTACTTCTCTGAAAAAAATACTCCACTCTGGAATCTGTCTCCCAAATTGTCTCTCTATATTTCCGATAACCCCGTTGCGCAATTTTCTTCTCGATCATCACATTCATAATGCTCATAATCGCAAAAATCGGCAGTACCCAGGGGCATCTTGGAATCAGTATGATCGTATATACGATAATTCCCAACAGATTAAATGCGAATGGCGTAAACATATCCATAATGCGACTCCAGCCATTCCATTCCTCCGAGTAGCTGTATTTTGCGCCATCCGCTGCTCGTTTTCCTTCTGCACTCTCCAGAATTTGGTAATCCACTGTCATAATTTTGCTGATTACTTTCTTCTGAACAGACTGAAACTGTACCTTATAATTTTTCTTTTTAATCAGAAAATCATACTTTGTCGATACGATCCCCATAATCATATTTCCCAGCACAAACGCCAGCATTACTCCAAAAAAAGTCAAAAAATCTGCCTTTTTTTCGACCATACTGATCGCCGCACTTGGTATAATCGCTGCAATAAACGGCGCCAAAAATCCTGCTACCGATCGTACTGCAATATACCAAGGGTACTTGTGGTCTAGGTCGTACATTTCCTTAAACACAAACTTCCAATTACTTAAAATCGGATATTCTTTATTAATTTTTTCCATATGACTCCTGTACTCCTTGTCTGCTAATAAATTCTAACACCTTAACTTAACGTTTCCTTAACAATGACCTGTCCTCAGCCAAAAAGCATTTCCATTTCCTGTCTGGTAGGGTAAGAAGATAGCGCTCCTTTTTTCTGAATGCTTTCTCCGCAGTAACGGTTTGAAAAAATCAGATAGGACTCCCACTCCTTATCCGTCATCTTCTTCATGTCATCCAGGGTTCTCCCCTCATAAGCGAGTTGGTTAAGGAAAGAACCAATAAATCCGTCTCCCGCTCCGGTCGTATCCACTGCCTTTTTCCCAGTGCCGGACACAGCTACATGCGCTGTTCTTGTGTAAACCTCCGCACCCTGACTTCCTTTCGTATATAAGATCACAGAGATTCCCATAGCAAACAGCTCTTCCACCGCATCTGCAATATGTTCTTTGCCTGTGATAAAAAACAACTCTTCATCTGACAGCTTAAGAATATCCGCGCAGGGAAGAAATTCTGTCACTGCTGCCTTAAGTTGCGCCTGATCCGGCCACAACTGAGGTCGAAGATTCGGGTCAAAGCTGATCATCACTCCAGCCGCCGAAGCCTTTTCAATCGCTTTCTTATGCGCCTGCTTCATCGGATAATCCCCTAGAGAAACCGAGCAAAAATGAAACGCATATGCATCTGCAAACACTTCTTCCGGTACCTGTTCCGGTCGATACAGCATATCTGCACCGGGTTTTCTAAAAAACGTAAATTCTCTGTCTCCATTTTCCAACAATGCCACAAATGCCAACGACGTGTTAGCTTCCTCTGTGCGTGAAATATATGTGGTGTCTATGCCGCTGTGCGCAAGTTCTTCCACAATCTTATCCCCAAACGGATCTGCTCCAAGCTGCGTCAGCATAACTGCTTTTCCACCAAGTTTTGCATATGCTCCACATACATTGGCCGGTGCACCTCCCACCTTTGGCATAAAGCTTTCCGTATCTTTGATCTGTCTGCCCGCCTGCTGTGGTGCAAAATCAATCAACGCCTCTCCGATCGCCACTAATGTCTTCACAACTACCTCCTATACTCTGTTTCATTCCATCTATTTTCCCAATCGAAAAATCCATATATTCGAAATTGTACCACGATTTACTCCTTAGCTGCAATAATAAGCGCCTGACTCCCGGCATCTCACATCAGACAGATCAATCAAAAGAATACCTGATAAGCTATCTCCTTTGTGTCTGCCCTACCGTTCCTGGCGCATCTGCGGCACGGCGCAATGCGTAACTGTTCTTTACGTCCAGTGAAATCATCGTATTCAGTTGTCCGTGTCTGAAAGGATTATTTCCTGTGGACACAATACAAGTATAAACAGGAATCTACCATTTTACTAGATGATATGTTTCGCACAAAATCGTATGATTTATCGTATCATTGCCAATACAAAAAGAGCCGCGCTGCGGCTCCCTATTGCGGTAATTATTTATTTCAAACCCCCGTATACTTTTCCATAAACGATATTTATATCATTTCATCCCAGTTTCCCGGAAATCCAATATGTGACAACGAAATATCATCACCATACTCCTCCATCAATGCTCTTAACTCTGTCATAATTCTGCTTTCCCACTCATTTTTATCGGGATATAAAAATTTAAGCGTCAATATCTGTGAAAACAATTTCCGGTTAGTATTAAACGACACATTTTTCGGCATCCTAGGCAATGCCGGAAACGACCAGTAATATATTCTTGAATAATGAGCACAGCGATTGCGTAAATCCGTTAAGCAGCGCAACCAGCTTTTTAGACACACACTTGATGTATGATATAGCTCTCTTGCAATTTTTTTCTGATCCACCGACTTCAAATCAGCATATAGATATGAAAGCATCCCCATAGAGAAGAACTCTATAATCACCCAGATTGGAATTTGCCTGTTTTAAAAAAGATTCGCACGCTTCATCATCATCCACGATAAATCCCTTTTTCTTTATGATTTTAACCTGTTCTTCATAGGTTTTAGGTGATTTCATCATTACTGTTTCTTCGTAATGACTATCCTGTTTGTAATCCATTTCCACTTTGCTTGAATTATCCAATCCTTGTCTCCTAAAAAAAATGTCTCCCCATGGGACACATCACATATGTGAGAGGTGTGGGAAGTCCTGTTACTGTTATTCTATGCTATTTCCCAGAAAAAATCAACCATTTTTAATTTTTTTGATAGTGTAAACTGTTCTTCGGAAAAATATGAGCAGACCAGCTCCTAGATAGTTT
>OLVO01004027.1_pt1 | contig 11436 bp, 10 predicted proteins | sample 1672571 | NCBI WGS metagenome assembly OLVO01 (sample SAMEA3136700, study PRJEB25190) | human gut metagenome | biome: human gut; feature: human-associated habitat; material: faeces | place: Austria | collected 2013 | reverse complement strand
GGAACCGTCCGATACATGGCAAGCTGTACATCCTCCGGCAAAGAAGACGACATACCACCGACATACATTTCATTTGTATAATTTCCTTCCGGCTCGATAAATACTTGGTGCCTGTTCTTATCTGCAAACCGAACAACCTTATCCTCAATTGACGGACAATATCTTGGACCGGTTCCTTTGATATAACCGGAATACAAAGGTGAGCGGTCAAGATTTTCTCTTATTACTTTATGTGTTTCTTCATTTGTATAAGTAAGCCAGCATTTCACCTGCTCTCTTTCCAAATCTTCCGGTTTATTTTCAAAGGAAAAAGGAACGATTTTTTCATCACCGTATTGAGGTTCCATTTTACTGTAATCAATCGTTCTTCCATCCATACGGGCAGGTGTTCCTGTCTTAAACCGACGCATAGAAATACCAAGTTTTTTTAATGAATCGGTAAGATGCGTTGCTGACTGAAGTCCATTTGGTCCGGTGTAAACAGAAGTTTCTCCTGTAATACATCTTGCATTCAAATAAGTACCGGTACATAATACAACAACTTTGCATGGATAAATCGCTCCGGTATAAGATTTGACGCCATATACTTTTCCATCTTCTACTATAATATCTGTGATTTCACCCTGCTTGATGGATACACCATCTGTCTCCTCAATCACTTTTCGCATTGCATAACTGTACTCTTTTTTATCTGCCTGTGCGCGCAAAGAATGTACGGCAGGTCCTTTCGATTGATTAAGCATTTTTGACTGGATAAATGTGCGGTCAATATTTTTTCCCATCTCACCACCCAATGCATCAATTTCTCTGACTAAATGTCCCTTCGACGTTCCTCCAACATTTGGATTGCAGGGCATCATTGCAATGCTGTCAACACTGACAGTAAACAATGCTGTCTTGCAGGAAAGACGAGCTAATGCAAGAGCAGCCTCGCATCCGGCATGACCTGCTCCAATTACGATGGCATCAAATTGTTCTGTCATAATTTTCTCTCCTTTATTTTCCCATACAAAAATCTTTAAAGATTTTATTAATGATATCTTCTTCGAGTGTCTCTCCTATAATTTTACCAAGTGACTCATACGCATTTGTTAAATCAATCGCATACAAATCCTCCGGCATACCAAATTCAATACTTTCTAACACTTTTTCCAGACTGTCTTTTGTCTGAACCAAAGCTTCTTTTTGTCTGGCATTGGTAATATATAAATCATCTTTTTCTTCTATTTTCGATTCAATAAATTGTCTCTTAATATAGGATTCCAGTTCATCCAATCCATCTCCCTTTGCAGCGGAAAACGAAATGACGTCTTTTCCTGACAAATTACAGATTTCTTGCATACTCAATGTCTGTTGCAAATCCGATTTATTTACTAAAACAACGCCTGTACTGTTTTTGCATAAATCAAGAATTTCATAATCCTCCTTGGATAATTCTTTGCTGCTATCCAGGACTATTATTACAAAATCCGCTTTCTCAAGAGACTCTTTTGTCTTTTTGATACCAATACTCTCAATTTCATTTTCTGTCTCTCGGATTCCGGCTGTATCAATTAAATGTAATAATATATTTCCTATCACAATATCTTCTTCTAAGGTATCCCTTGTTGTGCCCGGAATATTTGTTACAATTGCACGGTTTTCCCGAAGCAGACAATTTAATAAAGAGGATTTTCCTACATTTGGTTTTCCAACAATTACCGTCTGGATTCCTTCTTTCATAATTCTTCCATTGTTACAATTTTCAAGCAAATGATTGGTATCCTTTAACAGTGCCCGCACATGACCTTCAATTGTTTCATCAAAAGAATCCAAAGAAATATGTTCCGGATCATCAAGTGCAGCTTCCAAATAAGCAACATCTTCTAATATTACTTCACGAAGTTTTTGGATTCGATTCTTAATACTTCCTCTCAACTGACTCATCGAATTAGAAAGTGCCAACTCACTTTTCGACTGAATTACATCCATTACAGCTTCTGCCTGTGACAAATCAAGCCGTCCATTTAAAAAGGCACGTTTTGTAAACTCACCCGGCTCTGCAACTCTTACACCATGACGAACTAACAAATCCAAAATCACCTGACAAATATAGTGACCGCCATGGCACTGGATTTCTACTACATCTTCCGCCGTATAACTTTTTGGAGCTTTCATAAGAAGTACAAGAACTTCATCTATTTTTTTCGAACCATCAAAAATAAAACCATACTGAACCGTGTGGCTTTTCTTTTCATTTAAATCAATCAAAGTTCCTTTTTCATTACAAAAAATACGGCTTACAATGGAAAAAGAATTTTCTCCGCTCACTCGAATTACACTAATACTTCCATTTTTCGATGATGTAGCAATTGCGGCAATTGTTTCCTGCTCAAACATAAAAACTCCTTTTCTTTGTCAAAAAAGGCTGAATCCTAAGAATCAGCCTTTCACACTTTTCTCTCAATCTTTCTTTTCCTGATATGGTCTCTTGCGGTCACGGGAATAATTATTGTTTCTTCTCCGATAATTATTTCTTCTTGGAAGTTCCGAAGCAAATTCCCGATTCAAAGTAATAACCACTTTACGATGTGGCTCTTCACCTTCGCTATGTGTATCCACATATTTATCAGCCTGTAATTCCGCATGAATAATTCTTCTCTCATATGGATTCATCGGCTCTAAGAAAGCAGGACGTCCTGTCTTCTTAACTTTGCTTGCCACATTTCTCGCCAGATTTTCAATTGTTTCTTTTCTTCTCTGACGATAATTTTCCGTATCAATCTTAATCTTCGTATAAGTATCTTTGTTTTTATTTGCAACAAGAGAAGTCAAATACTGAAGGGAATCCAAAGTCTGTCCGCGTTTTCCGATTAACATACCCATCTCAGTACCCTTCAACTCGATGCGGATTTCATTTTCCACTTCATCAAACTCTGTTTCAATCTCTACATCTAATTTCATAGCCTGGAATGTTTTTGCTAAAAAGTTCTTAACCGTATCAACTACATTTTCTTTTTTGCGAACGCGGATAACTGCCGGTTTACTAAACAAACCTAAAATTCCACTTTTTTCTTCTTCAACTACTTCATATTCAATTTGGTCACTTGTTGTTTCCATCTGGATTAAAGCATTTGTCAAAGCTTCATCTGCTGTTTTTGCAGAAAACTCTTTCCACTCTTCCATCTTAAATTCCTCCTATTTTTTATCTTTCTTTCCAGAAAGCATGTGTGCATATCCCGCAATACTGCCGGATTCAAAATCTTTATTTACATGAGTCTGAACCTCTTCCTCTTTGGAAGATGAAGCAGCGGTATTCTGATAAGCGGATGCAGATTTAATTCCTGCTGTTTTCTTTTTCGCATACTCTTCCATCTGACGATTCATAGCTTCACGTTTTGCACTTTTCTTCGTTGCTTTACCCTTATTCTTTTCAATCAATTCATCCAAAGAAATGCTGTCAACTTTGCGGTTAATCAAAATAGCTTGTACAATTCTAAACAAACTACCGATAATCCAGTAAATACCAATACTTACGTCAAAGGAAAGACAGAAAAATCCTGACATAACAGGCATCATGTAGTTCATCATCTTCATAGAACTCTGCATCTGATCCTGTTCACCGGCATCTGTTTTTACCTGAAGAAGTTTCGTATTAATAAACTGAAGAACCATAGCCAAAATCGGAATCAAAAAAACCAAAATTCCGGCATATGGATAATTTGCTCTATCTTTAAATAGAGACATCGGAGATTCATTAACCAAAAGTCCCAAAAATTTATAAGCTTCCGGATTTTCTTTCATCGAACCAATTCCATTTACATAATATGGAATGTTACGAATGACATTATACAAAGCAAAAAGAATCGGCATTGTTATCAAAAGAGGAAGACATCCACCAAACGGACTAATTCCATATTTTGCATAAATATCCTGCGTCTCCTGATTCATCTTCATCTGGGATGCCTGATCTTTTTTATTCTTGTATTTCTTCTGAATTGATTTAATCTCCGGGTTAATCTTATTCATCAACCGGGATGATTTCTGCTGTTTTGCGTTGAGAGGATACATAAGAATATATACAAATAATGTAAATATTACAATACACCAACCAACATTATGCACTCCTAATAAATGGTACATACACCAGTCGATGCCATTCATAGCCAACCCCAATAACTGATTCAACCAACCTAATGGGAACATATTTTCCTCCTAATACTGTTTACGGCACAGGATCATAACCACCTTTGTGAAAAGGGTGGCATCTTAAAATTCTTTTTATAGCCAAAAAACCACCTTTTCCTGCACCATACTTTTTGATTACCTGAGCAGCATACTCAGAACAACACGGTGTATAGATACAGGAAGGTGTTCTTTTCAATGGTGATATATATTTTTGATAGATGTGTATCACAGCTAATAAAATTTTCTTCACACAATCACTTCATTTCAATATTCCATGTATTTTCAATAAATGAAAAACTGCGCCGTCTACTTCTTTAAAATTCTTATTTTTTACATCTTTTCGGGCAACAATAATAATTCGGTTACCCTCTTTCACCAATGCGTCATTCTTACGAACGGATTCTCTTAACAATCTGGTGATGTGATGACGCACAACACTGTTACCAACTTTCTTACTTACAGAAAAGCCGTAACGACTGGGACCACTCTCCCCTGTTTTAACATACATAACCAGATACTTATTTGCTTTCGATCTACCTTGCTTGTAGACCTTTTGAAATTCAGGATTCTTTCCTAATTTTTCAAACATTTTCTTTTCCTCATCAGGGAGAAGAAAAGGTCAGTAAAAATCTGACCTTATGCAGACAATTTCTTTCTTCCCTTAGCTCTTCTTTTGGCAAGCACTTTTCTACCATTTGAAGTGCTCATTCTTTTACAAAAACCGTGAACTTTCGAACGCTGTCTCTTTTTTGGCTGATATGTCATCTTCATTTTGCATACACCTCCTTTATAAAATAATAACGAAATCCGTATCAAGCCTAATTATATTATCATATATTCCAATAGTCAAGCAGTTCTTTGCGTTTATCAACAATTTTTTCTAAAATCATGTCAATAAAATTTGCTTTTGCCTCTTATTTGTAGTACAATAAAAACGTATGATTTTACCCAAATTCAATTTTTATTAGGATAGGCAGGAAATTTAATGGAAAATGAAATTAAAGACAAATGGAACGAAATAATTACATATATGAGGGATACTTATAATATCAACGGCGTTCTTTTTCGTACATGGATTAATCCACTTACAATTGTTTCTTGTGATAATGACACAATTATCCTTGCAATTGATGAAAAAGAACAGGGCGATATCCTTGGCTTAATCGAAAAAAAATACAAAGTTGCTTTTCAGGTATCCATCGAAGTTATTACAAATCATCAACTGGATGTCCGTTTTATTTATCAAAATGACATGGATGCGAAAGGAGTTTCTTCCTATAATAAAGAGGAAATGCTGGAAGAAAAATATCCATTCTTAAAACAAGGTCATTCCTTTGATACATTTGTCGTAAGTAACAGTAACAACATTGCTTATAATGCTGCTGTAGCAGTTGCCGAGAATCCAAACGGCCAGTTATATAATCCATTATTCTTATATAGTGGTCCGGGACTTGGAAAAACTCACCTGATGCATTCGATTGCCAGATACATTTTAGAGAACCATCCGGAATACAGCGTTATGTATACAACCAGTGAGAATTTTATGAACAATGTTGTCGATGCCATTCGTACGAATCGAAAGACACAGGATACTGCTGCTACTTCAAACCTGCGAAAGAATTACCGAAACGTTGATGTACTTCTCATCGATGATATTCAGTTCATCATTGGTAAAGACAGTACACAGATTGAGTTCTTTAATACCTTTGAAGCTTTGTACCAGTCCGGAAAGCAGCTAGTCATTTCCAGTGATAAGCCACCAAGTCAGATGGAGCACTTGGACATGCGTTACCGCTCCCGATTTACTTCCGGTATGACAATTGATATTCAGCCACCTGATTATGAGATGAGTATGGCGATTTTAAGAAACAAACAAGAAAATTCTGATATTCAATTGAATGAGGAAATTCTTGATTATATCGCTACAAACATAAAATCCAATATTCGTATCTTAGAGGGTGCTTATAACAAAATTCTTCTTTTTGCAAGATTTACAAAGCCAAAAGATAACAAGATTGACTTAAATATGGCAAAAGAAGCATTAAAGGATTTTATCTCGCCAAATGAAAATATGGTAATTACGGCAGATTACATTATTGATATTGTAGCCGACCACTTTAACTTAGATAAGGAAGCGATTCTTTCTGAGAAGCGGACCAAGACTGTTTCGATTCCGAGACAGATATGTATGTATTTGTGCAATGAATTAACAAATCTTACACTTACGGAAATTGCTGTAAAGCTCAAAAGATCGAACCATTCAACAGTTATCCACGGTGTTCACAAAATTGAACAGGATATTCTCGTTGATAAAGAGTTAGAAGAAACCATTAATGTGTTAAAGAAAAAGCTCAATTCTTAATAACTTGTTGATAACTGTATTTTTTACGTCAATAACTATTTAATAACCTGTTGATTGTGAAAATTGTCATTTTTTTTCATAGACATTCATTCACAGTAACAAACAAGTTATAAAAACTTACACATAAAGGTTAAACCACTTAAATTAAGGGCTTGTAAGACTTGTCCACAAATAAACAGCCCCTAATACTATATACTACTAGCTAATACTTTAATTTATTATGTTTACGGAAGGAAAGGAGTTATTCACAATATGAAGTTTACCTGTACCAAAACGAATTTTAACAATGGAATTAACATTGCCCTGAAAGCAGTACCGGGAAAAACAACGATGCCAATTTTGGAATGTGTTGTAATTGAAGCAAAAGGAGATATGGTAAAGCTGACTACGAACGATATGCAGCTTGGCATTGAGACAAAAATACCTGCAGAGATTGAACAGGATGGTATCATTCTTGTTAATGCAAAAATGATTTCTGAAATTGTTCGCCGTCTTCCGGATGATGATGTGAATTTTGAAGTTGATGAGAATAATAACATTCTCCTGTTTTGTGGAAAATCCAAGTTTAATATTCCGGGTATTCCTCATGATGAATTTCCGATGCTTCCAAAAATTGAAGCGGATAAGACAATTCACATTTCGCAGTTTACCTTAAAGGAAATGATAAGACAGACCATTTTCTCAATTTCCGATAATGAAAGTAATAAGATTTTGACCGGTGAATTGTTTGAGATTAATGGGGATGAATTTAAGATTGCTTCTCTTGATTTAGTAAGAGTTTCAATTCGTAAGATTCACCTGAAAGAAAGTTATGACCCGATTAAGGTTGTTATTCCGGGTAAAACATTGAGTGAAGTGAGTAAAGTTTTAAATGGTGGAATGGATGATGAGGTTTCAATTTCATTTTCCAAAAACCACGTACTTTTCGAGTTTGATGAGACGGTTGTTGTATCCCGCCTGATTGAAGGAAACTTCTACAACATCGACCAGATGTTAAAGACAAATTATGAGACAAAAGTTAAAATCAATAAAAATGAATTATACGGATGTATCGACCGTGCTACTCTCCTTCTTCGTGAAGCAGAGAAAAAACCGGTGATTCTTCACATCAAAGAAGATGAAATTCAGATGGAGATGAATACCAAAATCGGTTCGATGGATGAAGAAGTGACGGCTGAAAAAGAAGGAAAAGATTTAGTCATTGCTTTCAATCCAAAATATATTAATGATGTATTAAAAGTAATTGATGATGAGGAAGTGACTTTGTATTTGTTTAATGCAAATGCTCCTTGCTTTATCAAGAATGAAGAAGAATCCTATATTTACTTGATTTTGCCGGTAAATATGAATTAGAAATGAGGATGTTATGCAGGAAATAACAATTAAGGATGAGTTTATCAAACTGGGTCAGGCTTTGAAACTGGCGGGGCTTGTCGGTTCCGGGGTGGAAGCAAAAGTAGTGATTCAGGATGGTGAAGTAAAAGTAAATGGTGAAGTGGATGTAAGAAGAGGAAGAAAATTACATCCCGGCGACTGTTTTGAATTTGAAGGAAATGAAGTAAAGGTAACATCTGTATGATATTAAAGTCCATTGAAATGAGTAATTTTCGTAATTATGAAAGAGAAGAATTTCATTTTCATGAAGGAACGAATGTGTTGTACGGTGATAATGCACAGGGAAAAACGAATGTGCTGGAAGCCATTTACCTTGGGGGCACGACAAAGTCGCACAAGGGAAGCAAAGATTCGGACATGATTATGAAAGGAAAAGACGAAGCTCATATTCGATATTATGTAGAAAAGAAGCAGTGTACTTATAAAATCGAAATTCACATGCGTCGGGGAAAGACAAAGGGAATTGCGATTGACGGGCTGCCGATTGGAAGCAGTAAAGAGTTGATGGGATTATCCCACATTATCTTCTTTTCGCCGGAAGATTTAGGAATTATTAAGGATGGACCGGAGCAGAGACGAAGATTTATGGATATGGAATTGTGTCAGTTAGATAAGGCATATCTTTATTTTCTGACACAGTATAAAAAAATATTAAAACAGAGAAATGCGCTGCTTAAGCAAATTCAGAAAAACAGTGAATTGAAAGATACGCTGGAAATCTGGGACAAACAACTGGTAGAAAATGGAATCCGGATTATACAAATCAGGGAACAGTTTGTAGAAGAAGTAGCAGCCATTATGAAACAAAAACATTTCAACCTGACAGGTGGTCTGGAAGAAATGGAAGTAATTTATAAGCCAAACTGCAAGGCAGATGATTTTGCCACACGCTTATTTATAGAGAGTGAAAGAGATATTTTACTTGGTACTACTACCGTGGGACCTCATCGTGATGACATGCAGTTTTTTATTAACGGACAGGAAGTAAAGGTTTACGGTTCGCAGGGACAAAAAAGAACTTCGGCTTTGTCGCTGAAGATGGCGGAAATCGAAATTGTAGAAAAAACAATCGGAGAAAAGCCAATTCTTTTACTGGATGATGTTTTGTCTGAACTGGACCGAAATCGTCAAAACTATTTATTGGAAAACATAAAAGGAATTCAGACGATTATTACTTGTACCGGATTAGAAGAGTTTGTAAAAAATGGAATAAACATTAATCAGACATTTGAAATTGTTCAAGGAAAAATTAATGGCAATTGAGAAGATGGAGGTTTTTCATGAGTGAAGAAAAAGAAGTAGTATATGGAGCTGACCAAATTCAGATTTTGGAGGGGCTTGAGGCAGTAAGAAAAAGACCGGGTATGTACATTGGAAGTACATCAGAGAGAGGTCTTCATCATTTGGTATATGAGATTGTTGACAATGCGATTGATGAGGCATTGGCCGGTTACTGTGATGAAGTGCAAGTATTTATTAATAAAGATAATTCGATTACAGTTATTGACAACGGACGAGGAATCCCGGTTGGAATTAACCACAAAGCGGGAAAACCGGCGGTCGAAGTTGTATTTACCGTGCTGCATGCCGGTGGTAAATTCGGCGGTGGCGGATACAAAGTATCCGGTGGACTTCACGGTGTAGGTGCGTCGGTTGTAAATGCATTGTCTGACTGGCTGGAAGTTGAAATTTATCAGGATGGAAAAAAATACATCCAGCGATATGAAAAAGGAAAAACAATGTATCCGTTAAAAGAAATCGGTACGACAGATCAGAGAGGAACAAAAGTTACGTTCTTGCCGGATGAAACAATTTTTACGGAAACAACAGAATACAGTTTTAACATTTTGAAGCAGAGACTTCGTGAAATGGCATTTTTGACTAAGGGAATCAAAATTATTTTGACAGATTTAAGAGAAGAAGAACCTTATTCAGAAACATATCATTATGAGGGCGGAATTAAAGAGTACGTTCAGTACTTAAACAAAAATAAAGAACCTTTGTATGAAGATATCATTTACTGCGAAGGACAAAAGGGCGATGTTATGGTAGAAGTAGCATTCCAGCACAATTCAGCTTTCAATGAAGGATGTTATAGTTTTGTAAATAATATCACAACGCCGGAAGGTGGAACGCATCTGGCAGGATTTAAAAATGCACTTACAAAAACGTTTAATGACTATGCGAGAAGCCAGAAGATTTTAAAAGATGCGGATCCAAACTTAAGTGGTGAAGATATCCGCGAAGGTTTGACGGCAATTATCAGTATCAAGATACCGGAGCCTCAGTTTGAGGGACAGACAAAGCAGAAGTTAGGAAACTCTGAGGCAAGGGGAGCTGTTGATAATGTTGTGAGTGAACAGCTGACATATTTCTTAGAGCAGAACCCGACAATTGCCAGATTGATTTGCGATAAAGCATTACTTGCTCAGCGTGCCCGCGACGCGGCGCGCAAAGCGCGCGATTTAACACGCCGTAAAACGGCGTTAGAGGGAACCAGTCTTCCGGGTAAGTTAGCAGATTGTAGTGACAAAAATCCGGAAAACTGCGAGATTTACATCGTAGAGGGAGATTCCGCCGGCGGCAGCGCAAAAACGGCGCGTGACCGCGCAACACAAGCGATTCTTCCACTTCGTGGAAAAATCTTAAATGTAGAAAAGGCACGCCTTGATAAAATTTTGGTGAATGCAGAAATTAAAGCAATGATTACAGCATTTGGTACCGGAATTTCAGAAGATTTTGATATCAGCAAACTGCGTTATCATAAAATCATTATCATGACTGATGCCGATGTCGATGGTGCACATATTGCTACGCTGCTTTTAACATTTTTGTATCGCTTTATGCCGGAGCTGATTCGTCAGGGTTATGTATATCTGGCACAGCCGCCTTTGTATAAAATTGATAAAAATAAAAAGTCCTATTATGCATACAGCGATGAAGAGTTAAATGCAATACTTGAAGAAATTGGACGTGATGGAAACAACAGCATTCAGCGTTACAAAGGTCTTGGTGAGATGGATGCTGAACAGTTGTGGGATACAACAATGGATCCGGAGAAACGTATTTTACTTCAGGTTACAATGGATGAGGAACAGTCTTCAGAAATTGATTTAACATTCAATGTATTAATGGGAGACAAAGTAGAACCAAGAAGAGAATTCATCGAAGAAAACGCAAAGTATGTACAAAACTTGGATATATAGTAGTTATAGCGACACAACAGGCAACTTCGGGCAGGGCTGATTCGAGTTTACTCGAAAGCAGACCTGGACGTAGTTGTCTGGGTTGGCATTAGAAATGCCAACCCAGCGAAAAAAATCGTCAGATTTTTGAGCTGGTGTGGAGCGTAAGAACGCGAAACCCAGTCAGATTTTGAGCTGGTGTAGAGCGTAAAAACGCGAAACCCAGTCAGGTTTTGAATATGATAGACTGACCCTAGAAAAAAGGAGACAAGTGATGGAAGACAATATTTTTGATAAAGTCCATGAAGTCGATCTGAAAAAGACGAT
>OLVO01004018.1_pt1 | contig 11461 bp, 9 predicted proteins | sample 1672571 | NCBI WGS metagenome assembly OLVO01 (sample SAMEA3136700, study PRJEB25190) | human gut metagenome | biome: human gut; feature: human-associated habitat; material: faeces | place: Austria | collected 2013 | reverse complement strand
AACGCTCAGAAAAGAGGCGAAGAAATCAGACAAAGTTTATCTTGCAACCGACCCTGACCGTGAAGGAGAGGCTATTTCCTGGCATCTTGCTGCTGCCTTGAAGCTGGACGAGAAGAAAATGCGCCGTATTACATTTAATGAGATTACAAAGAATGCTGTGAAAGCATCTTTGAAAGCACCACGTGATATTGACATGGATCTTGTGGATGCACAGCAGGCAAGAAGAGAGCTTGACCGTATGGTTGGATATAAGATCAGTCCATTGCTTTGGGCAAAGGTAAAGCGTGGGTTGAGTGCCGGACGTGTACAGTCAGTCGCACTTCGTATTGTTGCAGACAGGGAAGCAGAGATTGATGCATTTATTCCGGAAGAGTACTGGTCATTGGATGCACAACTGAAAGTAAAAGGTGAGAAACGTCCTCTGACAGCGAAGTTCTACGGAACAGAGAAGAAAAAGATGACGATCCATTCAAAAGAAGAGATGGACGAGATCTTAAAGAAATTAGAGAACGAAGAGTTCCAGATTATAGATATCAAGAACAGTGAGAGGACGCGTAAAGCACCACTCCCATTTACGACAAGTACGCTGCAGCAGGAAGCTGCCAAGGCATTGAACTTTGGTACACAGAAGACAATGCGTATTGCACAGCAGCTGTATGAAGGTGTGGACATTAAAGGGAATGGAACAGTCGGTGTGATCACTTATCTTCGTACGGATTCTACACGTATTTCAGAGGAAGCCGATGCAGCAGCAAGAAGCTATATTGCTGAGACTTACGGGGAAGCATATGTAGCAGAAGGAACAAAAACAAAGTCTGCAGATAAGAAGATTCAGGATGCGCATGAGGCGATCCGCCCGACAGATATTACACGCACACCGGCAGCAATCAAGGATTCATTAAGCAGAGATCAGTTCCGTCTGTATCAGCTGATCTGGAAACGCTTTGTGGCAAGCCGCATGCAGCCAGCCGTCTATGAGACAATTTCCGCACGGATCAATGCAGGAGAGTATCTCTTTACAGCAGCTTCCTCCCGTCTGGCATTTGATGGTTTCATGTCCGTTTACACCGATCCGGATGAGGAAAAGAAAGAGAAAAACGCCGCTGTCCGGAGCCTGGAGGCAGGAACGGAGCTGGCACTGGAAAAGATGGATCCGCAGCAGCACTTCACACAGCCGCCGGCACACTACACCGAGGCATCCCTTGTCAAAACACTTGAGGAACTCGGCATCGGCCGTCCAAGTACGTATGCGCCGACCATCACAACGATCATCAACCGCCGTTACGTGGCAAAGGAGAACAAGAACCTCTATATGACAGAGCTCGGCGAGGTGGTCAACAACATGATGAAAGAGGCATTCCCGAGCATCGTGGATGTCAACTTTACGGCAACGATGGAAGCTCTGCTCGACAGGGTTGGAGATGGAAGTGTTCCGTGGAAGACAGTAGTCGAGAACTTCTGGCCGGATCTCTATGAGGCGGTCACAGAGGCAGAAAAGAACCTCGAAGAAGTTAAGGTAGAGGATGAGGTGACAGATGTCATCTGCGAGAACTGCGGCCGCAACATGGTGGTCAAATACGGCCCGCACGGAAAATTCCTCGCCTGCCCGGGATTCCCGGACTGCAAGAACACGAAGCCGTATCTGGAAAAGATCGGTGTTCCGTGTCCGAAGTGCGGAAAAGAAGTGATCCTGCGCAAGACGAAAAAAGGACGGAAATATTATGGATGCGAAAACAATCCGGAATGCGATTTCATGTCCTGGCAGAAACCGTCTGCCAAGAAATGCCCGCAGTGCGGCGGCTATATGCTGGAAAAAGGCAATAAGCTGGTCTGCGCGGACGAGCAGTGCGGCTATGTAGAAGCACGCGAAAAGAAAGACGAAGACTGAGAATGACAAAGCGGTCTGCACTGGTGAAAAACTGGTGCAGGCCGTTTTTTTGCTTATCGCGGCGGAAAAACAGGAAGATCCGAAAAAATTTAGCATGAATTTTTATAAAATTTATAGTTTTCTGAAAAATATATTGATTTCCGGAAAACTACATGATAGAATGAGCTTAGTTTTAAGGGTTGTCTGAAAAAGGCATCAGTGTGCATTTTTTTCGGCGGATACGTCAAAAAAATGCAGAAAATAAAGAAAGGAGAAGAACATGAGCGTACAACTGCTGGATAAAACCAGAAAAATCAACAAACTGCTTCATAACAATCACTCCACGAAGGTCGTGTTCAACGATATCTGTGAAGTCCTGATGGAAACGTTAAGTTCCAATATCCTGGTGATCAGTAAAAAAGGAAAAGTGCTGGGCATCAGCCTTTGCCCGGGCGTGGAAGAAATTACGGAGCTGATCGAGGATAAGGTGGGCGGTTATGTCGATGCCGCATTAAACGAGCGTCTCCTCGGCGTACTCTCCACAAAAGAGAACGTCAATTTACAGACCCTCGGCTTTGAGCGGCCTGGTGTAGAGCGCTACACCGCAATTATCTGCCCGATCGAGATCGCCGGAGAACGCCTTGGTACCGTATTTATGTACCGCTGCACCCCGCAGTACGATATCGACGATATCATCGTCAGTGAGTACGGCACAACCGTTGTCGGACTGGAAATGATGCGTTCCGTCAACGAGGAAAATGTGGAGGAAAACCGCAAGGTTCAGGTGGTTAAATCCGCATTCAACACGCTGTCCTTCTCCGAACTGGAAGCCATCATCCATATCTTTGATGAACTGAACGGGGATGAGGGCATTCTGGTTGCAAGCAAAATTGCAGACCGCGTCGGCATCACAAGATCCGTCATCGTAAATGCCCTCCGCAAATTCGAGAGCGCAGGCGTCATCGAGTCCCGTTCCAGCGGTATGAAGGGAACGTATATTAAGGTATTAAATGATTATATCTTTGATGAACTCGACGAGATCAAAGCAAGAAAGAACCTGAAAGGAAAGGGCGATGCCCATCCGGACGAGACGAAAAAATAAAAAAGTGGAATGTAGAAAAGAATCGGAGCCGTTTAAGAATGGCGCCGTTTCTTTTTGTGCAAAAAGCATTCGTGGAGCGGAAAAAAATGGTATCATTCCCGTTTTTAGGAATAAACTATAATTAGATTCTAAAGAGAGTATAAAATATGAAAAAATTGCCAAAATAAGAAAAAACGAGGAAATAAGAGAAATTAAGAGTTATTACGAGAGAAAAAAAGAAAATTACAAAATTCATGCATTTGCGAAATGAGGTGGAAAACACTATAGTAAGAACCATCAAGTAGCACTCGAATGAACTGAGTGCTAATAAATAAAACTGAATGAAATCTTGAAGGAGGAAACATAAATGAAGTTAGTACCTTTAGGTGACAGAGTTGTATTAAAAGAGTTAAAAGCAGAGGAAACCACAAAATCCGGTATCGTACTTCCGGGACAGGCACAGGAGAAACCGCAGCAGGCTGAGGTTATCGCAGTAGGACCTGGAAAAGTAGAAGACGGCAAAGAAGTAAAAATGGAAGTTGCAGTCGGAGATCAGGTAATCTATTCCAAATATGCAGGAACCAACGTCAAACTGGAAGATGAAGAGTACATCATCGTAAAACAGGATGACATTCTGGCAGTTGTAAAATAAAGAATAATCAAGTAAAAATCAGGAGGCATGACAATCATGGCAAAAGAGATTAAATATGGAGCAGAGGCAAGAAATGCTCTTCAGAACGGTGTAAACCAGCTTGCAGATACCGTACGTGTAACCCTTGGACCGAAAGGAAGAAACGTTGTTCTGGACAAACAGTACGGCGCTCCGCTCATCACAAACGATGGTGTTACGATTGCAAAAGAGATCGAGCTGGCAGACGGCTTTGAAAACATGGGCGCACAGCTCATCAAAGAAGTTGCTGCAAAGACCAACGACGTAGCAGGTGATGGTACCACAACCGCAACCGTTCTGGCACAGGCTATGGTAAACGAAGGAATGAAAAACCTGGCAGCAGGTGCGAACCCGATCGTTCTTCGTAAGGGAATGAAGAAAGCAACCGATAAAGCTGTTCAGATCCTTGCAGAGATGAGCCAGCCGGTAGCAGGCAAAGAGCAGATTGCAAAAGTTGCAGCCGTTTCTTCCGGAAGTGAAGAAGTTGGCCAGATGGTAGCAGATGCTATGGAAAAAGTTTCCAAAGACGGCGTTATCACCATCGAGGAGTCCAAGACCATGCAGAACGAGCTGGAGCTGGTAGAAGGTATGCAGTTCGACCGTGGATATGTCTCTGCTTACATGTGTACCGATATGGAGAAAATGGAAGCCGTTCTCGACAATCCATATATCCTGATTACCGATAAAAAACTCTCCAACATTCAGGAAGTTCTTCCGCTGCTGGAGCAGATCGTACAGAGCGGCGCAAGACTGCTGATCATCGCTGAGGACGTAGAGGGCGAGGCTCTCCAGACACTCGTGATCAACAAACTGCGCGGAACCTTCAACGTAGTAGCTGTCAAAGCACCGGGATACGGCGACAGAAGAAAAGCAATGCTCGAGGATATCGCCATCCTGACCGGCGGCCAGGTGATCTCCGAGGAAGTTGGTCTGGAATTAAAAGACGCTACACTGGAAATGCTCGGACGTGCAAAATCTGTTAAAGTTCAGAAAGAGAACACCGTTATCGTTGACGGTGCAGGTGACAAGGATGCTATCGCAGGAAGAATCGCCCAGATAAGAGCACAGATGGAAGAGACAACATCTGATTTCGATAAGGAAAAACTTCAGGAAAGACTTGCAAAACTTGCAGGAGGAGTTGCAGTTGTCCGTGTCGGAGCTGCTACAGAGACAGAGATGCAGGAAGCAAAACTTCGTATGGAAGATGCTTTAGCAGCAACAAGAGCAGCGGTAGAAGAAGGAATTATCGCAGGTGGCGGTTCTGCTTACATTCATGCAAGCAAAGAAGTTGCTAAGATGGCTGCCTCTCTTGAGGGAGACGAAAAGACCGGTGCCAACATTATTTTGAAAGCACTGGAAGCACCACTTCGCCGTATTGCAGAAAATGCAGGTCTGGAAGGTTCTGTTATCATTGATAAAGTCCGTTCTGAGAAGCCTGGATTTGGATTTAACGCATTGACAGAAGAATATGTAAATATGGTAGACAATGGTATTCTTGACCCGGCTAAGGTAACAAGAAGTGCATTGCAGAATGCAACGAGTGTAGCATCTACCTTGTTGACAACCGAGTCTGTTGTTGCTAATATTAAAGAAGATGCACCGGCAATGCCAGCAGGCGGTGCCGGCGGCATGGGCATGATGTAAATAGACGAAAGAAATGGGAGGATTGGATGGAACAATCATACGCAGAAGCGAACGCAAAAAAGAAAACGATGGGGTCAGTCATTGCTTTAAAAATTATATTGATTATTTTAGTAATTCTTGTTTTTTTAGCAGCAATACTGATTTCGATATCGACAAAAATTAATCTGTTAGTATTAATCGGAGTAGCAGCAATCTTTGGGTTGATTTGGTATTGGCCGAGATTCCGTGTGGAATGGGAATATGTATTCTGTGATGGACAGCTTGACTTTGATATGATACAAGGCGGAGAGCGTCGAAAGAATATTCTTCGAATTGAAATTGAGGATGCGGATGCGATTGCCCCAATTCAGTCCACAAAACTGGATGGATACAGGCACTTGGAAGTGCGCGATTATTCATCAATGAATGAAAAGGCGAATGTTTACGGAATTGTAACAAGACTTCCGGAAAAGGACGAGAAAGTAATGATTCTCTTTGAGCCAACGAGCCGTATGGTTGAGTTGATGCAGAAGAAATGTCCGGAAATTGTGTCGCTGTCCTAATAATAATGTACCAAATAAAAGAAAACAGTACCTTATCTTGATTATGTCAACATAAGGTACTGTTTTCTTTTATTATACGTAATAAATCAAAAAATAGTACGTAACAAATCAAAAATGGTACGTGATAAATCAATACAAACAAAAAGGAATATGATAGAATGAAAAAATCGGAAAAGAAAGGACGATTAAAAATGAAAAACAAAAAGTTAAGTACCACAATTACAATTACCATTTCCCTTGTTGCTGCTGTTTGTATACTGGGATTGTTTTTGTTTGCAAATGGAAGTATGACCTCTGTAATGAAGAAAAACAGTATGGATAATATGAAAACTTCTTTAGAGTCTAGGCAGAAGGTAATTGAGGATTATGTGAATAATGCAGAAAATCAGCTGATTTCTTATAGTAAAGGAATCGAAATTGTGAATTTATTAGAACATCCGGACGAACCGGATGTTGTAGAAAAAGCGCAAAAGTATACAGAAAATTATTATAAAGAGTTGTCCGGATGGGAAGGAATTTATGCCGGAGAACCAAATACGCATGTGATTGCTCATAACAATCCGAAAGTAGTTGGTATGACTACAAGAAAAGGGGAGGCGCTGAAACAACTGCAGAATGCGATGAAAGAATCAAACCGGTTGTATAATGCCGGAATTATTGTTTCACCTGCTTCACAGAAATTAACACTTTCTATGTATTGTCCAATTTATAAAGGGGACAAAATGATTGGCTATGTCGGTGGTGGTCCATTTGGCGAACAGCTTCAGAAAAGTTTGGATTCGTTAAAGGTTGAAGGTCTTGCACATGCGTCATTTACGATGATAAACACTAAGACAAAAACATACATATTCAGTCAGGATTCTAAAAAGATTGCAAAAGAAATTAAGGATCCTATGCTTTTGCAGGTGGTTGAAAATGCAGAAAAGAATGGAAACCAGATTCAGGAAATTGAGTACAAAGATGCAGACGGAAATGATTCCGTCGGAGTGTATCGTGCGATTTCTAACCGTGACTGGGCTGTGGTTATGACAGATACGGAAGATGAGATTTTTGGTATAGCAAATACGAACCGTAAAACGCTTGGCTTAATTTGCATTGGATCATTCCTTTTGATTGTAATCCTTACTTTTGTGGTAATCCGATTCTGTCTAAGTCCATTAAAAGTGGCAGAAAGAGCTATTTTGAAATTGAAAGATTTGGATTTAAGTAAAGACAAGAAAATTCAGAAATATGTAAATGGTAAGAGTGAAATTGGTCATATTGCGACGGCAATTGATTCGTTATATGATACGTTTTCTTCCATTATTGATACGCTTAATGGTTGCTCAAGCTCTCTTTTGGGATCAGCTGAGAGGATTACGGAAACTTCGCACGAATTGTATGAGTGTGTCGGAGATAATGCTGCAACGGCAGAACAAGTTGTGGCAGGTGCGACCATGACTAAGGAAGCGGTCGAACAGGTTGGTAAAGAAATCAGCAATATTTCAAAATTAGTTGATGAGGTTGGCGAACAGGTAAAAGCCGGAAGTGAGCGAAGTGAAGAACTGATTCAGGATGTTATGAAGATGAAAGAAGTTGCGAATGAATCTTTGGATGTAAATAGCGAAAAGATGAAATCAAACGAGGAAAGAATCGAGAAGGCAATGAAAGATCTGAAGTCGCTGTCACGAATTAACGAGATGGTAGATCAAATTCTGGAAATAACAAGCCAGACGAATCTTTTGTCTTTGAATGCTTCAATTGAAGCGGCTCGCGCCGGAGAGGCAGGCCGTGGGTTTGCTGTTGTTGCAAGCGAAATTGGTAACCTTGCCCTGAGTTCATCGAAAACGGCTACGGAAATACAGACAATCTGTAAAGACACGAATAAAAATATTGAATATGTACGACAGTGTTTTATGTCAATTTTAGAGTATTGGAAAACAGATGTTACGAACCAGTTTAAGGACTTTATTGAAATGTCAAATAACTATAATACGTCCATTGAGTCCATTGAAAATGTAATTAGCGGAATTCAAAATTCAACGGATTCCTTTGTGAATGGTATGTCAGCAATCTGTCAGCAAATGGATCGTGTGGAACTGGCTACGGATGAAAATGCACAGGGAATGGAACGTATTATCGATAAAATCGGCAAAACATCAAAGAGTGCAGAAACGATTTCCGGTGTCACGAAGGATAATCAGAAAAATGCAGAGGAAATTCGTGATATCGTGAAAAAATTTACAAAATAAAAAATCACGATTAAGGAATGACCAAAATAGTTGACAACCCTGTCAATATTCGATAAAATAATAAAAATACAAATAGAATACAAAAAAGAGAGGAAGAGAAAAGATGGGAACTATTATTGGTGAAGGCATTACATTTGACGACGTATTATTGGTACCCGCATATTCTGAAGTAATACCGAATGAAGTTTGTTTGAAAACTCATTTGACAAAGGACATTGAATTAAATATCCCTATGATGAGTGCAGGGATGGATACGGTAACAGAACACCGCATGGCGATTGCGATGGCGCGTCAGGGCGGTATCGGAATTATTCATAAGAATATGTCCATTGAGGCGCAGGCAGAAGAGGTTGATAAGGTAAAACGTTCGGAGAATGGTGTTATTACGGACCCATTTTATCTTTCTCCGAATCATACATTGGCAGACGCAGATGATTTGATGGCAAAATTCCGTATTTCAGGTGTTCCGATTACAGAGGGACCAAATAAAAAACTGGTTGGTATTATTACAAACCGTGATTTGAAATTTGAAACCGATTTTACGAAAAAAATCAGTGAGTGTATGACATCGGAAGGTCTCGTGACAGCACCGGAAGGTATTACATTGGAGGAAGCAAAACAGATTCTGGCAAAAGCCCGTAAGGAAAAACTGCCAATCGTAGACAAAGACGGAAACCTGACCGGACTTATCACAATTAAGGATATTGAAAAACAGATTAAGTATCCAAATTCAGCAAAGGACAAGCAGGGCAGACTTTTGTGTGGTGCCGGTGTTGGTGTAACGGCTAATATCATGGATCGTGTAAAAGCACTGGTAGATGCACAGGTAGATGTCATTGTTATTGATACGGCACATGGCCATTCCGCAAATGTATTAAAAGTTGTAAAAATGGTTCGTGACGCATATCCGGATTTGGGTATTATCGCAGGTAATGTGGCAACCGGAGAAGCTACCCGTGCTTTGATTGAAGCCGGTGTTGATGCAGTAAAAGTTGGTATCGGACCTGGTTCTATCTGTACAACCCGTGTGGTTGCCGGTATTGGTGTACCACAGATTACTGCAATTATGGATTCTTACAACGTAGCAAAAGAGTATGGTATTCCGGTAATTGCCGATGGTGGTATTAAGTATTCCGGAGATATGACAAAAGCAATTGCGGCCGGTGCAAATGTTTGTATGATGGGAAGTATTTTTGCCGGTTGTGACGAGAGCCCGGGAAGCTTTGAATTGTTCCAGGGAAGAAAGTATAAAGTATATCGTGGCATGGGTTCCATTGCAGCGATGGAAAACGGAAGTAAAGACCGCTATTTCCAGCAGGATGCTAAGAAATTAGTTCCGGAAGGAGTAGAGGGACGTGTTGCATACAAAGGTTCAGTAGAGGATACGGTATTCCAGTTGATTGGCGGAATCCGTTCCGGCATGGGATATTGTGGAGCAAAGACGATTGAAGATTTGAAGGAGAACGGACACTTTGTGAAAATTTCCGCTGCTTCTTTGAAGGAGAGCCATCCACATGATATCCACATTACGAAAGAGGCACCAAACTATAGTGTCGAATAAAAAAAGAAGATACTCTTCGCGGACGAGAAAAAGACGGACGTCGAAGAGAGGGCGCTGCGCACTGATTATCAGTGTCGCAGCGTTTTTCATCCTTTTATGCTGTGTGATTGTTTCCTTTATAGTGAGAAATAACCGAGACAACACCGTGCAGGCACAAAAAATACTTCCGAAATTATCGATACAGACAAAACTGATTCAGAAAAATAAATATTCGAGACCGGGAATTGCGCTTAGAAAGGTGAAAGGTGTTGTCGTTCACTATACGGCAAATCCGGGAACGGATGCAGAAGACAACCGAAATTATTTTAATAATCTGCCAAAACTTAATGCCGGAAAACAAAAGGCGACTTATGCCAGCAGCCATTTTGTGATTGGCTTAGAGGGACAGATTGTCCAATGTATTCCGTTAAATGAAATTGCCTACGCCTCCAATGGGAGAAATTATGATACCATATCCATTGAGTGCTGTCATCCGGGAAAAGATGGAAAGTTTAACAATACAACCTATCAGGCGCTTATTGAACTGGTTTCGTATTTGTGTTTGAAATATGATTTGACAAAAGAACAAGTGATTCGTCATTATGACGTGACGGGGAAACTTTGTCCGTTGTATTTTGTGAAACACGAAGACGAATGGAATCAATTGAAAGATAAAATAGAAAAAAACTGCCAAACCATTTCCGAGTCTTAAAGGATGGGTGGCAGTTTTTTATTTATAAAGTCATGTGAACTTCTGTTTCCTGTGGTGAATAGGCATGGTATTTGATTCCTGCGGATTTCATCATTTTTTTTGATGCAAGGACAGAAGCGGTGTTGGCATATTTATCTTCGGCGTAGATGACTTCGCAGATACCGGACTGAATTAACGCTTTCGTACATTCATTGCAGGGAAACAGCGTAGTGTATATTTTTGCCCCTTTTAAATTTGTGCCGGTATAATTGAGCAGTGCGTTTAATTCCGCGTGGCAGACATATAAATATTTAGTCTGCAGCGGGTCATCGCTGTCGCTGTCCCATGGATAAATATCATCGGAGCATCCTTGTGGCATGCCATTATAGCCAACTGATAAAATTTTGTTATCCTTTCCTACAATGCAGGCACCGACGCTTGTGTGTGGGTCTTTACTGCGCATGGCGGAAAGCTTTGCAATTCCCATAAAATACTGGTCCCATGAAAGATAATTCGTTCGTTTCATAAATGCCTCCTTGTGTGTAGATGCAGTTGTTCAGGATGCCCCGCTCTTAAATATTTGCATTTTGAACACTTCGTGTTCTATTTCGCCTTTTACAGTGCTCCTGAATAGTTATTTGCCTTTTGTAAAAAAGAAGGAGCCGTTTACCAGCTCCTTTCTATTCATTCGACGGGTAGAATTGTAGTTGCAGTACGACTGCCCTCTACATTACGCAAGTTTGTTTACAGCGATTGTTAAACGAGAAACTTTTCTTGCAGTAGTATTCTTGTGATAAATACCTTTTTTAGTAGCTTTATCAAGTTCTGATACAGCAGCTTTCAATGCAGCTTCAGCAGCAGCCTTATCGTTTGCAGCGATAGCAGCATCAACTTTCTTCACAGCTGTTTTTACACGAGAACGAACAGATTTGTTTTTCTCAGCTCTTTTTTCAGCTACTAAAATTCTTTTTTTTGCAGATTTAATGTTTGCCAATTCTAGCACCTCCATCGTAATAATTAAATTCATTCTTTGTTTGGTTTGGCTTGTCGGACACGGACAACAGCACAAACACACCTAATTATCTTATTATATATACCACATATTGTCAAGTAAATAGTTGCAAATTAACATAAAAAATAAAAAATAGGACACAATAAATTTGTGATTGGATGCAAAACAGTGCAGGAGGCGGCA
>OLVO01004014.1_pt1 | contig 11466 bp, 7 predicted proteins | sample 1672571 | NCBI WGS metagenome assembly OLVO01 (sample SAMEA3136700, study PRJEB25190) | human gut metagenome | biome: human gut; feature: human-associated habitat; material: faeces | place: Austria | collected 2013 | reverse complement strand
CGCCGTCTGAAGATCTACTATATCACGCAGGTCGGCGTCAAGCCGCCGCATTTTGTGTTCTTCTGCAACGACAGCCGGCTGTTCCATTTCTCGTACCAGCGCTATCTGGAAAATCAGATCCGCGCGGTGTTCGGCCTGACCGGTACGCCGATCCGGATCACCATCCGCCAGAAGGGCGACAAGGAAGACATGTGACCAAATGATCCCGGTGGAAGGTGCTTTCTGCCGGGATTTTTGCAAAAGGAGGGGCTTTTCATGCAGATCCAGCCATGTACCGTCCGGTTGAAGGACGGCAGGGAAGTCCTGCTGCGCAGCCCGGAAGCGGCTGACGCGCAGGCGCTGCTCGATTATATGCGCGTGACCAGCGGAGAGACGCACTTCATGGCGCGCTATCCGGAGGAATGCCAGGCGACGGTCGAGCAGGAGACCGGGTTCATCGAAGCACTGACCGGGCATCCGCAGAATTTCATGATCGTCGCCATGCTAAGCGGCGAGCTGGTCGGTGGCTGCTCCGTGATGGCGGTGAGCGGCCACATCAAGACGCGCCACCGCGGCAGTCTCGGCATTTCCGTCGAGCAGAAGGCCTGGGGCGGACTTGGCACGGCGATGATCGAAGCGGCGCTGCGCCAGGCGAAGGAAAACGGCTTTGAACAGGTCGAGCTCGGCGTGTTCGAGGACAATTCCCGCGCCCGGCACCTCTACGAAAAGCTCGGCTTTCAGGAACAGGGCCGCACGCTGCGCGCGTTCCGCCTGAAAGACGGCACCTACCGCGACGAGATCCAGATGGTAAAATTTCTTTGATTGAAAAGGAGACAGGACGATGGAACAGAAGTATGCAGAATATGCCGCCCAGAAGGCAGTCGAGCTGCTCGCGATCGACAGCCCGACGGGTTTTACCGACCGGGCCGCGGCCTGGGTGCAGGACGCCTTCGGCGCGCTGGGCTTTGCGGCAAAGAAGACCGCCAAGGGCGGCGTGCTGATCGACCTCGGCGGAGCGGAATCGGAGGAGGGCGCGCTGCTGCTGCAGGCGCATACGGATACGCTCGGCGCGATGGTCGCGGAGGTCAAGGCTAACGGCCGTCTGCGCGTGACGAACCTCGGCGGTATGCGCGCGGAAAACGGCGAGACGGAGAACGTCCGCGTCTACACGCGCGGCGGCAAGGTCTATGAAGGAACGCTGCAGCTGTGCAACGCATCCGTCCACGTGAACGGCGACTACGGCAAGACCGAGCGGACCTTCGACACAACGGAGGTCCTGCTCGACGAGGCCGTCACCTCCGCGGACGAGACCCGCGCACTCGGCATTGAGACCGGCGACATCGTCTGCTTCGATCCCCGCACGACCGTAACGGAATCCGGCTACATTAAGAGTCGTTTTCTCGACGATAAGCTGAGTGTCGGCATCCTGCTCGGCTTTGCAAAATATTTAAAGGAAACCGCCAAAAAGCCCGCCCGCAAAATCTATCAGCATATCACTGTTTTTGAAGAAGTCGGTCACGGCGGCTCCGCTTCGATTCCTGCTGATGTCGCAGAAATTCTCGCAGTCGATATGGGCTGCGTCGGAGATGGCCTTTCCTGCAAAGAAACCCAGGTTTCCATCTGCGCAAAGGATTCCGGCGGTCCTTATCATTACGATGTTGTTTCTGCTCTGATCGAGGCAGCGCGCACCGCCAGGGTTGACTTTGCAGTTGACGTATATCCCCACTACGGCTCCGACGCAGAAGCAGGGCTTCGTTCCGGTATCGATTGCCGCCACGGGCTGATCGGCTCCGGTGTATACGCTTCTCACGGCTATGAGCGCAGCCATGTAAAGGGAATGGAGAATACATTCCGGCTGTTAAAGGCTTATCTGAATCAGGATTATCACGCCTGAACCTTTCCTGTCCAGCACAAAACACAGGAAGTTTTGTAAATATTCTTTAACACCGAAGCAAAAACCTCCGGGTCTGTCGTCTTTTCGACGCCAGCCCGGAGGTCGTTTTATTCTGTGCTACAGTTTTCTCCACCTGCGTAGCAGAGCCCTTTATAGCATTTCAATTCGTAGCTGCGCGATCAGCCAATCACCAGCTCCCAATGCATTTTTTCTTCATTCAGGCGATACTGCTTTAACAGCTCCGGTCCGCAAGAGTTAGAACCAACACCGCTCATGCCGTAGTCCAGATGCCAGATCACATGTCCGGATTTTTCCAGCTCATAGTTGTGCATCTTTTCCGTCAGCTCCTGTGCAGTGTAGTAAGAAGCGTTAAAGGAGATCGGCTTTGTGCCTTCCGCTTTCAGTTCACCTACTTTTACAAACGCACAGTGATAATGGCTGCCATTTTCCTGAGGTTTTACATAGTCCTCGAGAAGCTCGTCTACTGTTGTCGTAAAGCGGTCTACCCAGCAGGCTCTGTGCTTATCCTGATAGCTTTCTGTCGGACCGTATCCGATGTATTCCACCTGATCCTGATCTTCCGGCAGTACCAGCTGCAAGCCAAACCGGGGCATGTAAGGGAAGGTCATATCCTTGTCGGCATCCAGCGTCAGTTTGATCTGACCGTCTGCATTGACTTCCCAAAGTGCTTTCGCGCGTAAAAATGGCTGTCTGTATACACTGGCGATGGAGAAATCGCAGTGAATGCGTACTTTTTCACCGGCGTTCTCTGCGGTGCAGTCATAAACCCGGATCCACGGTCTGTCATATCCGGCTTCTTCCCAGACCTGACGGACATTTCTGTCATTGTCAACCGGCGCACGCCAGGTTTCAAAGGTCATCGGTGCTTCGATCAGCGCTTTACCATCTCTGACAAGCTCTGTAAACGCACCTTTCTTCTTGCCGAATACATAGCGGATTCTGTCGGAGGTAATGATCCAGGAAGCATCGTTTTCCTCCAGTGCAACTGCTCCGGCTTCTGCAATTTCCAGAACCTTTTCCCTTTCCTCAAACAGCGCAATCTGGTCAAAGCCCATGACTCTGCCCTGTCTGGTCAGCGCCTGATCTGCTTTCTGCACATAGGTCAGCTTCAGATAGGTCTGATCTCCGGAAAGCTCTCCCAGCCGAGGGATCGTGATGCACACTTTTTCATGTGCAGGGCAGGTAATCTCCCGGATCTCGCCCTCTGCTAACAGGGTGCCCTCTTTTTTGATTTCATAACGGATCTGTACGGTATCTGCAAGGTCAGCAAAATCCTGCACGTTCCACAGCTCTACAGTGCCTGCTGCCAGATCTTTTCCTGCTGCATGTACCGGACGGATTTCGTTTTTCCATTCCAGAAGCCCGGTATGGGGTCTGCGGTCCGGATACACCAGGCCATCCATACAGAAGTTGCCGTCATGAGGGAACTCCCCTGCATCGCCGCCGTAATGGAAAATATCTCTTCCGTCTGCAGCCTTGCCTTCCCAGGTCGCATGATCACACCATTCCCATACGAAGCCGCCGCAGAACTTGTCATATTTGTACATCAGCTCCATGTAATCATGGATATCCCCGGGGCCGTTGCCCATTGCATGAATAAATTCACACTGAATAAAGGGCTTTCTCATTCTGCGGTCTTCGCAGTATTCCTTTACCCACTCGGTATCCGCATACATCCGGCTCATCACATCCAGCATGGAAACATCGTTGTGATAACCTGCGGAATTGTAAATGCTTGCTTCATAGTGCAGCAGACGGGTCGGATCATAAGCCTTTACCCATCTTCCGGCGTCCTCAAAGTTGCCGCCGTAGCCGCTCTCATTGCCCAGGGACCAGAAAATAACCGCGCTCTGGTTTTTGTCCCGGATCACATTTCTCTTCTGACGATCGAGAATCGACTCCGCCCAGGCATCATCCTGCGCGATGTAGCCCATGCAATCGTGACCATCATTTGTATACAAAGTTCCTACGCCGTGGCTTTCCAGATCCGCTTCCGCAATCATGTAAAATCCGTATTCACTGCACAGCTCCGGGAAATAAGGCGCATTGGGATAGTGGCTGGTACGAATCGCATTGACATTGCTTTCCTTCATCAGCTGCAGATCGCGGATCACGTCTTCCCTGGTCACGGTTGCACCGGTGTAAGGATTGGAATCGTGGCGGTTGACGCCCCGGAATTTCACCTGTTTTCCATTGATTAAAATCTTTCCATCTTCAACGGAGATTGTGCGGATGCCGACCTTCTGCTCGATGGTTTCAGCGCCTGCCTGGAGTGTCAGGGTGTACAGATAGGGCTGCTCTGCGTTCCAGAGCACCGGAGCAGCTACAGGAATCGCTATGTTCTCTCCGTTGGAAACTGCCCTGCCGATTTCTTTGCCCTCTGCATCCGTCAGCGTACAGTTGATTTCCGGATCTCCCTCCACCCGGTCAAAACGAACCGTAACCTCTGCGCTGCCATCCTCTGCAACAGGAGTCTGAACCGTAAAGTCATGTACGAATTCCTGCGGGCGAAGCACCAGCTCAACATCCCGGAAAATTCCGGAAAAACGCAGCTTATCCTGATCCTCCAGATAGGTTCCGTCACACCATTTCAAAACCAGAACCGCCATACGGTTGCTGCCTGCTTTGGTTTTGCCGGTGATTTCAAATTCGCTGGGACTGTGGGAAACCTGGCTGTAACCGACAAATTCGCCGTTGATCCAAACATAGAAGCAGGAATCTACGCCCTCAAAATATAAGAACTGACGTTCGTCGGCTTCTTTTTCTGTCAGAGTAAAATCCTTTACATAAGCGCCGCTGGGATTTTCACCGGGTGCATACGGCGGGTCATAAGGGATGGGATAGCGGACATTGGTGTACTGCTTCTGTCCAAAGCCCTTCATCTGCCAGCAGGAGGGCACTTCCATGTTGATAAAGCCCTCTTTTTCGAGATCCTTTTCCCAGAAATGCTCCGGTACTTCTTCCACACTTGGATACCAGGCAAATTTCCAGTCGTCCCCGCTCAACAGGATCTGGCTCTCCCTTCCATCCTGTTTCGGCACATACCAGCAGCGGTTGTCCATTGTGCCGACATGCAAAGTGGAGAGATTTTCATAAAAATTCTGCACTTTCATTTGGTTGTCTCCTTTTTGTATACTTTGGTTGATACCGGGATTTTGTTCCGGCTTTCTTTTTTACAGCTCCTCACACACCTGGAAAATATAGAATTTCAGGTAGTAGGATTCCTCCGCCGCCCAGAGGATCGGATGATCCGGCGCCTGTGTTTTAAATTCCACCTGACGCAGTCTCTTATGCGCTCCGTGGGCTGCTTCGCGGATGGTCTTTGCGAACAGCTCCGGATCCATAAAGTGGGAACAGGAGCAGGTCACTAAAAATCCGTTGTCTTTTACCAGCTTCATGCCCCGCAGATTGATTTCACGATACCCTTTTACCGCATTTTTGATGGAGCTTCTGGATTTGGTAAATGCGGGAGGATCCAGGATTACGACATCATACTGCTCGCCCTTTTTCTCCAGCTCGGGAAGCAGCTCAAAGACATCTGCACAGGTAAATTTTACGCGGTCGGAAAGTCCGTTTAATGCCGCATTTTCTTCCGCCTGCTTTACGCCGGTCATGGATGCATCCACGCCAAGCACCTCTCTCGCACCCGCAATCCCCGCGTTCAGTGCAAAAGAACCGGTATGGGTAAAGCAGTCCAGTACCTTTTTGTCGGGGCAGAGTCTGTGAATTGCCTGTCTGTTGTATTTCTGGTCCAGGAAAAATCCGGTCTTTTGTCCGTCTTCCACATCCACGATGTAACGGACACCATTTTCTGTGATTTCAACCTTTGTGGGGAACGGGTCGCCAATGAAGCCTTTGAAGCGTTCCATGCCTTCCTGCAGGCGTACCTTTGCATCGCTGCGCTCATAGATGCCACGGATCATGATACCGTCCTCTGCCAGCACTTTTTTCACAAGAGAAAGGATCGTCGACTTCAAACGATCGATCCCAAGCGCCAGGGATTCCACCACCAGCACGTCGGAGAACTTGTCCACTACCAGCCCCGGCAGCCAGTCCGCTTCACCGAAGATCAGACGGCAGCATCCGGTGTCTACGGTCGCTTTACGATATTCCCATGCGTTGCGCACCCGCTTTTCCAGAAATTCTTCTGTGATCTCATGTTCTTTTCTGCGGCTCATCACCCGGATTGTAATTTTTGAACGGGTATTGATAAAGCCCCATCCCAAAAAGAAACCATCAAAATCCTTTACCGCAAGAATATCTCCGTTTTCATAGTCTCCCTCAACGCGATCAATCTCGTTGTCGTAAACCCAGGCGCCGCCGCTTTTAAGCGTGCGTCCTTCGCCCTTCTTCAGAATGGCTTCTGCGTACATATTTCCTCACAATCTGCCGCATGGCGGCTCCGAAAACGCTGACGCGCTGCACAGACTTTTTTGCAGCGCTCCACCGGCTCGGCAATTTTATTATAGTATGAAATTCTATTCGGATGTATAATAAGTCTGTCCGAAAAATATAACATTTTGAAACTAAAAGAAAGGACTCCTATGCCGATTTATTTTCGCAACGCCCCGGTGCGTGAACCCTTTATCTACGATTCCATCGGAAACCACTGGCTACAGGATGCGACCTCGCGTCCAAACGGCTACCCTTTCTATCACTATTTACAGACCGAATCCGGCTGCGGGCGGATTACCATTCAGGGAAAATCTTATCTGCTTCATGAACAGGAAGGCGTCCTGATCGCTCCCTCCATCCGACACTCTTATCTGGCCCAGACTCCGGAGTGGTACACCTGCTTTTGTACCTTTTCCGGAACAGTCGAAGGCAGTATTTCCAAAATCCTGAACAACCGGCCGATTCTTTTTACCACAAAAGAGCAATGTCGGAATATACGCGCGCTGCTGCAGGATGCCATACAGCTTTTCGAACATCCTCCGGTCAACATCCCGGTACTCTCCGTCAACTGTTATCAGGTGCTTTTACAGTTTGCGGATGTCCCGGACGGACAGAAGCTCCTTTCTGATCCGCTGTATCTGCGCTATGTTGCTCCAGTCATCGAAGAAATAGAAACCTGCTACAGTCTGCCCCTCACAGTGGCCCAGCTGAGTCGTCAGGTATTTGTCACGCCCCAATATCTATCACGGCTGTTTCAGCGTTTTCTGGGCTGCTCGGTCTACGAATATCTGATGACCTGCCGCATCAACCGTGCCAAAGAGCTTCTGCTGACAGCACCGCGGATGGAGGTGCAGGAAATTGCTGCGCAGACCGGCTTTTCCGATCCGAGTCACTTTATCGCCATGTTCCGCAAAAACACCGGACGGACACCGTTAGAGTTTCGAAAGATCAAGTAATGATGCGACTGGTATTTTACCTCAGGCCGTTCAGCTTTTCCCGATCCATCTGAAACGGATAGTTTTTGAGCTTCGCGGGGTTGGAAAGCAGATCATTCATGGTGCGCTCCCAGAGCTCACGGGAAATTTTTTCTTCTCCGATCAGACTGTAAATATAGGCCTCGAAGCTCTGATGACTGCCAAAACCAAGCAAAGTCAGAACGCGCATCGCCTCTTCCTGGTCACCGTAGCAGCGCAGGAAGCCCGGCAGGAACATGCCAACCGCTTTGCCGTGGGGCGTTCCCAGTTCGCAGGTTACGCGATAGCTCAATCCGTGGGGCAGACTCGTACCGGTGTGGGAAATCGCCATACCGCCGAGGGTGCACGCCTGCATAAGAAGCTCCCTCTGCGCTTCGCCGATTTCATAGGAAGCGAGCGCATCCTTTACCTTTGCAAAGGTCCGCAGACCCATCTCGCTGTAGACACGGCTGTAGGGCGTAGCGTTCGTGTTTAAATGGCTCTCCACCAGATGTGCTAACGTATCCACCGCCGTGTTGATACAGCCGGTTTTGGAAGCAGTCTGCAGATACGTAGAATCCACCAATGCAAGCTCTGGGAAAATATGGTGGCTGATGCTCTGTTTTACCAGCTCTCCCGCCTTGGCTTCTGTGGAAGTCTCAGAAGCAGCCGCTGTGGTCAGTTCTATTTTCGGCATCACGATTCTCGTCAAAATCGCATACGGTGTAACCTCTGAGCCGGTTCCTGCTGTCGTCGGTACTGCCGCGACTGGCAGGGCTTTATTTGCCGCCTGTTTGACCGCTGCATCTGTTTCATATAAAAAGTCTGCTTTTTTCTCCGGGTTGGCAATCATCAGCGCAATTGCCTTAGAAGCGTCCATGGGAGAACCGCCGCCGATTCCGATCACAAAATCGACCTTTTCCGAAAGCCCCAGGGCAGTCGCCCGCATCACAGTTTCCACCGAAGGATTTTCCTCGATTCCGTCAAAAACCACATAGGGCACTTGCTCGCGGTTCAGCGCATCCTTCACGTCCTGCAGGGAACCGTTTACACGGGAAGAATGCTTTCCCGTTACAAGCAGTGCTTTTGTTCCCAGCGCCGCCAGCTCCTGGCTGTGCTGCCGGACACAGCCTTTCTCGTTATAAACCTTTGTTGGCATGTATAATTTCATTGCAATTCCTCCATTCTAAGACGTGCATAAGCATACTGCTCTGTTTCTGCAATACAGCGCCGCACCCTTTCTTCTGTCGCAGGATCTTCAAAATTCAGCTCTAAAAAACGCTTTTTATAATAGCCCTGTTTCAGCACGATTCGCAGACTTTCTGCAAAATTCAGATCAAAGAAAAAGCTAAGAAAGCTGACCCAGACATCCAGCCCGGTTTTTCGTTCCTGTTTTTTGATGCAGTAATGACCCAAAATGCTCTCATATACCACATCTGAAACTGCTTCCTGGCCCACCTGCTCTGCGGAAAAACCGGTGGTATCTACAGGATTCTCCTGGGCAAACACCCGGAAAATATCGCATTTGTCCGCATCCCGGATTAACTTCGCAAAAAGCAGCGTCTTTTCATCCAGGCCATCCTCAATCGTAAGGCGGTTATGGTTTCCAATGGCCGTCAAAACCTGCTCTCTTTCCCTGGCAGAAAGCTCATCCAGGAAATCGCCCTGCCGCAGGATTTCACACCCTAACTGCGCGTGGTCGATGCTTTTATAATCCAGAAACGTGTGATAGCGCTTCAGCTGCTCAAATCTTCCGATATCGTGATATACCGCACACAGATACGCCAGTTTTTTGTCTTGTTCCGAAAGTAGGCGCGCCGCTGTAAGCTGTTCCATCACCTCCGTCACCCTTTGCGTGTGAATAATTTTTAGTTTGATCCTGGTATCGCTTCCGTCGTCATAGGTAGACGCATATTCCAGAAATTTCTGCATGGCATCCATTTTTCGTCTCCATTCTATAAGCGCATGGCAGTGACTCTACAGCATTTTCCACATATGGTCCAGTTGCCCGCAGCATGCCGTGATGCCTGCGCTTTTGTTTCTTTTATTCAATTCCGGCGGCACTGCTGCCTCAGCTTTCTCTCCGCAGCGATTCAAACACTGTGTCGTAATGCTCCGACATTTCTTCAAAGTTATTCAGCAGCTGTTCCAGCACCCGGTAAAACGTCTGCAAATCCTCCGGCGCGATATTTTTGTCCGCATTTTCCTGTACCAGCCCAATGACCTGACGGATTTTGGCGGTCTGCAGGCTGCCCTGCTCTGTCAGAACATAGCGGGCGCGGTAACGTCCCGGCTCTCCTTGTTTTTCCACCATTCCGGCTGCGATCAGCTCCGAAAATGTCCGGGAAATCAGCGCCGGGTCAAGGTCACAGGCCGCTGCCACCTCTGCAAACTGAAGTCCCTCCGAATGTCCGCTCAGCGCGTACAGCACCGCCGTGTGTGCAGCCTTTAATCCTACCATCCCCATTCCAGCTGTTTTGACTGCCTGTACTTTTTTATTCATTCTGGAAAGAGAAAGGGTAAATTTCAAAAAACGGTCATCCTTCATGGCTCTCATTTCCTTTCCCCAGATGTTTTGCATATTCCTGTCCTTCCCGGACATAATGGGCTGCATTTTCCAGATTGGAGGTGATTTCCGTTTCCGTTACACTGCGGATGATTTTGGCAGGGCTTCCATAAACCAGTGAGCCCTCCGGAATCTGCATATTCTGCGTCACCAGCGCTCCTGCTCCAACGATACAATTTTTGCCGACGGACGCGCCGTTTAAGACAATTGCACCCATTCCAATCAGTGTATTGTCCCCAACGCTGCAGCCGTGCACAATCGCGCTGTGCCCGATCGTGACATTTTTTCCCACAGTCACGCTGTAGCCCTTGTCCACATGAATGACGCAGTTATCCTGTACATTCGTACCTGCACCGATCGATACGCTGCCTGCTCCGGCACGCACGGTTGCGTGGAACCAGATACTGCAGTTTTCTGCGATCGAAACGTCCCCATATATGTCTGCACTGGGCGCAATAAACGCCGACGGGTCAATGTCCGGATTTTTCCACATCTGATTTGCCCCCTTCTTAAACAATGCGCTTTATTCATTATCTGCTTGCGCTCATTGTAGCATAAAATCCCCGACTTTGGCTTATTTTTTCATTTCCGTGAAAAAGCTCAAGAAATTCTACGAATTGCGGGTTGTCAATTCCTTTTTTTCCCGTTATACTTTTCGGGACATAGTCTTTGCGGATTGTGAGGGCACGGAAGCACGAAGCAATCCGATATCAACACTCAGAATTCAGAAAGTACAGAGAGAACAATATGAGTATTTTAAACGTAGAACATCTGTCTCACGGCTTTGGCGACAGAGCCATTTTCCATGACGTTTCCTTCCGTCTTTTAAAGGGTGAGCACATCGGTTTAATCGGCGCAAACGGCGAGGGAAAATCCACCTTTATGAACATCATCACCGGTCGCCTGCAGCCCGATGAAGGTAAGGTCGAATGGTCCAAAAATGTCCGCGCCGGTTATCTGGATCAGCACACTGCCCTTGAAAAGGGCATGACCATCCGTCAGGTACTGACCTCTGCCTTTGATTTTTTGCTGGATATGGAACAGGAATTAAACGGGATTTATGAAAAGATGGGCGAAGCAGACGAGGATACCATGCAGCAGCTGATGGAGGACGCCGGAACGCTGCAGGAGCTTTTGACTGCACACGATTTTTATATGATCGATTCCAAGGTTGAGGAGGTTGGACGCGCCCTCGGGCTTTCCGAAATCGGTCTGGACAAGGATGTTTCCGAGCTGTCCGGCGGTCAGCGTACTAAGGTACTTTTGGGTAAGCTTCTGTTGGAGAAACCGGACATCCTGCTTTTGGACGAGCCCACCAACTATCTCGATGTTTCTCATATCGAATGGCTCAAACGGTATTTAAATGATTATGAAAACGCTTTTATCCTGATTTCTCATGATATTCCGTTCTTAAACAGCGTCGTCAACCTGATCTACCACATGGAGAACCAGAAGCTGGACCGTTATGTGGGCGATTACGATCATTTCCAGGAAGTTTACGCAGTGAAGAAAGCACAGCTTGAGGCCGCTTATAAGCGTCAGCAGCAGGAGATCGCGCAGCTGCAGGATTTTGTGGCACGTAATAAAGCGCGTGTTTCCACGCGAAATATGGCGATGTCCCGCCAGAAAAAGCTTGATAAAATGGATATGATTGAGCT
>OLVO01004008.1_pt1 | contig 11484 bp, 8 predicted proteins | sample 1672571 | NCBI WGS metagenome assembly OLVO01 (sample SAMEA3136700, study PRJEB25190) | human gut metagenome | biome: human gut; feature: human-associated habitat; material: faeces | place: Austria | collected 2013 | reverse complement strand
TACTGTGAATGTAATTCTTAATTACATTAAATAATAAAATATATAAAACAAAGTATTCACTAAAATGCGCTGATTTTCTTATAATAAATGTTATTTTACTTATATTATCTTGTGATATCTCAATACCGATTTTAGATAATAATAATACTATTTTACCACTTTGGCCAGATGATACTTGTCCTGTTTGTTGAGACATATAAAATATAAAAACCATCCATGATAATAATAATATCCATGAAATTAATTTCTTCTTTTTCTTCTGCTGCTTCATTACTTCTCCTACCCTCTAAATCATTTGTTACATAACTTAACTTATTAATTCTTTTCAACTAAATACTTATTAATATATGCCAGTGACTCCTCTAATATATTTTGACTTCCTTGCAAATCCTGTATTTTTACTTCCATACCATATATTCTTTGTTCAATCTTGTATAAAAGATTGGCCAGTGAAATTATAAAGTCCTTGTTCTCTCTGCAGATACTGTCATTTGTTTTTCTATCCTTCCATGCAACAAATCCCTTAAAATCCTCCGTAGAGAATTTTGGTGTAAGACCTATTATCGGATTTATTAACAGCTGTGTTGAAGCATTCATCAAATTGACATAAGCCCCAAGCTCATATTGTTGTGCTTCTGTCATTTTTCTGTAATCCAAACCGAATGTAGCTATATTTGTTATTGCCGCACTTAACTTAGCATTTTCGTCAATAATACGAGATATACGTTCCTTCAATTCAACAATAGCTAATTCATAGGATTTTATATCTCGCTCACTTATAGCTGTAAAAATGCTTTCAAGACGCTTTTTGTCACTGGAGCTTTTCCAGAAAAATAATCCGCTAACAACAAGAGATACTCCTGCAATAGCCCAACCGACCGGACCGGCAAGTGCAAGAAAAGCTTCTCCCGCAGCCATTCCGCCTCCGCCAACAGCAAGAGCTCCTCCGCCAAGCCAGGCTAATGCTGCATTTGTAGCAGCCGCTCCGCTTAATGCTGAGATTGCAGTTCCTGTAGACGCCACTCCAAAAGTTGTGGCTACACCCATTGCAACAGTCGGTCCCATAGTAACCACAGCAACTCCCAGACCCGCTCCTGCTGCTCCTGCTCCCGCATTTTTCACTGCAGCGGCTTGATAATCTTTTTCAATTTTCTCAGCCTGCTGTTTCCAATTCAACCTTATCTTCTTTAATTCTTCATACTGCGATTTTTTATCAGTTGGTACATTTCTGATTTTATCAAATAAATCTTGAATAGAAGTTAATGAATCATACAAGCAGCTTGTGTGTTTACCAAGTTCTTCTATAGAATCATTTGTTTTGTTTATTGCAGCTTGCGCTTTTTCTTGAACCAACTCTAATTTGGATTTCTTTTTACCTTTCATTTATTCGTTCCCCCATAAAATAAGAATCAATATCTGATTTGTCCTTTAATAAGACATCACTTGAAACATTTCTCTTTTGAGCTAATAAAACAGACTTTTCAAAAGCTTGTACATACATATCGCTCTCTTTAAATTCTTGTGTAAATAATAATAGTTCTTTATCATCATATATTTCCGCCAGATAATTCAAGCCATCAATATAATCCTCAACTATCACCTTTTGCCGACGTATTACTACTATATTTGTTTCAAGAGAGTGACGTTTTATTCCTCTGTTCGCTTCGCCATATAATGAAATTGCGAATCTTCCAACTCCGACAATATTAAATCTCATTGCAAATTCAGCAACATTAAACGAACTTCCGCCGGAAATAAATCCACGTACTACTGCATCTCCGGTATCAATCAGGCAGAAAGTTCCATGGGCTACAGTAAGCATTCTTTTTACTGTTGCGTTTGAAAATGGCTCGCATACCTTCCATAAAGTTGAAAAGGATCTATCCTCACTTTTTGTTGAAGTAAAGTATTTTAACAAACGTCTTACAGAATAAATAATTCTAACCAAAAGTTCGTTTATAAATACCGGAATTGCTTGAGCAGTTTGAAATCTTGCATCATACCCTTGTTTATATATCTCAAGAGCCAACTCATTAATTGATTTATCTAATTCTCCAACAGGGATATTCAATTTTCTCTTAATGGCAATTATGTCATTTGTCCAGCTCCATATCGGAGACGGTATACCCATGCCTCTCCCTTTACTTCCCGAAGCCCCTGATACATCTGAAATAAGATGGCCAAACCAATTAGTAAATCCGCAAAACAACTTACTCGGTATATCATTTCCCTTCAATTCAAATGTTCCGTCTGCTTCTTGCAAAGAAATTAACTCACCGTTTGAAACAAAATGAGAAGTATTACAAAATTGATCTAACACTGAGAAAAATAGACCTAATAAGGTAGGATTATGCCCAAGCGATTTAAAATGATGATTCTTAGGATTAAGGTCAAATATACAACCGGCTGCATCACCTGCACCCCTTTGGTCATAAGGAATCTTAAACTTCTTTTTTTCTAAATGCTTTATCGCAGATGCAAGAGTGTTATTCTTTTTATCATTCCAGCCACACATCTTTGCAAAATCCATTGTTCTGTTTTCAAACCACTTATCTGTAATATTACCTACCGGTGACTCTCCGGGTTTACCAACCAGAAAAATGTCAAACAATCCGCATATCGCTCCGCTACAGGCTGCTAATACATAATCTGTCTTATCACATTCCGGAGTAAGCTTTTTTAAGGACTCAACACTCTCTTCAAGCCGTATTGTAATATCATCCAAATCAGCTTCAGCAATATTCAATGCTGTTTTTATATCAGAAGCAAATTCATATCCATCTTCTGTAATGCCAAGTTCCAATATCATTAACTTTTCATTTTCAGTATTCAATTTGCTTTCCTCCAATTTATTTTATAATAAATAAGCTTATTTCAGGTTATATCTACCGTTCAACGACAGCACCTGAATAACCCCTTAACATCAACGTTTATTCTATCTGTTCAAGCAAACGGTCGAAATATTCTACTGTAATCACAGACCCGCCATTCTTCAAGCGTTCATCATCCATGACCCAGCCTTTGATGGTGTAGTCCTTAACAATACCATTGGCCCACTTACGAAACTGCACTGCTCGCTCATTATTTACTTTGAATCCAACCGCAATAATCATTTGAAGATTATAATGCTTTATTTCACGAGTCACCTGATGTAAACCTTCGGTTTGAACTATCCGGAAATTCCGGATAGTTGAATCTTCCTCAAGCTCTGAGTCAGAATAAATCTTCTTAATATGCTCATTGATTGTACGAACATCTACGTCATATAATGTGGCCATCATCTTCTATGTCAACCGTATATTCTCATCCTCATAGCGCATCTCAATGCTGTCCCGCTGATTCCCCATAGAGGCAACATAGGTTAAGTATTCTGCTGCGCTGGAACGGATGTTTATTTCGTCTTTTTTCTTTTTCAAATAGGATTTCCTCCTTATATCCAGCCTTTTTTCTTGAATTCTTCAATTCGAGCTAAATCTTCCTCAGAAGGTGCCTCAGCTTCGCTTTCTTTAACTGGTATGTTCAAATACTCATTGTTCCATCTATTCAATGTTTTTATGATTTCATCAGAAATACGGATATCGCGTTTCATTATAGAATCCATATTCCAATCGGCAACATCAGAAGTACCCATTGCTTTGGTAATTGTAATTTTTGATGCTTCATATTCCTTTTTCTTCTTACCGAAATACCCGTTGCCAGCCACGATATTAAGCTTCTTTTCAAACGGTAGCTTATTGCCTATATGCTCAATCTTTTCCTTTACAGTTGCGTCTGACTCATCTGGAAAATAGTTTGTCTGCCACTTCTGAGGGAAAATATGCTCAATTTCCCATTTTCCAGGCAGGAGCTCATCTTGCTGTTCATACGCCAATGTCTTCAAAAGCATACGCACCGCATTACGGTTAGGATTCTGAATATAAGCTTCCAACTGAGCTAAATCAATATTCTTAAATTCAAATGTTGGTACATCTGAAGCAACGATTGCTGAATTCAATTTCAAGATATCTGGCTTTACAGCATTGATGGTTGGAATCATAAGATACTTTGTCATCAATTCAACAAGAAGCTTATTCAAGAATAACGCAAATCGCACTTCGAAATTTTCTTTATTTCGATAACATATATAATAAATTACTACCGGATATTTCCAGAACTCATTTGGATATGAACTCAAAATATCGAGTGTTTGCTTGATTTTCGCATTCTTCGACCAAGCCTCATTCTCTATTTCCTCACCCTTATTAACAACTTTCCATAAGTTCAAAATCACAAATAGTGTATCTATCAGTTCCGGCTTATATAACCGCTCAAATTTATTGGCAGCATAATACTTTCTTACGCCGGGAGTAGTCGTCTTAGTATCCTGCTCCAAAGCACGATAATAAAACATATTGTAGTAGAACAGCTGCTGAATACTTTCGTTTGCGTCTGTAGCCTGCTCGTCTAAATCCTTCCATCTCTCGATAAAAGCTTTTTTATCTTCCTGCTCAAGCTGGTTATAAATCTTTGCTTTAAAAATATCTGCATCCGACAAAGGCAGACCTCTATCATTCAATGTTGAGAAGATTGTTAAAGCCGTATCTTGTGTATCTGCTGTAATCGGAAGCAAAATAGCCTGATTCAGTAATGCATAAATAAACTGATATACCATCAAAGGGTTCTCTGTAGAATGCTTATCGAACAACTCTTGGAAGTAACGATAGTTCTTTGAGTAGTTGTCTTTTGCTTTCTCATCAGCACATCCTGTTTCAAGAATTGAGCGAAGTATTTCGTTCCCATCATTATTTACAACACATGATGTCAAGAGAATATTTTTGTAATCCACAGTACCTGTTAGTTTATTCGTTCTCCAAATGGCTGGCTCAATTTTTCCGATAAAGTTATTAGCCTCTGCCGTTCTCTCTGATGCTGATGTTGCAACCAACTTTGTATAAATAGCACGCAATAGCAAAAACAATGATGTAATACGTTGCTGACCATCAATTATTTCCTGTTCACCATCTTCGTTCTCATAAGAAACAATACTTCCAAGAAAATATGAACCTTCTCGCTCTGTCCCGCCACTCGTAGCTGTAAATTCCCATAAATCTTCAAAGAGTGTTTCCACCTGTTCATCTGTCCACGCATAAGGGCGCTGGTATTCTGGAATAACAAACGGCTTCGATTTACCACTTCCTAAAAGCGCCCCTACGCTTTGTTTGTTAACTTCTATTGTTGTTGGCATATAGTTCATTGCCTCCTTTTTTTACAATGCTAAATGATAATTTACAGCAACAGTTATGCCTTATTTATGAGAATATGATGTGCAAGGCTCAATACGGGAATATTGAGGGCACTTTCACAGTAGCATCAAAACTTACTGATGTTGTTACAGGTAAAGAAGATGCAAACTTCGCATCACCAAACGGAAAATACAAATTCTTTACTTGCTCCAATGACACATTGAACTGTGATGAATATGTCTTTGATAGTTCTGCAATATTGATAGCTGGTAACGGAGATTTTAATGTCAAGCATTATTCCGGTAAATTTAATGCATATCAAAGAACTTATGTGTTAATCCCTGACCATCAATATTATGGACTACTGTATTTTGCAAGCTTGTATCAAATTAACTCGTTTAAGTCTGCATCCTCTGGTTCTATTGTAAAATTCATCACCAAAGGAGATATAGAAAATATTCCTGTTTTTATTCCTAATGATGAACATATTTTAAATGAACTAAATCGATTGCTTGCACTGCAAGAAAAAAACCAGGCCGAAAATGAGGAACTATCATCTTTAAGAGATTGGTTGTTGCCAATGCTAATGAACGGACAGGCTTCAATCTCTGACTAAGCTACTAAATTATCATTTATCGCATTGTTATTTTCGATTTTCTTATTTATGCAATCCAATAAATAAGAAATTTTCTTTTGCTCTTTAATTATTGGTATAAATGCTACACAATCTTTAATTGCTTCTGGAGATGTGTGACGTATTTTTGTTTGCTGGGACCTTGCATCAAGCTGTTTTTTTACAACACTGGATGAAACTAAATAATAAGAAAATCTCTTATCTAATTTAGTTTCATCAGGTATAATTAATCCTATATCTCCACTTTGAATATACAAAGCATCTTCAGGTATAGTTGCTGTATTTCCTAGTAACCCTCTGACCTGTTCTGTTAAAGGAGTAATAATATCTCCTTTTTTTAGAATATATTCATCTCTAACATTGCCAGTAAAAAATAAATTATCCTTTAATACATTCTTTTTCCATCCACAAGACGGATAATTAAAATTTCCAAGGGTTAATCTTATATAATCACCCTCTGTAGCATAGTATTCTCCTGGAAGAGACATTCCACGTTTTACTTCAAGTACATCCCCAAGTTTGATCTTATTCATACTTCACCTTCTTTAACTGTTCCATAATTTCTTCCTGAAGTTTGCTACCCTCATCAAAATACTCCTGAAGCTTTGTCTGATAACCCTGCATTTTTTCTATAAATTCTTCCTGTGAAAGCTCAACATATTCTATTTTCACATCGAAATACTGTCCGGCAGAAAGAGAATACTTCTTTGCAATAATTTCATCATAAGTTACCGCAACAGAAAAATCTTCTATTGATTCCTTGTTTAAGAAAGTTTCAACAATCTGGTCAATCTCAAAATCACGAAGACGCCATTTCTGGTTATTTCCGTCCTTGTACTCTTCACCCATTTTGGAAGCGTCTATAAGTACAACCTTTTCTGCAGTTCTAGAGTTATCAAAGAAAAGGACAGATACGTTCGTGCCGGTGTTAGCGAATACGTTTGATGGCATACTAATTGCTCCATAAACGATATGGTCATCTACTAATTTTTTCAAAACCTTTCCTTCAACACTACTCTTAGCTGTCAAAAATCCTGTAGGAACAACAATTGCACCCTTACCATTCTTTTTCAATGAATTCACAACGTGCTGAATGAAGCAAGTATAGATAGCCATCTTCTCTTTCTTTTTCTTAGGAATTGAAGGAACTCCAGCCCAGAAGCGTGCTGGCATGGCTGCAATTTTTTCTCTTGTATCAGAAAAATCCATTTTGAATGGTGGATTTGATACTACAAAATCAAACTGTCTAAGCTGCTGCCCATCGTCTGATTTATGATAAGGAGACGTCAATGTATCTCCCTGAACTGCATGGTCAAGAGATGATACCAAGCCGTTCAAGATAAGATTTAGCTTAAGCATTTTATTGCTTCGCTGTGAAATATCCTGAGAAAATATTGTGCATCTATCTTCTCCAATCTGATGACCGAGAGCCATTAGCAAAGTACCAGTACCAGCTGATGGGTCGTAACACTCAATGCTGTGAAGGTCTGCGTTGTCGCCAACAAGTAATCTTGCCATAATAGTCGCAATTGCATGTGGTGTGTAATACTCAGCATATTTACCACCACCCGCAGTATTGTAGTCCTTAATCAGATACTCAAATATAGCTGCAAAAAAATCATAGTGCTCGCAAAAAGCTTCTTCGAAAGAGAAGTTAACTAACTTGTCTACAAGTGCCCTTGCAAATGGAGCTCTCTGAGCCTCATCAGTAACATACTGAGTCAGTTTCTCGAAAAGAGGAATCTTTGTATTCTGTGTAGTCTGTGTAGAGAAAATTGCACTGTTCAAGTCAGCAATATCAATCATTGTATTATCAAAGATAATATCAAAATCGCCTTTTGCCTGTTGATTCCAAAGAAACGAGATTAAATGTTCTGGTTTTAAACGAGGTATATCCGGGGACATTTCATCAAACATATCAAGTCTGTCATCTTCAGACAAATTCATATACTCAACATCCCATTTTTTTGCCGCTGCAAGCTTTGGATCAATCTTCTTAACTTCATATCCAAATTTGTCATTCAGAAACTTGTACAAGAAAACTTGAGTGATAATTTTGTACTCATTTCCATCATTGCCCATACCATAAGTTTGGCATGTCGCTTTTAAGGCATCAATCAATGCCACCGTTTTTTCTTTTATTTTTATATTCATTGGTCTTTCTCCATTTTTTATTTATGCTGCTGGATATGTTGCATTGTATTGGTCAAGGTATTGACGAGCAATTCTGCTCTGAATAAAAACCCTGTCCTCTCTTGCACCAGATACTCCAACTTTATCCATACCAAGTTTTATCTGTGACATTACAGTCTGTTCAAAATAAGCATCTTTTTTCAAGATGTCGTTTCTGTCGTAAACTTTTTGGTCAATATCATTCTTTATCGACATTAACACACTCATAATTGTTTCGTCATAGGTTGATACAAGTGGCTTCTTTCCACTATCGACTCTCTGCTGGTTCTCCTCACGAATACGTTTATGTACACGTGCGAACTTAGCATCACCACGATATTTCTTCATAAGAACAGTATTTTTCTTTTGAAGTTCTTCCAACTTTTTCAATACTTCATCGAGCGCTTTTGAATGCTCCGTAAATTCATCAATACTGCTAATTACAAAACCATGTTCTTTGAATCGCTGCATAAATGCTTCTCTAAGCGTAATGAATTCAGGGTCATCTTGGTCGATGTTCCTTGTAAATGCGTGAATTGTTTTCTGCCATTTTTCCTGTAACTCGACACCACCGGCAATTAACTTCATTTCTTCTTCACCGATTTTACTGAAATTGAAAGTAATATCCTCCATCGCTTCATTAACCAGCTGCTTTGTTGCATCATCCTCAGCGAATGCTTCTTTTTGATTGATGTTATCAATGTGATGCTGGATTTCCGAAATCATCTCTGGAAGTTTACTGATTTCAAGATGAGCAAATGTATCCTTTAATTCATCATCACCAAAGGTTTGTACAACATTACAACAGTCTCTTGCTTCAATTAAAATCTTTCTCAGTTTCAGCAACTCTGACTTATCTTCAATCGTTGATATTTCAGAACTAAATTCCTCTAAGTTGTCAGTTGTATAATTGAACAGAACTTGGCGAACCTCTCTCATCTGTTGAACAAGTGCTTCGGGGTCTTCGATTACTTGTTGGAAAGTATCTGTTTCATTTCCTACACCGGTTTCATCTGGGTCATTAAATCGATTCAACTCTCGCATATAGGCTTCATTTGTCTGTTCAAAATTAGATTTAATATCCGCAAAATCTATAATATATCCATATCTGTTTTCTTTATATGGTCTATTAACTCTTGTAATAGCCTGCAACAAATTATGGTCTCTTAGCTTTCTTCCAAAATATAATCTCTTTAATCTTGGAGCGTCAAAACCTGTAAGCAACATATTAAACACAATCAAGATATCTACAGTCATGTTTTTCTTGAAGTCTTTTATTATCTGTTTTCTAGTTTCTTTGTCGTCACTATCATGAAGAATAAGACCTGCCTTGAGATAATATGTATTGGAAGAATTCTTATTTAACTCATTCTGGATTTCATCAAAATAAGCATATAGTTTTCTTGCTTGTTCACTCGTTTCACAGATGACCATGCCACCAAGTGTATTATCTCCTTTAACAATTCTGAACTGTTTTAGGTCAGTAATTATGTATCTCAAGAGCTCTTTTACATAACTATCATGTTCAATAATCTGACTCTTTTTTATATCTTTTTTCTCAACAAGTGTTTCAAGCTTTTCATAAATCTGGGATAATTTCTCTTTATATGAAGTCTCGATGTCTTCACGGATAATTTTCAAAGTATAGCCATCCTGAATAGACTTATCATAATAGTACGTATGAAAATATTCACCGAAAATTTTCCACGAAGCTCTCTCTTCCTTCAATAATGGCGTACCAGTCAATGCAATCTTTATTGAATTTTCATCTGCGTCGAATAGATTTGCCAAGAAGCTACCAGTCGGATTGTAACCGCGGTGTGCCTCATCAATAATAAATATTCTTTGAAGGTTTGTTGCATATGCCTCTAAACGAACCTTCTGTTTATCTTCTTCAAATCTCTGAATATTTACCACTGTAATCTCTGGCTTGCCGCTGTTTCCTTCCATCGCCTGATTATTGCGGAACTGTTCCATAAGCTCGCTTCTTGAGTTAGCAGTTTTAACTTCTAATCCACGAGCTTCAAATTCCTGTGAAGCTTGTTCTAATAAGTCCAAGCGGTCAACAATAAAATAAAATTTTGCAACCTTGTTCTTTTTTGCAAAATAATCCGTCAATACATATGTCATATAATAAGAAAGTGCTGTTTTTCCACTTCCTTGTGTATGCCAAATCACACCGGATTTCTTACCTTCGTCAAGCTTCTTTCTTACTGCTATAGCAGCAAACATCTGCTGATATCGCATAATGTGCTTCTGGTCAGTAAACTCGATTTTCCCATCAACTTCTTTTTCAATCTTTACATATGCAATTCCATACTTAAGAATAAACAAAAGCCTTTCGGGGCTGCACATCGATGTTAATACGCGGTTAGTCGGAGAATTTACATTTAGGTTTGTTTGATACTCCGGCGCATGATGAATAACCTGACAGTTAAAGTCAGATAATATCTGTCTTTCTTCGTCTGGTGAAACTTCTTTATATGGATAATCCTTATTATATGGAGCAATTGAAGCTCCTGATGGGTTTTCTTCTCTAAAACAGTTAAATGGAGCATCTGTCTTGGCTGCAGTACAATAGAATGCACCTTGAATAGGTACAATGCCTCCCATTGCATCGTATTCCATATTATTAGAAAACAACATTAACTGTGTAATATTAATAAATCTTCTAAATTTCTTGTTTGGAAAACGCTGCTTGTTCATTCGTCTACTTTCAGCAACCATTCCACCATGATTATTCGGCTTTTTCACTTCAACAAAAACAAGCGGTAATCCATTCACAAAAAGTGTAATGTCTGGTCTAAATTCGTCTTGCCCATTTTTACATGTGAATTCGGCTGTACAGTGATAAACATTGTTAGATGGATTATCATAGTCTATCAGTCGTACAGGAGAAACACTTGTAAGACGTGAATAAAAACTTCTTCCAAGGTCATCGTTATCCAGTTCTTGTCTAATTTCTCTTAATACCTGCAGTGCCTCCCCAGCACGCTCAGGATTGAGTTTTTCAAATTGCTTTTTAAACACCTCGATTAAGATGTTTGTATCAGGCTCATACACCGTTTCAGCCATTTCCTCTGAAATCTTTCCAAAGTATGTGTATCCTAGCTTAGTTAGATGTACGAGGGCTGGCATTTGCACACGAGTAGCCTCATTAAACATATTTTTTCTTCTGCTACTGGCAGTCATAACCAATCGCCTCCGTTCTTTGACTCGATGTAAAATATCACATTCATTGACACGGGCTATTTACACTAACCCTACTTGCTTAAATGACAAAGTGAAATAAGGGTAAATATATACTGTATTCTTCACAAAACCAAATAAGAGTAAAATAACGGCTTTACAGAGTATATATCTCTCCGAAAACCGGATTTTAATATATTTCACTGCTGTTCTTGCATAGCAAAACAGACAGATTGAAATCTCGTTTTGTCAAAGTGAACGCAACCT
>OLVO01003998.1_pt1 | contig 11495 bp, 14 predicted proteins | sample 1672571 | NCBI WGS metagenome assembly OLVO01 (sample SAMEA3136700, study PRJEB25190) | human gut metagenome | biome: human gut; feature: human-associated habitat; material: faeces | place: Austria | collected 2013 | reverse complement strand
TACGGCTGCCTCACACTGGACGGTTTTTTGCAGGTCAGCCACGCGCTTTCCCTCAATGATACCTTTTGGGTAAAAGAGCCGGAAAGCCTTTTGTCGTGGGATGAAGTTTCCTTATACCGCAACGAGTTTGATGAACTGGTTTCCAACGCGGCCTTCGATGGTGTTATTTCCTCCACCACGCTTTCTTCAACATCCCCCGAATTTGGAACAGATGGCGCTTATGCAAAGTGCTGGCAGCGGGAAAATGATACGGTTTATCTGTACAAAAGCGGCAGCGACACCTATGAAATTGAGCCTCTATCTGAATTTCTCGCGTCACAGGTAGCCGATATTCTTTGCCGCAACCATGTCGAGTACGACCTTGCCTTCTATCACGAGCGGCTGGCGTCAAAATGCAAGCTGTTTACCAGCGAAAAATATGGTTTGGTGAAAATGTCGGCATTGCCGGTTCCCAACCGCAGAAATCCTGCGGCACTTTTGCGTTTTGCCGCGCAGTATGGCAGCGAAGACCTGATGCGCAGGATGTTTGTCTTGGATGCGCTCATTCTCAACATCGACCGTCACTTAGGAAATGTCGGTTTTCTTTTCGATAATGATACGATGCGCATTACCGGCATGGCTCCCATATACGATAACAACCGCAGTCTGCTGTTCTACTTCGATACGGAAACCCTCGAAAAGCGTCCGGAGTGGTGTATATCGAAGTGCGAACCAAGAATCAGTGTGGACTTCATCAAGACCGCACAGGCTGTTCTTACAGATGAGTTGAGAGCAGACCTAAAAAACATGGTCGGCTTTCGATTCCAGCCGCCAGTGGGCATCAATGTTCCGATGGACCGGTTGGAGGCGTTGAGTCGAATCGTGAACATGCAACTGAACAAGATATTGCAGTGATAGGCTATGAAAGGGAGTCGTGAAACACGGCTCCCTTTTTTTTGCTTTATATTCGTGTAAAATTGCATGAATAAATATCGAAAATTCACACTAAATGACATGAATATCCCCATCGTCTTCTTTTCGTTCTTGAAGTTGTTCTGGAGGTGACGGTGCGGTGTTGAGGTATACACAAAGAAGAGGAGGTCGCCCATGCTTGGGTAGCCTCCTCTATTTTTATGTTGTGTACGGATTTTTTGCGCCACTGAAGTCATACTCGTTGCGCATCGCAGTGTTTTTCCTTGCGAAGTTGTATCTACCACAAAACGCTCGTGTGCGGTAGTTGCTGATGTTTTGTGCAATTGTGGTCATGGTTATCATCTCCTTTGCCGTTATTGTACGCCTGTTGTAATTCTACGGCAATCGATGAAAAATCTATATTCGTTTTATGTAAAACAAAAAGCTATTTTGTGTAAAGAACGACGTAATGTAAAAGTACAAATTCATGGTATAATATTGGCGTGGTGCAAAGTTAGTATACTATTAGTGTATCCCACTTTTACCCGCACTTACGGTAAGATGTAAAGCTGCATTTTTCTGTCTTTGAGTTCCCATTTGCGAACCTTCCAGTCTTTGTATGGTTCATATTTGCAATGTTCTTTCCATTCCTCTTCACCGCTTTTGCTATTAGTTTTATCGCATACACGGTCGACAAGAGTTTCTCCTGTATGGGCGTTGATAAGCTGATAGTCAAAGTATACATCTCTTCCGCAAGCCATTATTGTTTTCAATTTCATTTTCATCACCACCATTTATTTAAGGAGTTGTGACCACTATGTCAAAATACGAATACGCTTACTACGATTCTGAACGCCGTCTGATTGCCGTCGCCGACATTCGTGAGGAATCCAAAAAAGACCCTCATATCTACATGCAGCGTTATGAAGGGCATCTTCTCTGTCCAGAATGCAAGCAAGCCCGGCTCATTGTTGTGCAGGGGGCAGACTTCCCGTTTTTCCGCGCAGCTCCGAGGTCTGCTCACATGGACGGCTGTGATTTTATCCGCCCCGAATATGTGCCTACCGCCACCGACGCTCAGAACCCTGCAAACGCAAAGACTATCCGTTCTCAGCTTCGCCGCGCTCTGGCAAAAACCATTGAACGCCAAATTGCTCGTGCTGTCCACGCCGGTGGAAACGGTGCGGCTCATCATCAGCCGGAAGATGAAGGACCTTTGGCACAGAAGCTGCAGCGTCGCAAAATTTCTCAGCGTCTGATTGAGATGATTCCTAAAAGCAGTGAACCCCACCTGCCTGAAGTGGCTGTTTATTACGGCCGCGTCAAATGCGTTCTGGACGTTGCTGAGAGCCACTACAACAAAGAGCCGTTCTATCATTGTGGCCTCCAGAACATCGCTACAGGGGAACCTTTGCTGACAATGAATGTCTCAAATGGTGTCTGGAATCATTTCACTCAAGAAACCAAGGATTTACTTAGCAATCCTGCCGCAGAGCTTCGCATCTCTTTTCTTGGAAAAGCCGTAGGTTCTATGCGGAACGGCTGCCGTGTCGTTTCTCTCAAGAACTCTGAGTTTCTGATTGTGGAAGAAATCCTCTAATTCAGTTAATATACAACACAATTTCCGAATTGTCCGTTGTTGTCCACTCTGTCACTTTCTCATTTGTATAGCATTCCGGAACATCATTTGACTTACCACAAAAGACTTCTTCATCGCTGTAACCATCAGCAGAATCCGATTTATAACGGGCGATGTGAACGGTTAGTTCTTTGTCTCCTGCCAATGCAAGGAATGATTTTACGGTTGGTTTCATGGTTTTGCCTTCTTTCCTCTTGGCGGCAAAATGTAAAATATCATCTTACCATCTTTTGCTTCCCACGCTCTCACAGTTTTCCATTCATATGCAAGGAATTGGTCATAGTCCTTGTTGTCATCGACCGTATAGGTTTTGTCGTGAACACGGTCTACAAGCACTTCCCCTGTTTTGATATTCACAATAGCAAAATCAGTATAGGGGTTCGTGCAGCAACCATTTCCCATCAAATCATGTATTGTAATCACATTTATCACCTCAAATCACAAAAGGAGTTGTAACCCTATGGCAAAGTATACCGAAGCATACAATGACATTACTAACAGAAACATTGACATTATGCATGTGCGCAAAGAATGTGCTGCTGACCCTGCAGCTTACGAGCGTAATTATCGAGGTCATCTATTCTGTCCCGGCTGTGGTGTTGTTCCTCTTACCCTTGTTCATGACGAAGGACGCTTGTATTTTCGTGGACATCCAAACGCAGTACATCCTGATAGGTGCGGTTTTGTGTTGGATGAGCACATTGTCAAAGATATTAGTAGGCTTCGCGGAGAAGACGAAGACCACGCTTTAGCTCAACGAGATTTCTTGTTCCGGCTTACATTTGCCACCCCTCTTCTCAATGCAAATCGGCAGCCTGCAAACGGCAATGGGAACAGGAATGATGCTCATGCAGAGCATCAACATCAAGTGCGCCAAAACCGTCTCCCGCAATGTCGTCTTGAGGAATTGCCGTATCGGATTGAGTCCAACAAATTGCCGGAAGGCGTATGCATTTATTACGGGGTTGTAAATTGCCAATTGGTGTCCAATGTTACGAATGAGCGGTACAAAGATAAGAAAGAAACCGTAAACGTACTCATCTTGAAAGAATGCGATACAGGAGCGACTCTTATGGCATTGACTTTATCCGGCGCAATTTGGGAGCACTTTGACACCAATACAAAAAATGTCCTTCAGAATTTAACAAAGCCAATTCATATAGCTTTTTTGGCATTGTCCAAAAACTTTAGCACATCCCTATTTAGTTCTCCGTACACTTGTTATTTGCGTTCATCTACTTATTTGGTTGCTCATGCGGATTAGTCCACACCAAAACGACAAGAACAGAGGTTTCATCTCTGACATACCAGTCGCTTATGCAGTATTTACTTAGCATATCCTCTGGAACATCTTTTACTGCTCCCTCAAATACTGTTTTTACTGATAGCACGTAGTCTTCCATTATTTCGATTTGCTGTGTCACTGGTTTTTTTGTTTGTGTTAAAAGGTCTTTAAGTTTTATTGGCTTCATTGCCATCACTGCCTTTCATTCTACGCGCTGAACCAACTCATAGCTGATAATATCATTCCTTAATGAGCCGACATAGTATTCATCGTGTTCACGAATCTTTTTGTCTGTTGCAAGTATGCCATCGATTTTATGTCTAATGTCGTCTATCGTGTGAAGCCATGAGGGCTGCATCAAGCATAAATAGCCAATGCCATCATCGTCGTACAAGATGTCTGGCACAAACGGAATGTACTCGTCTGAGGGGTTCATACTTTTGCCTTCATCGTCAAAACCTGCGGCGTAAAAGCTCTTGTCGGAATTGCGAAAGTAATGGTTCTGATGTTTTGTGAGTCTGCAAAAAAGAGCTAAGTTGCCATAGTGCTTTGCTATCAGAAAATGTGGTGCTACCTCCTCGACGATGTCGATGTCGATATCACCCCAAATGTAGTGATGTAAAATCATTGCGTTTTCTCCATTGATAATTTGTTCTTCATTGTTGGCTTCATCGCCTTGCCTTCTTTTTTCTTGGCGGCAGAATATAGAATATCATTTTCCCATCTTTTGTTTCCCACGCTCGAACCTGCTTGCGTGCATAAGGTAAGAACTTTGCGTAATCATCAACATCATCAACCGTGTATGTCCTATCGTGGACGCGGTCAACAAGCACTTCACCTGTTTCTATGTTGACGATTGCATAGTCAGTGTATGGGTCAATGCAACAAAAATTGTCCAATAAGTCATGTAAAGTAATCATAATAATCACCTCAAATCACAAAGGAGTTGTTAGTCTATGCCAAAGTACACAGAGGCTTTTTTCAACATCACACACAAACCGGTCACAATCATGCAGATACGCAACGAGTACAATCTCGACCATACGGTTTATGAAAGGCGGTACAAGGGACACATATTTTGCCCATACTGTAAAGCTGTTCCACTGACAGTTGTCCACACGAACGGTCTCCTTTATTATCGCGGACACCCACACGAAGAACACGGCGAAGGATGCATGTACACATTGAAAGAAATTGTAATCAAAGATGTCGAGAAAATTGGAGGCGATATTGAGAAGCAAGCTGTTTCTCAACTCGACATGCTTTTGCGTTCGATGGTTGATAACAATCAAAAACCGGATACCACAAAAACCGGGAACTCCGGACAAGATTGTAGAGACATTCCTGTTGTGCATCGGCAACAAACATTGCAAAAACGCCTTCCCCAATGCCGTCTTGAACTTTTGCCAGAGTTGTTAGCCGCAAACGAAGCGCCTCGAGAAGTCAATATTTATTATGGCAGAGTGCTTTGCGAAGTTGTTAGCGACAAAACCCCTTATAAAGGAGCTGATGTAAAGGTGTTAGTCGTAAAAGATATAGTAACAAAGAAAGTCATCATGGGGCTTACAATGTCCTTAGCTGTTTGGAGTCATTTTACAACTGACACGCAAGCATTGCTGCAAGCTGCACAGCAACCTCTTCATATTGCGTTTCTTGGCAGTCCATCATCTTTGCAAACCCAAAAACTAAAGTTATCCCATATGTGCTATCTTAGAAGGTCTACATTCTTGCAAATCCTGGAGGGGTGGATTGCTTGATACAATTAAGCGCGTACCATCTGTTTCCACCTGCCAATTTGATATGATACGTTCTCCGAGTGCTTCATCCACATCTTTAACAACACCTTCAAATAGAGGAGCATCAAACCAAAGACCTTCATCAATGACAATTCTCTGCGTGGCAGGGTCCTTGGCTGTGCGCAGGAGTTCTTTCAGCTTTATCGGTTTCAATTCCGTCACTGCTCCTTTCTCTTTTCATTGTATTCAACTCGCACATTCTGGCAAACGAAAAAGGAGGCTCCTTGGTGGAGTCTCCTTTTGTTGTTTGTTCGAAGGTTCCGTATCAGTCTAATTAAGGGTAATATTTAACCTCCGATGCTTGGCGTACATGTTTTAATTGCTGTGTGATTCGCAATTAAATTAGTTTTGTTTGTTCGAATTGTATAGTGATAGGTAATAATTCTAATCTAAGCAAAAAACTTTAGGCTGTAAAATTCAAGATTAACTATGTGTAAATTCGCGTGATATAATAATATCGGTGAACACATTTCTTCTGTACAGGATGTTATTTGCTTGCTGGGCACACTAATAATAAAGGGGACCTCTATTTTAGAGGCCCCCTTTTAAGGAAATAGATAGCGAAACTGTTAACTTATAAAAAGAAGCGATTTTGCGGTATAATTAAGTACACCCAAATTCACAGTCTCCGCCACTACCATTGGAATTGTATAGTGATAGGTAATAATTCTAAACAAACAACGTACAAACACCAAATTCGAGATTGACGCTTTGATACTTTTGTGGTATTATAGTGTCAGTAAACACATCTCTTATGTGCCAGATGTTGTTTGCTTGCCGCGTAGCTGGTCTCTTCAGCTATGCGGTTTTCTTTATTTTCCCCCACTCCACACCGTGCGTGCGACTTTCACCGCACACGGCGTTCCATCGACGAATTCTTGCCGACTTGAGGCCATCACTCCGGTACTCATTACAAGTACCATCATCGCTGCGACCTCTGCTTTTCAGCACCGGTTCGGCTGCTTATTGTTCTTCGTCAGCCTACATCCTTATTGAGGATGCCCAATACCTTTCCTCGTTCCAATAACCCTATCCGTTACCATACACCTTTAGGTGCCTGCTATGGGACCGATGACTTCTTTGACAGCCTTTCGTACGCAAGTCCTTACTTAGCTGTATCATCGACATGCATCACTGCATGGACTGTATCCCTTTACTTCGCAGGTTCGTCGAGCTCTTTTAGAGCCATGCTCACCGTGGGTGTTTTATGGACCACCGGCATATCAGTTGGCTGCTTGAGTCAACCTTCTGCCGACTTCACCGAGCTTCGTACGGTTAAGCTTTCGTTTTCTACCGCACGTCGGAGTTTATGGTGGATGTTTCCATCCATCGGGTTATCAGTTCTCCTGCAGTTTATTACTGCAGTGCGTAACCTTTTGCGTTACGAACGAGTCGCACCTTGCGTCCAGTCAATGCCGGAGGACTGACCAAAACTATCTTCCGGCTTTGACCCATCATCGAAGTTCCCTCCACCGGAGTTCCCGCCGCTCGGCTGAGAAGGCTCAGCAGGAGCAGGTGCGGGGTCGGGAGCCGGTGCCGGTGCGGGTGCCAGGTCGGGGGCAGGTGCCGGAGCAGGCGCAGGCGCAGGAGCGCTGGGCGTTACCGGCTGTGTGGGTGCCGTGTAGCTCGGAGCAGTGGATGTGCCAACAGAGGTGCTGCCGGAGTAGTTGTTCTTCGTGGTGGTGGCAGCCTTCTTCTGCTGGACCGTGAGCTCATAGTTTGCGCTCACGCTGCTGTCATCCTCGCTGGTAGCGGTGATGGTAGCATTCCCAGTGGCTACTGCAGTAATCTTCCCGGTCTCATCAACCGTAGCTACGCTTTCGTCACTGGAGGACCAAGTGACTGCGGGGTTGGTAGCCACTTCCGGCGCTACGGTAGCCGTGATGGTCACCGTGTTGCCAACATTGAGGATGCCTTCTGTCTTGTCGAGGGTAATACTCTCCACCTTGGTGGTAACAGTTACCTTGGTGGTGGCGCTGAGTCCCTCGGGCACAACGCCAAATGCAGCGTCGAGATTGTCCGGCGTCGCGACAGCTTCGGAATTTTCGCCTTCCGTGGGCGTTTCCTCATCCGTTACAACTGCAGCAGCTTCCTGTGTAGCTGTCTCGGCTGTTGCAGGAGCATCTGCAACAACATAGGTCGTGATGGTGCATTCGCCGTCAGCGACTGCCGTGACAAGACCATTCTCATCTACGGTAGCTACGCTATCATCGCTGGATTCGTACGCGAGCTTGACTTCCGTGGCATCCTCCGGTGTCATCTTGGCATCCAGATTCTTGGAATTCTCACCGTTTGTGACAAGCTCCAAGACTTCGGGTGCTTCTACACCGGTGGGTGTGATGACAACCTTCACATGAGTAGTGGAGGAAATGTTCACATCCTTTGCGGAAGCCGTGACATCAGCCTCACCTGCACCGACTGCAGTGATGAGACCGGTGGCATCGACCGTGACGACCTCTTCATCGGAGGAGGTCCACTCGATGGTGAGCTTCGAGGCAGCCTCGGCAATCTTTTCCTGCTCGGCTTTATCGTCCGTGCCGTACTCGATTTCCAGCTGCTGCGTCTCACCCTTTTCCATCACTACATTCGGAGGCAGTCCGATGGAGTTGATGTCAACACCGCATCCAACCAGCGACAGTGCCATTGCTGCGGCGGCAATGACCATCGACATGATTTTCTTTTTCATATTCAATTTTCTCCTTCCCGGCGTCTGGTGCCGAGGCAACATAATTGTGATAGGTTCAGCCGACTCTATGCAGCTTTGGATTTCGTCATCGACGAGGCTGTGAGCCATTGGTTGCCTATCCTTCTGTACATCTGCATTATACCATAAATTTGTAATTTCTACAACCAAGGTTCGTAAAAGTTAACAGTTTAGTCATATAACAAGATGAACAGATTATCTTGCCTTAACTCCTTTCGCTGTATTTGTTGCACCTCCTATTGTATGCAGAATATGGTTGCCCGTCAAGCAACAAAATGGTTGCGGGGATGAGGATTTTTGAGCTAGGAGGATGGGCTATATAGGGACGGTTCCCACTTCTTCTTTTGCCACTCCCCTTCTTGCACAAAAATAAAAGCCCAGTGGTCAAATTGACCACCGAGCAGCATGAATTTGGCTATAAAAACAAAAATCGCCTCACTGAAATGAAGCGACTTTTAGGTCATAGTTTCCCTTTTTCGTCTTTATACCATACCAAGAACTATTATGGGAACTATGATATGTTAAGAGTGTACCCTTAACATACTTACATTGTATATGATATAGTTCCAAATGTCAATATGATTATTCTGCTAATTTGATACATTCTGTGGGAGTCTTCTCTTGTACTACAAGACGCCATTGGACACTACCGGAAGGTTGTACTGTCGTTCTGGAGGATTCCCTCTTTTGGTGGTGGGCTTTGTTGAGACCTACTCCCCCGACGAAAAAGAAGAGGTCCCGCCTCGATAGCAGGACCCAAAGCATGTTTTCGTTCGGTGCTCGCTTAGCACCTATCCGGTTTGAGGTTCACACGCACAACTCCTCCAGAGGCTCTTCACCACGGTGCGTGCCGGAACACAATGGTGTATCATCGCCTTTCAGCATCAGCTCTCTTGTCTTGTTGTAGCCACATTGCAAATAGTTGTCAATGCCACAGCTCACATTGGAGCTTGTGTAAGCCATTTTGCAGCACTTATTTGCTTGATTTTCTCCAGCATATATGATTAAATCAGATACAGCGGTGAAAATATGCCATTTTCACTTCTCTCCTTTGTAACAAGGAATTAAGAAAGACTGTCTCCGCCACAATAAGTGGAAGCGGTCTTTTCTCTTTTATTTGCTTAATGAAGTTGATTTGTTATTCCCTTGAAGAACTCAGCGCTCCAGATGTCCAATTGGGACGTGTCTCTTATAAACGGCTTAACATCTTGTTTCGCCTGCTCATAATCAATAGTATCGAATTTGTCGCATAGCATCGAACGAAGAATTTTAATGTCAAAAGCATCCGTCTCCGTTAATACTTCACTTTGAATCAGTCGCCATTGCAGATGCTTCAGGTTTACGCTCGCCCCTTTTGAGAGATAGAACACATAATCATACAAATCGCGCCCTTTTACGCGATTATGCCACGCACGACATAAAACCGCATGAATCTTTCCGGCAAAAAGAGACGGCATATCATACAGGTTGACTTCATAGGGAAATGGCGTTAGAGGGAATTCACGCTCAAATGTTGCGTAATCCGGCGGCATTGTGTCGATTTCAAACTTGATTTTGATAGTCTCGTTTTTTGTGATGCTGTTTGCTGCTGCCTCATCAGAGTAAAACAGCAGATAATGCTCTTTGGTATTTCCCTTCAGAAACGCAGAGCGAATAGCAGATTCTTTTGTCTTTCCCTTCTCGGTGATATCAACGTTCAGACCAAAAGAGCGAACTGTCTTTTCCAGTTCGGGAAAGAACGCTTTCAAATCAAAATCTGGATTTTTCGTCATCAAGGAGAAATCCAAATCTTCCGAAAACCTGTCCAGACCATAGAAAATACGTAAAGCAGTCCCACCATAGAATGCCGCTTCCTTAAAGAAACCGGCGCGGGACAGCCCATACAGAACAATTTCCTGCATAACTTCCTTCATCGCATTCTTTTGGTCGTACATATTTTTGCTGTCGTACTTTTTCAGCATATGTTCGATTATTGTTGTCATGCAATTTTCTCCATCGTTTTAGTCAGCTTTTGGATATTCGTGCAATGATACTTGCTATTAAGGAATAGAATATCATCCATGTTCAACTTGCAGAACAAATCCCAGTCGATTCGCAAACCATCGAAAAGGAGTTCTTTTAGTTCTCTTTGGCTTGTTACAGGGGATTGAATATAGAGTTCGTCACACAATGCTTTTTCCGGGCTTGCTATCTGGAAAGTATATCCGTTCTCACTTACACATTCGATTCCATACGGATACGCAGCAGAAGGGACATCACGATATGTGAATGTTCCAAAAGGTGTCTTGAATTCCTTCTTCTTTTTCTTTTCAAAAGTGGCTGACGTGAAGTTATATACTGCTTCCGGAATCATAACTTTAAACAGATAAGAAAAAAACTGCAATCTTCCTCTCATTGCAAAAAAGAAAAAGAAGATCACAAAACTATACGCAAGGGAATTCGCTGTTAGTATCTGTAGGGGGACCAATCGGATGGATGAGATTATCTATGATCGGTTCCGTTATGTTTGAATCTATCGCAGCAGGACTTGGAACATCCGCTGTCGGGGTACAGCTTGGAACGGACACATTAACACCAGAAGCTTTAGGAATGGCAGTCTGGACCATGATCCTTTGCTCTATCGGATGGGCGTTATTCGCAACATTCTCTGCAAATAAGATGGATAAGATGGGCGCTAACTTTGAATATACGTTATCGACTATCAAATCTAGATTAGGAGTAAATGCAAAACCAATCGAATGGCCAATTGGTGCAGAAGATGAGTTCCATGGAGTTATCGATTTAGTTACTATGAAAGCTTATGAGTTTGATGGTAAGCAAGAAGAAGAGGCTAAAGAAATCGAGATTCCAGCAGATTTAAAAGATATCGCTGAAGAAAAACGTAACGATTTGATCGAAGCTGTTGCTGAATTCGACGATGAGTTAATGGAAACTTATTTAGATGGTGGAGAGATTTCAGTAGATTAAGAAAGCTATTCGTAAAGGAACACTTGCTGCAGAATTTTTCCCTGTTATGTGCGGTACTGCTTTAGGTAACATGGGTATTAAATTCTTACTTGATGCAGTGGTTGATTATTTACCTGCTCCTACCGATATTGCTTCAATCGAAGGAACTGACTTGGATGGTAATCCTGTAGTAAGACATCCGTCTGATTCAGAACCATTCTCTGCTTTAGCATT
>OLVO01003997.1_pt1 | contig 11495 bp, 9 predicted proteins | sample 1672571 | NCBI WGS metagenome assembly OLVO01 (sample SAMEA3136700, study PRJEB25190) | human gut metagenome | biome: human gut; feature: human-associated habitat; material: faeces | place: Austria | collected 2013 | reverse complement strand
TTTTCAGTGTTTCTGAATTAAATATTAAGTTGAAAAGTATTTATTGAATATTTAATTTATTTCTTTGCCATATTCATCGATATATCAGTCAGACGGTGTGCTGTGACATTTTGAAAACTGTATTTAAGTCCGTCTTCCAGTACATATGAAGTTATTTCTTCGCTGTCTATTACTTCGCCTGTTACTTCATCTTTTGTTTCAGTAACGGTAGTTTTTACAGTATAAGGCATAGGCACGGTAACTATGGTAGTTTCACCGGCTGCCGCTGTGACGCTTTCAGCATAAATATCATAAGGTTTTGTTCCAGTCTTAAACAGCAGTTCAAAAGATACATCAATGTTGTCGATGGATTTGTTTTCAATAGTCACATCAACAGTAGGCTCATCGGTGAGGTTTCCGTATTCATCAAGATATTCATCAAGATGGTCAAGGTCGATGGAAATTTCGGTAATAGAATAGTCATAAGTTTCATAGTTTGCCTCTGATTTAGCCTCGCTGTATGAAAAAGTAGAATTATCTTCCTGTACACTTACATAAAACTGTGTTTTAGATAAATCTATCTGTGACAGTAGTTCGGAGTCTATTTTTACTGCCAGATGCTGCGTTTCATTAGGCATTATCGACAATAGTGCGGACTCATCGGTATAAATCTGTTCATTGTCACTGTTGTAGAATGTAGAGTTTACGGTGACCGTGCTGAGTGTTATGGCATTGTTGTTTGTAATGTTTAATTCAGCATGACCGAGATATTTAACTGTTGACGCATTGACAGAAACATTTTGGGCATATGTACGCAGTTCTTCTTCATAGTCTCTCTCAACAAATGTCGATGCACTTATGAGAGGATAAAGCTTAGCAGCAGTTACAAGGCAAATATTTTTGAGTGACGCATCCGTGTAATAAGGAAGCTGATATGTTGAAGTTGTACTTCCTGAAGCCTGTACAGATACGGAGTCTGCAATAGTATCAACAATCTTATCTTCAGCATTGTATAAATATACTAAATAAGATACCGTTGTAATATTGTCAGAACTGTTACTTACTGTGACAGGGATTGTAAGATGCTCCAAATCTGTATCACCTATACTTACATTTATTAGGTTTGAATCGACGGTCTTGTAGCTTCCCTGGGCTGATTCTTCATTAGTGACAGATAATGTGATATCTGTATCGGCAGCAGAAACATCGTATGGGTCATCAAGTTTTGAAGTGTCAACAGTTATGTATCGTTTCTCATTTGGTGCTATATCAGACTGTACAGAGCTGTCAGTAAGGATATTATAATCGTCTTTTTCATCTGCAGACGCTTTTTTTACATCTGAACTGTAAAAAGTACTGCTTATATTGAGTGTGTTTATCCAATCTGTACTCGTATTTGTAAGTGTGATAAGTATATGACCATAAAATGCCTGTACCTTTGCAGTTACTTTGCCTGCCAATGCATCGAGTGCAGTATCATCTGTCGAATCGACAACAGGTGTGACCGACTGAGCTTTTGTCTGGATTATTGAAGGTGCCGTGGCAGCAGGTTTTTTTGTAGGTAAAACCGTTGCCGTAGGAACGGGTGCATTTGTTGTACCGGGTGTCTGCGAAGTGCCAGGCGTATCAGGCTTGTTCGTATCTGTTGAAGGCTGTGAAGATGCCGTACCCGGAGCGGCGGATGTACCCGGAGCAGCGGAAGTATCAGGTGTTGATGGAAATAACGGTTTTTTAGTCGTGATAGGAACGGGCGTGTTTACAACAGGTGTAGCTGACGCAGACGGTTTTTGGGTCACAGATGGTTTTTTAGTCGGTGTTGTGTCAGGTTTTACTGTGACTTTTGGCACTGATGTTGTATCTGCATCGTCAGTATCAGGGCTTGCAGTTGCCTTTGATGTAGGTGCAGGTGTCTTTTTTACGCTTGGTTTTTTGGTAGCTTTCACAGACTTTTTCTTCTTTACGGTAAGTTTGCATTTATATTTTTTCTTGCCGTATTTTGCGTAGATATTACACTTACCGTTCTTTTTTGCGGTAATCTTACCTTTTTTATTAATAGTAGCAATTTTTTTGTTGGAACTGCTCCATTTTATCTTTGATTTCTTTTTGGCACTTACACCTGAGAGTTTTAAGGTGTAAGTTTTCTTAACATATAATGAAAGTGTCGATTTGTTAAGTTTTATCTTTTTGCGGGCGGCAAAAGCCGTACTTCCCGGAAAAGATAAAGATGAAATAATGACAGACAATGCTATCATCAAAGATAAAAGAGTGTTTTTCTTCTTCATATGCATATCCTCCGTTTGTTATTTATGCTTCTATTCTAATAGGAAAATAGAACAAAAGTCAACAATATAATGCCATATTAAGGGAATAATACGGCAAAAAAAAGACCGTTAAAAAAGTAGGGAGTATTTTTGAAAAAAAATAAAAAAAAGCTAAATGTTTTATTTTTTATGTCGAAATACATATTGTAAGATTATATGTCCCTTGTTCCAAGGACGATGCGTGGGGACAAAAAAACAACAAAAACAAGGAGGTTTTCGTTATGAAATTAGGAAAATTACTTTTAGGAGCAGGAGTCGTTACTTCTGCACTGGCTGTATCTGCCGGATTTGGAGTCCAGAGTGCTTCAGCAGAAGAAGCTGCTAAATCCATTGATATCGCAAAAATCGCGATAAACTACGGCGAGCAGAATATTGTAGTAAAAGAAGATGTTGGTGAGACAGCAGACACAAAATTATATGTAGGTATCGGTACTTACAGTGCCAAGACACCTACAGATGTCAAAGTTAAGAAATGGATTGAGTATGATAATGACACGGCAAAGGGTGTGATTATTGATACATCATCATTAGCAGTTACAAAGACACAGTATGTTGTTATAAAAGGTGACAAAAACACTAAAGAAGTTGCTATACAGTTAGCAGCTACACCAAGCAAACTTGCAGCATCTATCGACTATACTGATCCTGCAGCACCTGCACTTTCGCTTAAAGATATTACTAAAGGAAAGAATTCAGCTACAGCAGTGGCAAATGTAGAGTTTTCAGTAGCAAACGGAAGTAAATATACTACATATACAGCTAAAAAAGATAGTGCAGCGGGCACAGATCTTACTAAGTATCAGAAACTCGGTGCAACACTTAAAGTACGCCAGGCTGCTTCAACAGATATCGATGCGCTTGACAAAACTGATAGTACTGGAAATTGTAAAGAAGTTGATATCAAGTTAAATGGTGAGGTTGCAAAAGCATATGCAGCTACAGGTACATTTGCAAGCAAAGAGTTAAAAGTAAAAGTTGCTAAGCTTGCATCAGGTCCTAAGATTACAGTAAACTACACAAAGAACACTGTTTCTATACCAAAGACAGCACAGTACAGAACAGCAGTAAGTGAAGACTTTGTGAACACACTCGTTGCAAATGCATCAAAGAATACAGTCCTTGTACCATTATCTGAATTTAAGCAGACAAAAGCATTTACACTTGATGTCCGCACGGCAGCAAAGCCAAATACTAAAGATGCTACAAAGTCTAAATCAGCATCAAACATCACAGAGGTAGTAGTTCCACAAATTGCTACATGCGAATCAAAAGTAGCAGGTGAAAGTGCTTCTACAGCGATTGATAAGGATAGCTTTGCATCAGCAGATCTTGAGAAAGTTACTGCAAATGAAAAGGTTACTTTAAAATACACAGGTGCAGGAAAAGCTACAGCTACATTGACAAATGCCGATACTGAAAATGCATATGATGTCTATGTAACAACAGACAGTAAAGTAGGATTTGTAGGTGATGCAAATGCATATGTAGCTCCTGCATCTACAGTATCAGGTGCAAAGAAGCTTGCAGCAGGAAAGACATTAAAGCTTACAAAACTCAAAGATGGAGACAAGATCTTTATCCGTGTAGCAGGTAATGCAAAGAAGAAGACATTTGCTTCTGAGTATGGTGCATTTGGTACAGTTAAGCTTCCGGTAGCGACACCAGCACCGACAGCAACTGCTACAGGTAAATAAAAATAGTGACACTGCTTCACTGAATAGTGGCAATTAAGACTAATTTACAGCAGAGTCGGATAAAGCTTTGAAAAAAGTTTTTATATGATAAGAGGATTGTTATAGAGTGGATATTATGAAATTTGATATTTGACTTTTGATGATCGTTACATATAACACCTCAGGATGTGGAGATTATATATCGAAACATTCTGAAGTGCTTTTTTTAGCATAATCATGTCGGGATTTAAGGTAAAAGTAAATATAATTTTGCGTTATCAGTCGTTTGATTATGGCGATGAATTATGTTAAAATTCATGGAGGAAATAAATATAATGGATAAAAAAAACAAAGGAATATATTTTATCATAATAGCACTGTTTTTGGCGATATGTGTAGTGTTTTTTATATTTCTCGGAAAAGAAGGGAAAAATACATCAAAAGATAATGCGGATGCAACATCAGATGGTACTGACTATTCAGCCATGAACGGTCAGTATGACGAAAGCCTTGGCGGAGTATTAAACGATGGTGTGGTTTATGAGATTACTGATGAGAAAAAACTGTTAATGTCAGCTAAAACTTATTATAATAATGACTTGGAAAAGTTTGAAATACCGGATGAGGTCACATATAAAGAGAAAAAATATAAAGTTACTGAAATCCAGAAAGCTGCATTTGAGTCAAATCAGTTTATGACTGAGATAAAAATAGGAAAAAATGTAACAAGGATAGGAAAAGAAGCTTTTTATTCATGCCCTTCATTGAAAACGGTCGATATGTCTAAAGGTGTAAAAAGCATCGGAGCAAGTGCGTTTGCCGAGTGTTCAAGTCTTGAAACGGTCAGGTTTGCAAAAAAACTTATAGATATAGGAAAAGAAGCTTTTTGTGACTGCACGGCATTAAAGAGCATTACAGTGCCGGCTGGTGTAAAAGTGATGGGCGAAAGTGTATTTTTCGGATGTGACGGTTTGAAAGAATGTAAATTGGAAAACGGCATTGAGGTAATTGGTGCAAGTATGTTTACAAACTGTACTTCGCTTGAAAAGATTGAATTGCCGGACTCAATACAGTCAATAGGAAAAGAAGCTTTTTGGTCTTGCACATCCATAAAGGAGATGACAGTGCCTAAGAGTGTAAAGACAGTTGGTGACAGTGCATTTTATGACAGTGGAATAGAGATATTGAAGATATATTCAAAAGAAATCGCACCGACAGATAAGCTGCTGGATGGAGCAGATAATCTTGAGAAGCTGTATGTACCCGAACTTATGAGATCTCAGTATGAAGATTTTTATGATATAGTATCATTTGAGATATTGCAGTTAAAGAAGTAGCTTTGGCAGTTGTGGTTTCATTCTTGAAAGCAGTGCAATAAAAAGTATCATGATCCGGAAACTGTTTTGTGTAAATGATGCGGAAAGACATAAAAGGAGATGGTGAGTATGAAATTAGGAAAATTATTTTTAGGAGTCGTTATTACTGCTTTCGCATTATTTGTTTCAGCCGGCTTTGGCACAGGAAGTGCAAAAGCGGCTGAAACAGAGAAAGCGGAGGAGACATCTGTTTCGATAAAGGATGTTACTGTGTCAGGTACGACACAGGAAATTCTCATAAAAGAAACTGAGACTGCTGAAAAGGACAATAAATTGTATGTTAGTGTGTATAAGCATAAAGATAATATTGCTCTTGATGATGGCAAAGGAAATGTCTGCTATTTAAAAGAACAAAAGCGGGCTGAATATGATTATGATGCTAAAGGAGAGAAGCAGGTTGTTGTAGATATTTCAAGTTTGTCAGTAACAACAAATTGGTTTATTGCTGTAAAAGGTGATGTAAATAGTAAACCGCTTGTATTTCAATTAGGTGTTCGTGCAACAAGATTGGCGGCATCCATAGATTATACTGAGCCTGATGATCCTAAGCTTGTGCTTACCAATTTGACAAATGCTTCAAATAAGACTAATTTTACAAATATTGAATTTTCAACAGACAATGGCATATGGCATAGATATCATAAAAAAACAATTATTGATGTGCAAAATCCTGAAAATAATGTAGAAAAAACAGACTTAACGATATTTCAGAAATTTGGAGCAACACTTAAAGTTCGTGCGATTGCTTTTGATGGTTCAATAGCTACATTTGAAAGTCTTGATGTTACATTAGACAAGGTTAATCGTTTGAAATGTTATCCAATATCTGCCGGGTGTGCAACTAACGCAGTAAAAGTAAAAATTGCTAAACTTGCAACAGGTCCAAGAGTTTCGGTAAATTATGCTAAAAATACAATTTCAATACCTAAGACGGCAGAGTATAGAACCAAAGTTGGTGAGGAATTTGAAAACAAACTTGTTAAAGCTTCAACTAAGAAAACAGTTGTTGTGCCAATAGCTGCTTTCAAATTAAGTGACGCAGCTACAATAGATGTTCGTATAGCGGCAAAAGTAAATACTAAAGATGTTACAAAGTCAAAATCTGCATCACATATCACCGAGGTTGCGATTCCTAAAATTGAAGAATTATCTGTAAAACTTGCCGCCAATGGTGAGGAAGAAGCGGCAGATATTGATAAGGATAACTTTAAAACAGCAGACCTTGAAAAAATAACGGCAAATGGAAAAGTAACTTTCAAATACGGTACAAAATCAGGTATAGCGACATTGACAAGTGCGGATACTGATAGTGTATATGAAGTTTATGTAACCAGAGAATCAACAGTAGGTGTTGTCAGCGACAAAATTGTGACACCTGCTTCAACAGTAAAAGGCGTAAAGAAACTAACTGCGGCTAAAGCATTAAAACTTACAAAATTAAAAGACGGAGACAAAATCTTTATACGCAAAGCAGGTAATGCAAAGAACAAAGTATTTGCTTCTGAATTTGCTGCATTTGGTACTGTTAAATTTCCAACGGCAACAGCAACACCGATGCTAACAGCTTTAGCAAGTACCGGTGCTTAATATTAAATTACGATTATGTCTTAATATAATTTAATGAATAGTACTTTAAATCCCTCATTTGAAATGGGGGTTGCTAACTTAGGGAATTATAATAATTGAAAAACACTCCAGAATGTGGATATGTGATGTATTGAAGCATTTTGGGGTGTTTTTTATTTGGGGAGAGGGAAACCTATGCAAAAAACATATTGACGAACATTTGTTTATGTGATATGATAGAAATACAAAAAACAAACAAATGTTTGTGAAAGCGGGAGAAAACATTGCATTTTTATTATATGGTATGTATAATATAGGAAAGGAGACATTATGGGGAAAGAAAATGATATACAGTGGCATTTGGGATTTTGTGCAGCTATGGAACTGGAGCTTAGAGAGTACGCAGACAGACTGGAATTTCACAGGGAATATCCGCTAAGTAGAAAGCCATTGCTTATAGATTTGCTTGTAGTGGAAAAAACAGGCGACTTTGAAATAGCGAACGATATAGGTCAGATATTTCAGAAACATAACATAATGGAGTATAAGTCTGAAAACGATACATTAAATGAAGACACATATTTCAAAGTAATGGCATACGCATATTTGTACAAAAGCAGTGAAAAATATGTAGGTGATATAGACATAAACAGCATCACGATTACGCTTGTAAGAGAAAGAAAACCTGAAAAGCTTTTGAGATGGTTTAAAGAAAACAGCTACAAAGTATATGAAAAAACGAGTGGCATATACTACATAGAAAAAGACGGATTTATAAAAACACAGGTAGTAGTCACGGCAGAAGTCGGAGAAAAAGAACATATATTCCTAAAGACACTGAAACGAGGACTGAAGAGAAGTACTGTAGATGATTTTTTAGATAAAGCATTTGAAATGCATGAGCCGTTTGAAAAAGATTGTATAAATTCATTGTTAGGGATAATGGTATCGTCAAACCAAGAATTATTTGATAGTATAAAGAATGGAGGGACAGGTATTATGAATGATGTATTAAGAGAGTTTTTTAAGGAAGAGATAAAAGCTAATGAAGAGCAGGCGATGAACAGAGGCTGGAAAAAAGGGATGGAAAAAGGAATTGAGAAAGGCAGAGAAGAAGGCAGGATAGAAACTTTATACACGGATTGCAATATGTCAGTATCTGACATAGCAAAGAAAGTGTCAAAATCAGAGGATTATGTAAAAGAGATTATAAAGAAAATATCAGCAGCGTGTCTCTAAAGTTGCATATACAACAGAGTATCATATGAGGAAACAGACCTATCCCCCGATGGATTCCATCGGGGGATTTGAATAAAAAATTTTAAATCAAATGAAGTCGTTCTTCTATGTCCTTTTTGTGTTTTCTTCCAAGTGGAATGGAGTGTTTTCCAACCTGTATTATGAATGTTGATTTATCATATGAATAAAAATGATGCAGGTTTACGATATATTTTCTGTGGCACTGTATGAAATTGTCTGGAAATATATCAAGCAGTTCATTTATTGTCATATTTGTGAGTTTAATATTTGCGTCATGTGTGTAAACGACAGTTTCTTTGCTGGTTGATTCAATGTAGTCTATGTCATCAAGCAGTAAATGGAGATATACGCCGTTACTGTCTTTTAAAGTTATCTTTTCTTTTTTGTTTTCTCTATGTTCACCTATTATATAGTCAAGTGTTTCTATGAGTTTATATGAGGTGAATGGTTTTACCAGATATGAGCTACAATGTATCTCCTGAAGGGCAAAGAATATCCTATCAGGGAGTGCTGTCATATAAACTATCGGTGTGTAAAGGTAATGCTCGATGCTTCGTATATATTTTCCAAAATCAAGTTCGTCACAGTCCAGATCATTTTCGTTTTCATGCTTTAACTCAATATCAAGTAAAAAAAGATCAAAACATTTTGTTGATGTAAGGTTGCAGGCTTCTTTATATGTACCGGCTATAAAAATCTGCCAGTCTTTGTAGTGTTCATTTATTATTTTGCTGACAGCTTTCTGCTGTTCATAGTCATCTTCTAAAATAAGTACCGTAAACATAATCATCCTCATTCCTGAGCAACTTTTTTGGGGGATAGATACCGTAAAAGCAATTTGTTTTTTGCTCTGAAACTAATTGCTGTATTTCTCAAATCAATATCGTAGTCAAAATTTTACTTTATTTAATACAAGTATATTTAAACATTATTATATCACAGATTCATTCATTTTACAAAATTGCAATTCAGACCAGAATATATGTATTTCAGACCAAATTATGCGAAAAGTGTTGAGTTTTAGGCGAAAATGAGTAAAATAAAAAATGTAAAAAGTCATTGAGAAAGTCTAGTTGCCGGTGACAGTGAAAGTGTGAGCAGCAACTAAGTTAATGATGATTAAGAGAGACAAGATTGAAAGATTAACGGGTAGAAGCCGTTGATGATACTTATAGTGTGAACGGCAGCTAAATCTTTCAAGGATAAAAAGGGTATTAGAAAGGGTTATGGTGTTTTATCACGGTTGTATAAATGTCTGCTGCATCGGGTAATGTAGCTGGTAAGTCTCTCATACATATAAGTGTAGGACATCATATAAAAGGTATGATTGAAAATAGGGAGTCGGGAAAATTTAAAGGGTAGAAAAAAGGGTAGAGAAATGATGAAATTATTTTTGAATGATTTCATCATTTTTTTTATGTATAGTAAAATGCTCGTAATGTAGTGGGGGTGTCAAGGCAAAACGCTAGTTTTGCACTTTTTTTAGAGCGTAATAAAATGCTCGAAAAGTAGTGTGACACCAGGAGCAAAACGCTTGTTTTGCTCTTTTTTTTTGTTTTTTTTTAAATTTTAATGGAAAGAATTGAGATTATGTTTTATACTATGATGTTAGGGTCAAAAGTAGATAGCAATGAAGCAATCCGGAGCATCAGTTAGGGTCAAAATACCTTTTGACTCTAACATCGAATCGTATGGATATAATGAAAGGGAAGTAGAACTGTATAAGAGGAAAATACAAAAACAAAGAACAGAAAAGGAAAAAACATGGCAAATAAGAAAAGAAAAAAGCCTTATATTGTAAGGCTGATGAGAAAAATTAAAAAAACTTTCAGAATGTGGAAGAGAAAAAATCCGTTAAAGGCATATAGATTGCATATTATCACAACGGTGTGTATTATTGCAATTGTGGCATTTGCAACTTTTAAAACCGGTCTGGCACATGATTTTGTGAGACATTTTTCAGAAAGCGAAGAAGCAAGTGTTACGGAAGCACCGGCTGATACCATGACCCCGCAGCCTACGGAGGAGGTTGTTCAGACTGCTGCACCTGCTCCGGTGCAGACAAAAGTTCCGGCAAAGAAAAACATTGTTGACACAAGATATCTTTATTCATATTTTCAGGGACCAAAGGCATGGAAAAAGAAGCTTGCGTGGTCGGGTTACTGGGGAGATGCGTATATTGGCGGAAGAAAGTTTGGTGCGTATGGATGTGGTCTTTGCTGCATGGCAAATGTTTATTCATCTATCACTTCGGAAACATATAAGGCATCACCGGTAGATATGCGAAATTTCGCAAAGAAGAAAACAGGCTACTGGGGGGTAGGTGCAATCGACTGGAAATATATGGTGGTTGGTATGCGAAAGGCAGGTATTTATTGCGGACCTAAGAGAAAGCCGAAGAGATATTCTTCGTTTAGGCGGGATATTGCGAAGTCAAAATGTGCTGTTGTGCTTGTCAGCAGTTATGATTCGACTTGTTTTTGGAAAGGAACGCCAGGACATTATGTTACTATTTTTGCATATGATAAGAAGCGTGACAGGGTATTTCTAGCTGATTCAGGTGATCCGAAGCACAACCGCAGATGGATAAGTCTTAAAAAGGTTTATCGTTCACTTAAAAAGGCGAGCAGATACCAGTATGTATGTGTGACAGGGTACAATAATAAGAAAGATGCTTTTAAGAACAGAAAAGCTAGAGGAAAGTGGATAAAGCCGGCATATATGCGGTAAAGCACAACAAACACGAATGAGAAAGACATATGTGCAAAGTGATAAAGTGGATAAAAAGATATATGCGGTAAATGAAATAAAGATGCTTTATTGTGGAAGTTTGATAATGCCTGTCGTGGTATGATTACACATTTAATAATGAATTTTATAAAAACATTTGGAGATGAGGAGAAAAGATGAGCAGAAAAAAGGAATACGAAGAAAAAGAAAAACATGGTACGGCTCAGTTTCCGGTTGGACTTCACAAACTTGAATATCCGGCGGATACGGATGTAATGTTTTATGTTCACTGGCATCAGGAATTTGAGTTTCTTGTTCTGACTGAGGGGAAAGTGCTGTTTACGATTGAGGACAGGAAATATGTTATGAATCCTGGGGATATTGTATTTATAAATTCAAATTATCTTCATATGGCAAAAAATATTTGTGGCGGAGTATGTTCATTTTATGCCATTGATTTTTCATATCATGTGCTTAATGAGGATATACATAGCATTTTTTCTAAGAAATTTATAAGACCAATATTAAATGATAAGTATGTATTTCCGGAATTTATGCCCGTAAGTGAGGATGAAGATAAATGCTGGCAG
>OLVO01003991.1_pt1 | contig 11506 bp, 9 predicted proteins | sample 1672571 | NCBI WGS metagenome assembly OLVO01 (sample SAMEA3136700, study PRJEB25190) | human gut metagenome | biome: human gut; feature: human-associated habitat; material: faeces | place: Austria | collected 2013 | reverse complement strand
CGGATCTGACGGATATTGTCCACGCCGTTGTTGGACGCTGCATCGATCTCGATCACATTCATGGAACTGCCCGCCGCAATCGCTTTACAGGTCGGACATTCCCCACAAGGGCTGCCATCCACCGGATGCTCACAGTTGACTGCTTTTGCAAAAATTTTTGCGATCGTCGTTTTACCGGTTCCTCTTGTTCCGCAAAATAAGTAGGCATGTCCGATACGATCTGCTTTTATCTGGTTTTTCAAAGTTGTTACGATATGATCCTGCCCTTTTACATCTTCAAATTCCTGTGGACGGAATTTCCGGTACAACGCCGTATATGACATGCTGTTTTTCCTCTCTTAGTTATGCCCGGCTCTGACGATGCAGATTGCCGGGCATTCGTTTTTTATGTTTTTAATCACCAAAACTGATTCCGATACGTTTTGCCTCCTGAATCATCTGGCAGTCCGGATCAACGGTTTTCAATTTGCCGGAAACCTCTGCCAATGGCACACGTTTTGTCTCTCCATTGATCATTGCAATCATGCAGCCGTAATCTTCCTCAATGATTGCCTGTGCTGCTGCAGAGCCAAGTCTGGTACAGAGCACTCTGTCATATGGACATGGGCTTCCGCCCCGCTGTGTATGTCCCGGAACCGTAACACGGACCTCAACGCCTGCTGCTTCATAAATCTGATCCGCAATCTCATAGGAAACGGACGGATATTTGCGGTCGGCCACTTTTGCCTTGTATGCTTTCTTTGTCAGGGATGAATCCTCCTTGGAAATCGCACCTTCCGCAACTGCAAGAATTGTAAATCCTTTTCCTGCTTTTGTTCTCTTGTTGATAGCTCCTATCACTTTATTGATATCATATGGAATCTCCGGAAGCAGGATAATGTCCGCACCACCGGCAATTCCTGCATATAACGTCAGCCAGCCGACTTTGTGTCCCATAACTTCCACGATAAATACACGGTTGTGAGAAGCTGCTGTCGTATGAATGCAGTCGATTGCCTCTGTCGCAATGTTGATCGCGCTCTGGAAACCAAAGGTAACATCGGTTCCATAAATATCATTATCGATTGTCTTTGGAAGATGAACCACATTTAAGCCCTCTTCCCGGAGAAGGTTTGCCGTTTTCTGCGTTCCATTGCCGCCAAGGATCACAAGACAGTCCAGATTTAATTTATGATAAGTCTGCTTCATTGCCTCTACTTTATCGAGACCATTCTCATCCGGCACACGCATCTGTTTGAATGGCTGACGGGAAGATCCTAAGATTGTTCCACCTTTCGTGAGGATTCCGGAAAAATCTGCTGAAGTCAAAAGACGGTAATCTCCATAGATCAGCCCTTTGTATCCATTGTGAAATCCGTATATCTCAAGTTCATCAACATTTTCACTCAAACCTTTTACCACACCACGCATAGCAGCATTCAGTGCCTGACAGTCGCCGCCGCTTGTCAACATTCCGATTCTTTTCATACGTAAACAGTCCTTTCTCATTACTATATTAAATGATTTCATTGCTAATCTAGATTATAATATATTTTTTTAACAGGTACAACTATTTCAAAGCTTGCAGATTATAGAAAATATGGTATACTAAACAAGTATTTTTATACAAAAAGAAAAGCGTATCACGTTTTTCTATGGAGATATACCCAAGTGGCTGAAGGGTCCGCACTCGAAATGCGGTAGGTCGGTAAATGTTCCGGCGCGCGAGTTCAAATCCCGCTATCTCCGCTAAAAAAGGATATCGCATGGTAATTCCATGCGATATCCTTTTTATATTAGAATTGCTTTCGAAAATGCTTTATTTCACATCTGTCACTTCGTAACCCGCATCTACAACTGCCTGTTTTAATGTTTCTACAGAAGCGTCGCCTGTTACGACTGCATTTTTGTTTTCGAGGCTTACGGTAACTTCTGTTACGCCTGCGACCTCTTTTAATGCTTTCTCTACATGTGCCTGGCAATGGGCACACATCATGCCTTCGATTGAAATTGTTGTTGTCATAGTTGATTCTCCTTTATCATTGTTTGTTGATTTTATATTATTATCCAGTGCATTGTGCTGGTTAATATCTGCAATTGTACTTGCAGCGACATCCTGATGCGGTTCACTTTGTGTCTTTTTCGCATCATGCAGTTTTACCCATCTTAACCGGAGTGCATTACTTACCACACATACGCTGCTCAGACTCATGGCTGCTGCACCGAACATCGGGTTCAATTTTATCTGGAAAAGCGGATACAAAACACCAGCTGCAAGCGGGATTCCGATACTGTTGTAAAAGAATGCCCAGAACAAATTTTCTTTGATGTTGCGGATCACGGCTTTACTTAATTTTACTGCACCTACAGCGTCAAGTAAATCGTTTTTCATCAGTACGATATCAGCGCTCTCGATCGCTACGTCTGTTCCTGCCCCGATCGCAATTCCCACATCTGCGGAGGCAAGTGCCGGTGCATCGTTGACGCCGTCACCGATCATCGCTACTTTATGTCCTGCCTGTTTTAAGGCTGAGATTTTCTTCTCTTTCTGTGTTGGCAGAACCCCGGCGATCACCTCATCGATACCAACCTGCTCCTTGATCGCCTGTGCGGTCACTTCGTTGTCACCGGTTAACATAATGACATGGATGCCATAATCACGGAATTTCTGTACCGCCTCTTTACTGGTCGGTTTTACCACATCTGCAACTGCCACAATTCCAAGAAACTGTTTTTCATCTGCAAAAAGAAGTGGTGTCCTGCCCTGTTTGGCAAGTGCCTGGATCTGGTTTTTCTGTTCTGTGGAAAGGCTGATTCCTTTCTCTTCCATCATCTTCTCATTTCCGGCATAGTAGTGTGTACCGGACACTGTACCTTCGATTCCTTTTCCAAATAAAGCGTTGAAATCTGTTACTTTTTCCAGAGAAATATTGTTTGTCACACAATAGTTTACAATCGCCTCTGCAAGCGGATGTTCGCTGCCTTTCTCAAGACTTCCTGCAATCTGAAGAAGCTGCGTTTTATCTGCATTCTTTCCGGCAGCACAGATAATATCTGTCACGACAGGTTTTCCCTGCGTGATAGTTCCCGTCTTATCTAACACAACGGTGTCGATCTGATGTGCCGTCTCTAATGCGTCACCGGATTTGATGAGGATCCCGTTCTCTGCACCTTTTCCGGTTCCAACCATGATTGCTACCGGTGTTGCAAGACCAAGTGCGCACGGACACGAGATCACAAGCACTGCAATCGCAGTTGACATGGCAAACTCAAACGTTGCGCCGGAGATCAGCCAGATAACTCCTGTGATCAGTGCAATGGTAATAACGGTCGGCACAAAGACTCCGGCAATTTTATCTGCCACTTTTGCAATCGGGGCTTTGCTTGAGGAAGCTTCCTCAACCAGCCTTATGATCTGCGCAATTGTAGTGTCTTCACCGACTTTTGTTGCTTTTGCACGGATGAGTCCGGATTTATTTATGGATGCAGAGACAATGGTATCTCCCTCCTGTTTTGGCACCGGAATGCTCTCACCTGTGATCGCAGATTCGTCAAAAGAGGATTTTCCCTCCAGCACGATACCGTCCACTGCAACCGATTCACCCGGTTTTACAAGGAAGATTTCTCCATAAAATTCTCTGGAAGAAATAAGTGCGCTTCCCTGTCCCTGGGTCACGACCTGCTCCACACCATCTCTTACAACCGTCACGGTCTTTGGTGCGAGATTCAGAAGTTTTGTGATCGCCTCGCTTGTTTTTCCCTTGGACTTCGTCTCAAGATATTTTCCAATGGTGATCAGTGTCAGGATTGTTCCGGCTGACTCAAAGTATAAGTCGTGGGCATACTGATGTACGACCGCCATGTCGCCATGTCCCATCGCATAACCGATACGGTAAATTGCAAAAATGCCATAGAGAATTGCCGCACCCGCACCGATCGCGATCAGGCTGTCCATGTTCGGGCTTCTGTGCCATAACGTTTTAAATCCGTTTTTAAAATATTTGTGATTTGCGATCAAAATTGGCAGCAACAGTAAAAACTGCGTAAACGCATAGGTGATTGCATTCTCATTTCCATGCAGAAAGTTCATGGTAAACGGCGGCATCGGAATGTTGAGCCACTGATATATCATATGTCCCATGGACACATACATCAACGGTATCCAGAAAATCAGCGAAACGATCAGCCGTTTTTTCATGTTTTTCACATTCTGCTCTACGGCTGAAAGTCCATTGTTTTCCTGACTACCAGACTGTCCGGACGTTTTTGTCCCGGATTTTGCGTGCTCGTCTTTCACCGCCGCACCGTATCCGGCATCCTCCACTGCCTTGATAATTCCTGCTGTATCAAGTTTATTCTCATCAAATTCGACCTGCATACTGTTTGTCAGCAGATTCACGCTGACATTTTCCACCCCGGTAAGCTTTCCCACACTTTTCTCCACATGGGATGAGCAGGCGGAACAGGTCATGCCTGTAACATCAAATCTCTCTTTCATGTATGTCGTCCCTTCCTGTTATGTTCTTTCCTGTTATGTTCTGCTTTTGAATATCAGAGTTCACTATTTCATCAGTTTCTTCAAAAGTTCACACAGTTCATCGACTGCCTCTTCATTTCCTTCGCGGATATCCTCCGAAACACAGGTTTTGATATGTCTCGCCAGAAGTTCTTTGTTAAACCCATTCAAGGCCGCCTGGATTGCTGACACCTGTGTGAGAATATCCACGCAATAACGATCGTCCTCCACCATCGCCCTGATTCCACGCACCTGTCCTTCAATACGGCTCAAGCGTGTCATGAGCGCTTTCTTCTCCTGCTCATCACGCTGTTTATGTTTTACATTTTCATCCTCATTGCCTTTACAACAACATGTCATAACTTCCACATCCTTTCTGTCCATCGCACCCTCATTTTGTTATCTGAGTATTATTTTCTACCACTTATGATATTGTCATTCATTATATTCGATATACCCCTATGGGGTATTTTGAATATAGTACAGGATAACAGAAAAGTCAAGCATCATTATTTACTATTTTTCTCAATAACATAATTGCTAGCCGCTTAACTTAACAATGCAAACAATATAAGTTCATGATATAATGTGCGTAAGCAATGAGCAGTGCCAATCGAGAATATACAGACCGGACATGCTTGCATGGTGAGGTCTGTATATATCGAGAGTGATAGGGCGAATGCCCGACAGCCAGGAAAATCTCTGATTTTTCTGGCGTGCACTGCGGACTGAGGTTCATATATTAAATCAAATTAAAAACAAGAGAACATATACGTGGGAGGAAGACACAATGGATACAAATATTCTTTTAGAGTCAGGTACAAATGAATTAGAAGTTCTTGAATTTACGTTAGGTGACAATTATTATGGAATCAACGTGGCAAAGATCAGAGAGATCCTTACCTATCAGCAGGTAACACCGGTTCCAAATGCACATCCTTGTGTGGAAGGAATTTTTATGCCGCGTGATACGATGATGACGGTTATTGACCTGAAAAAGTGTCTGGGAATGGAACCATCCGAGAAAAAGGGCTTATTCATTATCACAAACTTTAATAAATTAAACATTGCATTCCATGTAGATGAAGTGATCGGTATCCACAGAGTATCATGGGAGGACATCATTAAACCGGATTCTACGATCAACACGGAAGATAAGAGTGCTGCAACAGGGGTTATCAAGCTGGAAGGAAAATTAGTGGTGATCCTTGATTTTGAAAAGATAGTTACGGACATCAGCCCGGAAACCGGACTGAAAGTATCAGATGTGGAGGAGAGAACAGCCAGAGACAGAAGCGATTCTCCAATCCTCATTGCAGAGGATTCCCCACTGCTTGGAAAAATGATCTCAGAGTGTCTGAAAAAATCAGGATACACGAATCTGATCATGACAATGAACGGACAGGAGGCGTGGGATAAGCTGACTGAGTTCAAGAAGAAAGGAACAGTCCGTCAGGACGTACACTGTATCATCACAGATATTGAGATGCCTCTCATGGATGGACACAGATTGACAAAACTCTGCAAATCAGATGATGAGATCAAGAAGATACCACTTATTATTTTTTCATCTCTTGTGAATGAGGAGATGCGCAAAAAGGGAGAACAGTTAGGAGCAGATGCCCAGTTGACAAAGCCGGAGATCGGTATGCTGGTAGAGGCAATTGACAATCTGATCGATAAGAGCGTAGATTAAGTCAGAAAAAGGGGTGTGAGTTTTTTCACATCCCTGATTTACTATAATCGAAAAATAAATATATGATAGTTACAAAGAAATCAATAGCAGGAGAATATTACCATGAATGAATCAGAAAATTACCTGGATCAGTTATTAAATGCCGTCGATGGCAGATCTGATTTAAATGACAGTGATCCTGTAAATCCAGAAGAAATTGAGAGTAAAGAACAAATGCCACAGAAGAGTACAAGAGAGACAATTGATATTCCGGATTCCAATGATCTGTTTATGGATCAGTTTGAACAGGAACTCCGGAAAGATAATGATCCCGATGAATTTTTAAAACAGTTCGAGCAGGAATTAGACAGGGACGAAAGTTCACAGGGTGTGACAAAAGCAACACAGCCGATGCTTGATGATATTGACCAGATCATGGAGAGCGTGAATCAGGAAGCCGCAAATGATACAGCAGAGATGGAAACATCAGCAGTGGAGAAAACAGCAGAGCAGAAAGAGGATACTGCCGAAGTAAAAAATGATGAGGGTGCCAGTGAAGATGGAATTGATGATCTGGCAATCGATGATATCGGAATTGATGATTTTGGACTGGATGATCCGGAAACAGAAAACGAAAAAGCGGTATCGGATGAAGATGATGAATTAATGAAAATTCTGAGTGGAACAGGCGAAGATTCCGAAATACCGGAGGCAGACAATGCAAAAGCAGAAGTGCAGCCGGATGACGGGGGAAAAGAAGAAAAGAAGCCGAAGAAACAGGGATTTCTGGCAAAGCTGTCTAAATTACTGTTCGGTGATGATGAACCAGATGAGGAAGAAATTTCCGGAATGCAGGCTGAACCTGCAGTTACTGAGATGTCTATGGATGATATGGACATCTTAAAAGAGTTAGAAGGTTCTTCGGACGATGATAAGAAGGGCAAAAAAGAAAAAAAGAAAAAAGAGAAAAAGAAGAAAGAAAAAGCACCAAAGCAGCCGAAAGAGAAAAAAGTAAAACCAAAGAAAGAGAAGAAACCAAAGCCACCGGCAGAACCGGATAACACACCGCCGCTGCCAAAAGTGCCGGTGATCCTCGTTTTTGTGATGGCAGCATCCATTCTGGTACTTGTTCTGGCAGGCACACATTTACTTGGATATTCAAACAGTTTTGCAGATGCAGACCAGGCATTTGCAGAAGGAAGATATTCAGATGCTTTTCAGGCTGTGGCAGGGGAGAAAGTAAAGGAAAAAGACACGGATACCTATGAGAAATATCGTATTACAGCTATGGTTTCAGCAGAGTATGAAGCTTACGAGAGCATGATGGATGCAGAGGTTTACGATATGGCTCTGGATTCTCTGATCCGCACGGTGCAGCGATATGACAAGTATCTGCAGGATGCAGAGACTTATGGATGCAGGGGCGAGTTTGATAAGATTGAAAGTGCAGCAGAGACAGCATTACAGCAGGATTTTGGATTGACAGCAGAGGATGCAAGAACCATGTATGCACTGTCCAATAAAGAGACTTATTCCAGAGAAATTTATAAAGTATTAGAGAAGGCAGGCTTATCAGAGGTGACAGAATGATAGCAATCATTGATTATGATGCAGGAAATTTAAAAAGTGTAGAAAAGGCGTTACAGTTTCTGGGGCAGGAGTGCGTGATCACAAGAGATTTTCATGAGATCAAAAAGGCAGACAAGGTGATCCTTCCGGGGGTTGGATCTTTCGGAGATGCCATGAGTCAGTTGAAGAAGTTTGAACTTGATAAGGTCATTCATGAAGTGGCGGCAGAACAGAAACCATTTTTGGGAATCTGTCTGGGATTACAGCTTTTGTTTGAAGGAAGTGAAGAGTCTGATGGAGTGGAAGGGTTACATCTGTTGGATGGAGAAATCCTTCGAATCCCGGAAAAGGAAGGACTGAAAATTCCAAATATTGGATGGAATTCGCTGGATCTGCAGAACAATGGACGACTGTTTGAAAATCTGAATGGCAATCCATTTGTTTATTTTGTTCATTCCTATTATTTAAAAGCCAGAGAAGAGTCAATTGTCAAAGCAACCATCGAGTACAGCACACATATTCATGCGTCTGTGGAAAAAGATAATATTTTTGCATGTCAGTTCCATCCGGAAAAAAGTGGAACAGTAGGATTACAGATACTTTCTAACTTTGCAAAATTGTAGGAGGAACGTCAATGTTTACAAAAAGAATTATTCCGTGTCTGGATGTAAATCAGGGACGCGTGGTAAAAGGTGTTAATTTTGTTAACTTAAGAGATGCAGGTGATCCGGTAGAAATTGCGGCAGCGTATGATAAGGCAGGAGCAGATGAATTAGTATTTTTAGACATCACAGCAACGTCTGATGCGCGGGAGACTGTGGTCGATATGGTGCGAAAGGTCGCAGAAAAGGTATTTATCCCGTTTACCGTGGGTGGAGGAATCCGCACGGTAGATGATTTTAAGGCGTTGCTCCGCGAGGGAGCAGATAAGATCTCCATCAACTCATCTGCCATCAATAACCCGAATCTGATCAGTGAGGCCGCAGATAAATTTGGAAGTCAGTGTGTGGTTGTAGCCATTGATGCAAGACGAAGAGAAGATGGTTCCGGTTGGAATATTTATAAAAATGGCGGTCGTATCGATGTTGGCATGGATGCTGTTGAATGGGCGATGAAAGCAGACAGACTGGGTGCGGGGGAGATTTTGCTGACCAGCATGGACTGTGATGGCACAAAAGCCGGTTATGATCTGGAACTCACCAGAATGATCGCTGAAAATGTATCCATTCCGGTAATCGCATCCGGTGGAGCCGGAACAAAAGAGCATTTTTATGATGCGCTGACGGAAGGAAAAGCAGACGCAGCGTTAGCAGCTTCTCTGTTCCATTATAAAGAGCTGGAAATCGCTGATCTGAAAGATTATCTTGCAGGCCGCGGTGTTCCGGTGCGGCGCTGAGACATCCGGCAGCAGACTGGATGTCCCGGACAAATGCAGCAGTGCAGGAGAAATTCTAAGAAGGTAACAAAAATGTCAATGATCACAAATGACTGGCTGGATGAGATCCAGGGGGAATTCAAAAAGCCATATTATAAAGAGTTATATCAGTTTGTCCGCGATGAATACAGTAAAGCGGTGATTTATCCACCGGCGGACGATATTTTTAATGCAATGCATTTTACACCGTTAAGCAAGGTGAAAGTGCTTTTGCTTGGGCAGGATCCATATCATAATGTAAATCAGGCGCACGGATTATCTTTTTCCGTATTACCGGAGCAGAAAGAAATACCGCCTTCCTTACAGAATATCTATAAGGAACTGCATGATGATCTCGGCTGTTATATCCCGAATAATGGATATCTGAAAAAATGGGCAGACCAGGGTGTACTTTTATTAAACACAGTGCTTACAGTACGTGCACATCAGGCAAATTCCCATCAGGGACATGGCTGGGAACAGTTTACAGATGCAATCATCCAGGCTGTGAATGCACAGGACAGACCGATTGTATACATGCTGTGGGGAAGACCGGCACAGAGCAAGATTCCGATGCTGACCAATCCAAAGCATCTGATTCTGACAGCACCGCATCCAAGCCCACTGTCTGCGTACCGGGGATTTTTCGGATGCAGGCATTTCAGCAAGGCGAATGAATTTTTGCAGGCGAATGGTGTGGAACCAATTGACTGGCAGATTGAGAATATATAAAAACAGATGGCATTCTGCCATCTGAAAAGACCTCTGAAATGAGGAGTGCCCAGACACCAAAGGCGCCTGGGCTATTATGAAAAAATTTATCAAGTATTAAAAACTTATTTCCGTTTCATTTATGAGTTTATTGTAACAGTAATATGTGAATAAAGTATGAACAATTGTTGAATAATTAAAAATTTTTGTGCAAAACTACAGAAATGACCTTGAAAAACTAATAAAATGAAGCTAAAATGACGATGTAATGATAAGAAAGAGGTAATTATGAGGGAGAATGCATAATTACACAACGATATTGTTTTACATGGATGATTGCTGATCAAAGGAGTGAGAAATATGGCAACAATTTCAGGATATGATTCATCTTCCATCGGCGTACTGTTTTCCAGTTTGAATTCAGGAAGTACGAAAACAAGTGCAATGTTTGGAACATCAGATTTACTTGGTATTAGTTATTCTGACTATGCCACAATCCAAAATGGAAGTTACACAAAGCTGATGAAGGCTTATTACACAAAGGAGGCATCGGGCGATTCATCATCTTCGTCTGTGTCTGCTACCACATCGACTTCCAAAGATTCTTCAAAGACACTTGCAAATATCGAGAGCGCAGCAGAGGATTTAAAGAAGGCGTCTGAGACACTGAGAACAAATGGAGATAAATCTCTGTTTACAAAGAAACAGACGACAGATAAAGATGGAAATGTTTCTTATGAGTATGATACAGATAAGATTTACAAGGCGGTCAGTGATTTTGTGGACAGCTACAATAAGATGTTAAAAGAGGGTGGAGATTCCAATACCAACAGCATCTTAAGAAGCACGAAGTCTATGGTCAATCTGACAAAGGCAAATTCCAACATGCTCAGTTCTGTCGGCATCACAATCGGAACCGATAATAAACTTTCCGTTGATGAGACAGCATTTAAGAAAGCAGATATGAACACAGTGAAATCCCTGTTCCATACGACTGGTGGATTTGGTTACCAGACATCGGTTCAGGCGGGTATGATTGAGAGTTATGCGAAGAGTGAGGCGGAGAAAGCCAATACTTACAACAAGTCAGGCATGTATACATACAATTATACGACAGGTGAGATCTATAATACCACAACCTAAGCAGTTGCAAAATAAATAAAGACATGATATGTTATGAGAAGCTCATGAAAAATGGGTTTCTCATAATTTTTTTATGGCGGGAAAAGAGGTAAACTATGGCAAAAAAAGTAGTAGTAGGAATGTCGGGAGGCGTGGATTCTTCCGTTGCAGCATATTTATTAAAGAAGCAAGGGTACGATGTGATCGGTGTAACCATGCAGATCTGGCAGGACGAGGATGAATTTACACAGGAAAAAAATGGTGGCTGCTGTGGACTCAGTGCTGTTGATGATGCACGAAGAGTGGCAGACCGTCTGGAAATTCCGTATTACGTCATGAATTTTAAGCAGGAATTCAAAAAGAATGTCATGGATTATTTTACAGCAGAATATCTGAAGGGAAGGACGCCGAATCCATGTATCGCATGCAACCGATATGTGAAGTGGGAGGCGTTATTAGACCGGAGTCTTGCGATCGGTGCAGATTACATTGCGACCGGACATTATGCAAGGGTTGAGCA
>OLVO01003989.1_pt1 | contig 11509 bp, 7 predicted proteins | sample 1672571 | NCBI WGS metagenome assembly OLVO01 (sample SAMEA3136700, study PRJEB25190) | human gut metagenome | biome: human gut; feature: human-associated habitat; material: faeces | place: Austria | collected 2013 | reverse complement strand
AAAAGTGACCTAATTTTCAATGAGCGGTTGACCGATTTTTCGGTTGACATATGCATTGTCAAAACATTTCCTAAAAATATAGTTAGTAGAACTATGAAATGAGATAGTAGGATTTGCTCCTATATCAGTTATATACGGAGTATTGTTTTTGATTCTAAAGTCAATCCTGCATATAGTCTCAAATCCTAATGCTTTAGCAACATTTTCGCTACAACTTATGAGGTCGGAAGAAAGTTCTCCCATATATTCTTTAAACGAGTAATTATCCATTTTAACCGTATCATAATCAAGGTATCCAGATGGACTAGAATTCAAAATTTCTACACAACCTGGACAGTAATATTTATGTTCATAAAATAATAGTGGAACTTCTATTTCTGGTCCATCAATGTACTCCTGAATGCAAAAACGTAAATATTTTTTTTGATAATTAGTAAGATCATTTAAAATATTTGTAGTATTTTCTTTCGAAATATCAATCTTTTGGACGCCAATACTTGCTGATTCATCGTTCGGCTTAAGTATATATGCTCCACTTTCGATTCTTTCCAGAGTTTGCTCCAAATTAGTAGTTTCGTTTACGTGCACTGTATAAGGAATATTACTACTTACGTAAGGAGCTATTAATGTATACATCAATTCTTTATCGCCCCCTAAAGTAGAAGCATAGAAATTAGAGCCAATATTGTTTAATTTGCAGTAATCACAGAGAAGAGGAACTAGGCTTCTTCTTCCTATCCCAGCTATATTTTGAGCCATGCTATATACAAATATATATTGGTGCTTTTTTTTAAGAGTAGAAATCATATTAATAAAAGAATCTTCCCCATTTATTGCATATACGTATTGTACAGATTTTCTGAAAGAATTTATTATCATGTCCCTCTCTATAGATGTAATACATTCTGAAGAATGCTCAGTATCTTCGATACGAGATTCTTCATTATAGACGAAAACTACTGCGTACTCAGATGAAAGAGGTTTTGTATGGATGATTGTATTATATAGTTTGTGTATACTCTGATCATTTTCAATAGAAGCCATTCTTATCCTCCGTGTGTTTTTTATAATATGCGATTTATGTTAGTGAAAGTAACAGATAACTATTTATTATCCATCAGTTGTATGATTGCAGTTTTAAATTTTTGAAGCAATGTATTAGGCTATAGTATCAAAACTATGTAAGTACAAAGTACTAGGCTATCAGTTAAAAAAGAATCCTTTTCCGGCTTTGTAAATACCAATGGATCAATTTACGCTGCATGGTCATTGAGTATATGCTTTCCGGTATATCAGTGCATGCTTTTTGTGACATAGTGTATGAACATAGATAAAAGTGTATATTATGTTATAATCTCGTATACATAGCCATCATTGGAATAATATAAAAAAGCTTAATAAAGTTACTGCAGCGACCGATATAATATATATAACTTTAATTCGGAGGACGCTTAATGAGAAAGTTTTTGCCTTTGGCAGTAATGACAGGAATAATGTTGAATCCATTTACAGCAGCGTATATTAAGAATGATTTATATGCTTCTTTCAACATGAATGAATATGAGCTGGCATCAGAAAATGATGATGCAAGTAATAATAGTACACATACATATGGATATGTGGCTAATGAATGGGATAATAATGCGCCGGTTTATGAAAGTGATTTTTCACTATATAACGAGATTCCATATAGATTTCCCGATGACATGTCTGTTTTTAAAAATACATATCCGGTTACGCGGAACCAGAATCCTTATGGTTCATGTTGGGCGTTTGCATCGTTGGGACTTGCTGAATTTGATTTGATTAATGACGGAACTGCTGATAACAGTATTGATTTGAGCGAACTGCAGCTTATATATTTTTTGTTTAATTCAGTTACCGACCCATTAGGCGGTACGGAGGGAGATTTTGCATACTACTATAATGCTAATGCCTCAACATCGTATCTGGACTATGGTGGAAATTATGAAATGGCATCAAGGAGATTGTCGCAATGGATAGGTGGGATTCCGGAAGCGGAGGTTCCATATTCAAACGCTTCCATGGTTCTTTCTAATGGACTGGATAGTAAATATGCATACAATTATAATGTTGCGCATTTACGCAATGTGTATAGGATTTCACTGAGGCACAACGCTGATGATGTAAAACAGCAGATTATGGAACATGGAGCTGTTGGTGTTATGTACTATCACGATGATTTTAATCTTTCTTCAGCTTCTGATGGTACAGTGTATAATTATTATGATACAGCAGCTTCAGGTGGTGGACATGCTGTGATGATAGTTGGATGGGATGATACATACTCGAGGAATAATTTTGCGTGGGCTCAGCCGGCTAATGATGGGGCATGGCTTATTCGTAATAGCTGGGGAAATTATATTGATTACTTCTGGATGTCATATGAGACAGCGTCATTGCAAGATACAGCGTGGGTATTTGATTTTGAGGCAAGTGATGAGTATGACAACAACTATCAGCTAGATGGCGGACTTGAGACATGTTCCGTGAGCTATACAACAATGGCTAATGTTTTTACCGCTAAAAATGACAATGAAGTTAAGTCAGAGACATTAAAGGCAGTATCGTTGTCGACATCAATGTCAACCAATGTCAATTACACTATAGAAGTTTATACTGATTTGACAGATGAAAAAAATCCGTTAAGTGGAACCAAACAGGAGAGTGCCACAACACAGGGGACAACTGCCTATGCTGGCAGGTATACTATTGAGTTAAATAATGAGGTAAAAATTGTTCCGGGAAGTAGATTTGCTATTGTTGTGAGCGTTGATAAGCCGGCTCTTGACTGTGAGCAGGCTACATGCATAGCGAATGGTGAGAATTTTTCTAATATGATTTGGGAGCGCAGGGTCAGCCTTAATGATGGAAAAACATTTTATAAATACGGAGATAAGTTTTATGCGTACCCTTCTAACTTACGTGTAAAAGCATTTACAACGGATGACGAGAATACATCGAACATACCGGATGTGCCGGAAACTCCGAGTGAGCCGGATGTCCCGGATGTGCCGGAGACCCCGAGCAAGCCGGATAACCCGGACGTTCCAGATGTGCCGGAAACTCCGAGTGAGCCGGATGTCCCGGATGTGCCAGAAACCCCGAGTGAGCCGGATGCCCCGGATGTGCCGGAAACGCCGAGTGAGCCAGATATACCAGATGTGCCGGAAACTCCGAGTGAGCCGGATAACCCGGACGTTCCGGAAGTACCGGATGTTCCAAGTGAGCCAGATATACCGGATGCACCGGAAACGCCGAGTGAGCCGGATGCCCCGGATGTGCCGGATACTCCGGACGTTCCTGCAACCCCGGATATACAGGAATTACCATCATATATTATAGGAGAGCTTGACTATTCGCCAGTATTTAATGCAAATTACTATTATCTACATAATGCTGACTTAGCGAATGCGTTTGGAAAAGATGCACAGGCATTGTTTAATCATTTTATTAGTTATGGTATTTATGAGGGAAGACAGGCATGCGAGTCTTTTAATCCTTTGAATTATAGAAATAATTATCGGGATTTAGATGCCGCATTTGGAGAAGATTTGTCTGCATACTATGCTCATTACATAAAATACGGCAAAGCAGAGGGAAGAAGCGGTGTTAATATTAATACACCTGATACCGTTCCAGATTATACGCCGGATGTTAAACCGAATTATGATTATGTAATTGATGGAATTGATTATTCGGTTGTGTTTGACGCAGATTACTATTATAACACACATCGAGATGTCGCCAATGCATTTGGGAAAGACAATAAAGCTTTATTCAATCATTTTATGACATATGGCATATATGAGGGAAGACAGGCAAATATAGAGTTCAATGTTGAAGCATACAAGGAAAGATATAGAGATCTTTCTGAAACATTTGGTTCTGATATCAGAACTTATTATATTCACTATATTCTATATGGTAAGGCTGAAGGAAGAAGTGCAGTGGGAGGTAGTGGATATATATATGATGGTATAGACTATTCGGCTGTATTTGATTCAGGATATTATCATGACCATTATGGTGATTTGGCTAATGCCTTCGGTTCCGACAGCGTAGCTCTGTTTGAACATTTTATAAAATATGGTATGGATGAGGGAAGACAGGCAAGCACTGGTTTTAATGTATATACATATATGAACAGGTATCGTGATTTGAATGCTGCATACGGAAGTGATTTGAAAATGTACTATCAGCATTATATAAAGTATGGAATCTCAGAAGGAAGAAGCGCACAGTAGAGAAGATAAGTTTTTGTATATTGATTATGCCATCCATATCGGATGGCATAATCAATATATATGGAAGTAATTAATAAAAAATTATGGAAGAAATGGAGAATATTGATTAACAGAGTATTAGAAAACAATAATTTAAAGGTAACAATAAGCGATGCAGGTGCCGAGCTTATCAGTGTATGGGATAAGAGCCGTAATGCCGAGCGTATATGGAGAGGTGATTCGGCGGTATGGGGAAGACATGCACCGATTCTTTTTCCGTTTGTCGGAAAGGTTGCCGGCGGAAAGTACAGCTACAGGGGAAGAGAGTATAAGATGACATCGCATGGCTTTGCGCGCGACAGGCAGTTTGAGCTTGTCAGTGAGGACGGAGAGTCTGTGACACATGTGCTTAGGTGGAATGAGGAGAGCCTTACGGTGTATCCGTTTGAATTTGTACTGTATGTGAAGCACAGCCTTGAAAATGCGGATTCGCGTTCTGTGAAGGTGGAATGGAGGGTTGTCAATGAAGCTGTTGAGGGCGGAGAAGATATGCTGTACGGAATTGGCGGGCATCCTGCGTTTACATTTCCGAGGGATGTGAAGCCGGTTGACTGTTCGCTGAGAATATACGGTGGAACGGCGGCTGTTAATGGGAATAATATAAGTGATAACGTGGCTATCTGCAGGGCATTGAGATATCACCTTCTGGATACGGCGGGCTGTATTGATATGTCACAGGAGTATGTGCTTGATATGCCGGAGAGCTGTGCGAGGATAACGGAGAATATGTTCGATAAGGATGCGCTTATTGTTCTGGATAATCAGGTGAACCACATTGAGCTTCTTGATGCGGCGGGAAAGGCTTATGTGACCATGGATTGTCAGGGCTTTCCTTATTTTGGAATATGGTCGAAGAAGGTTGATGAATTTATCTGTCTTGAGCCATGGTATAGCGTTGCCGATGTCGCAGGCTGTGACGGAAATATTGAAAATAAGGCAGGAATGCAGAGGCTTGCAGCTGGGGACAGCAGGGAGTATGCGTATACGATTACCTTCTAAAAATATACAGCTTCTGAGTGTTGCGTGAAGATGACGACCCCGGATATTATATATTTTAGTACAAAATTATTCTGTAAAAAGCGGAATTTTTTGTTATTTAGCTCCGGATGCAAAATGTGCCGGTTTAATCTATGAATGTACTGGGCATGCTTCACAGCCGGGATTATAATTACACAGAAAAATAAAGGACAAATATATAAGGAGTTTTATGAATAAAATACATAATAAAATAATAAAAATAGTAATGAGTTTTGCGCTCACGCTTGGTGTGATTTTAGGCGTGGCGGGAAGCTTTTATGAGAAAACATCTGCAGACGCGGATGACAGTAATTTTACAAACCTGATTATTTTTATGAGATTTGCGGACGAGGATGAGTTTATTGATGATGTATATGAGAATACGCCGGTAAGAAAAATAACGGACAACTCCTACAATACGGCAATGTACAACGTCAGCGACTATTATAGGAATGTTTCGGATAACAAATGCCGCATAAGGAGCGTATATCTGTTAGATAATGGTGGGTCGATTAAGCTGTCGCATGAGAGGGGCTATTACGCGGAGTACAGTGAGACAAATCCAATCGGTTATAAGAACAGCGGTGAGGCGGGAGCCCGTATGTATGAGCTGAAGCGTGAGTGGTCGGATGCGGTGACAAAGGCGGTTGAGGCTGGCAACAGGATATCCAATTATGATGGGACTGTCAATTATGGTTATGATGAGCTTGACAAGGATGGGGATGGCTGCATAGATTCCATAACGATAATTTATAAAAATACAACGCAGAGCAACATAGCGGTAGGCTGGGGCTCACCCTTGTGGAATTATAAGGATTATGCTGATTATTTAGTGATTAATACGGATAAGGGAAGCGTAAAGAGCAGAATGTATGTCCAGCTGACCAACTCGTACACAAAGCCGGATGGAGATACGCTGGGTTATCTTTATAAGGATTCACAGGGGAATGTCATAGTGTCGCAGGCAGCGGCTATCCATGAGATGGGGCATATAATGGGGTTGAAGGATCTATACAATTCCTCACAGAGTTCTCCGGTGTATTACATGTCTGTGATGGCAAAGCATATGTCACCGGTTCCGCAGTTTCCTTCGGTAAAGGAAAAGGAGGTTCTCGGCTGGGTTGAGGACGGAGACGTTCAGACAATTACAGCCTCAGGTGAGTATAGTCTAAGGGCACTTGGAACTGCAGGACATGGAATTGCAGGATATAAGCTGGATATTCCGGAGAAGGGAAAGACGCTTTATCTGGAATACAGGAATTTTGCGTCAAATGGAAACAAGTATGATTCCCAGTACAAGGAGCTGTATAAAACAAATGGCAAAAGAGTTGACAGTCTGCCGATGAAGTCAGGTCTGGTATGTTACCTTATTGATACAGGGACAAAATTTCCGAATAATATGAACTCATCACCTTCTAAGTGGAATTATCAGGTGCTGGGCAATCAATATTCTACGATGGTTGATGCGGCGGTTGGAGTAGATGAGGAAAAGTGGATTACAGATAATCTTAGTATCATGGTGACGGCGATTGATGGCAATACACTTACTTTTACAATAGAAGGAAATTTTGCGGAGCATATTCACAGTGGGGGACAGGCAACCTGCGTCAGCCGCGCCAGATGTTCAGTCTGTCATCAGGAATATGGTGAATTTGATGATAGCAGACATGAACATACCATGGTTAGAGGTGCCAAGGCATCGAGCTGTACAGAAGCTGGATACACGGGCGACACATATTGTACGGATTGCAATAAAATGCTGAGCATTGGTTCAGACATAGACATGATTGCGCATGAATTAGAGCATGTGGAGGCACGGGCAGCTACCGCAGCAAGGGAAGGAAACATAGAGTATTACTATTGTAAAGTATGTGGAGAGTGTTTTCTTGACAAAAATGCAGCTGATACCATAAAAATAGCTGATACAATAATACCTAAGCTGGAACCTGTAATCATAGCGGGAAATGATGCAGCTATAGATGCTTCCTCGGGCAAGAGTGCTGTATTCAGGTCGAATGCGGCATTTGCCGATTTCAAACGTGTTGAACTTGACAGCAAGGAGCTTGTAGAGGACAAGGACTACATTGTAAAGGAAGGAAGTATAATAGTAACACTCATGCCTGAGGTTATCAGCAACCTGTCTGAGGGAAGCCACAAGCTTGCTATAGTGTCTTCAGGTGGAACAGCAATCGCAAATTTCTCTGTAACGAAACCGCAGCAGCCAAGCAGCGAGGAGCAGTCAAGCAGCGAGGAGCAGTCAAGCAGCGAGGAGCAGTCAAGCAGTGAGGAGCACCCAAGCAGTGAAGAGCAGCCAAGCAGTGAGGAGCAGTCGAGCAGCGAGGAGCAGTCAAGCAGTGTAGAACAGCCGAGCAGCGAGGAGCAGCCAAGCAGCGTAGAACAGCCGAGCAGTGAGGAGCAGTCGAGCAGCGAGGAGCAGTCAAGCAGCACTGCAGCAATAGGTGGTGAGTCAGAATCGAATGGTAATTTGGCCGGAGGTTCCACGGAAACAATAAGCGCTGATGGGAACGGCACCAGTTCCGGGGATGAAGGCTCCGAGGATGGTATTGTCCATATCTCTCCGAGTACTGGAGGGAAAATTCAGATAAAGGCATGGGCTGTTGTTGGCACATTCCTGATGGGGGCATTTATATTTTTAAGAAAGAGAAGATAAAGATGTTTTCTACCTGAAATAAAAAGTGCTGCCTAAGCCTGTCAGCAATTTTAAATGATGGGGAAAATATTATTTGCCTTATCATATCATTACATGAAATTGAAAAATGAGTTATTGCTCATAGAAATTGAAAAATGAGTCATTGCCATATTGTTCAAAAGATTTAAATATGATATAGTTAAACGCAGATTATAATTTGTAAGGTGATACAGCCTATTGGTTATAAACATGTGAGTATATGATTGAATTTTTGCGAGGTGAAAATTTATGTGCGGAATAGTAGGTTTTACGGGTGAGCATCAGGCTGCACCGATTATACTGGATGGTCTTTCTAAGCTTGAGTATCGTGGTTACGATTCAGCGGGTATGGCTGTACGTGATGGAGATGGAGAGTACCAGATAGTCAAGGCAAAGGGCAGGCTTAAGGCTCTTTACGAGAAAACGGATGGAGGAAATGCAGTGCATGGCACCTGCGGCATAGGTCATACAAGATGGGCAACCCATGGTGAGCCATCGGAGGTCAATGCACACCCTCATATGGCAGATGATGGAAATGTTGTTGGTGTACATAATGGTATTATAGAGAATTATCAGGAGCTTAAGGAAAAGCTTGTCAAGAACGGCTATTCCTTCTATTCATCGACAGATACCGAGGTTGCGGTAAAGCTTGTTGATTACTACTACAAGAAGTATGAGCACACTCCTGTGGATGCGATTAACCATGCGATGGTGCGTATCCGCGGTTCTTATGCGTTTGCATTTATGTTCAAGGATTACCCGGGAGAAATCTATGCAGCAAGAAAAGACAGCCCGATGGTTCTTGGTGTGAGTGATGGTGAGGCTTATGTTGCCTCAGATGTTCCGGCAATATTAAAGTATACGAGAAATGTATATTATATCGGCAATCTGGAGATGGCTCGTCTTAAAAATGGACAAATTACCTTCTATAATCTCGATGGCGATGAGATTGAAAAGGAGTCTGTTGAGATTAAGTGGGATGCTGAGGCAGCTGAGAAGGCGGGCTATGAGCACTTTATGATAAAGGAAATCCATGAACAGCCGCGTGCGATAGCGGATACACTTCATTCTGTTTGCAAGGATGGAACTCTTGATTTATCATCCGTTGGCCTTGCAGATGACGATATTAAGAAAATTTCACAGATTTATATAGTTGCATGTGGTTCGGCGTACCATGTCGGCGTTGTTGCGCAGTATGTCATGGAGGATCTTGCCAAGATTCCGGTGAGGGTTGATGTGGCTTCAGAGTTCAGGTACCGCAAGCCGATTCTTAAGAGTGATGATCTGGTTATCATCATCAGCCAGTCGGGCGAAACGGCAGACAGCCTTGCGGCGCTTCGTCTTGCAAAGGAGAAGGGCGTCAAGACACTTGCTATTGTAAATGTCATCGGCAGCTCCATTGCGCGCGAGGCTGACAGCGTGTTCTATACCCTTGCCGGTCCGGAGATTGCGGTTGCCACAACAAAGGCATACAGCACACAGCTTATTGCCTCCTACTGTCTCGCAATTCAGTTCGCCAAAGTTCGCGGTGAGCTGACAGAGGCGCAGTGTGCAGATATGCTTGCGGAGCTTGAGACACTTCCTGATAAGGTTACCAGGATTCTTGATGACAAGGAACGTATCCAGTGGTTTGCCGCTAAGCAGGCGACTATGCGGGATACCTTCTTCATCGGACGCGGTATCGACTATGCGGTGAGTCTTGAGGGAAGCTTGAAGCTCAAGGAGATTTCCTACATCCACAGTGAGGCCTATCCTGCCGGCGAGCTTAAGCACGGCACAATCAGCCTTATCGAGGACGGAACTCTTGTAATAGGAACTCTCACACAGGATGCTCTCTACGAAAAGACAGTGAGCAACATGGTTGAGTGCAAGAGCCGTGGCGCGTACCTTATGGGGCTTACAACCTACGGAAACTATGAGACTGAGGATACCTGTGACTTTACGGTATACATTCCTAAGACGGATGCATATTTCACAGCGTCACTTGCAGTTATACCGCTTCAGCTTCTTGGCTATTATGTATCGGTGGCTAAGGGTCTTGATGTGGACAAGCCAAGGAATCTGGCTAAGAGCGTTACCGTAGAATAAGTACATGGGAGAGTATTAATGTCCTTGATATTTGGTCATAATTGTGACCTCCTTGTAACGAATTTACACCATAGGTTGCATAGCTTCATTATAAGAATTTGGAAACAAAATGATTTCCTTTTTAACGGAATTACGATTTCCATACACCGGACAGGACATAGATTTTATCCCGGATTATTCCAGCGCAAAATATCCCTACGCCGTGACATATCATTAATTTAGCTTCATAATACTAATAAAAAATGCAAGCGTTTTACTCTGCTTAAGGTTGCCAGAAATATCAAAAGCAAGCATTTTACTTTAATTCTGGAGGTTAGATTATGAGAGCAGCACGCATTTCCGCTGATGAACAGTTCAGGCTGATTATGGAATGCCGTGTCAGTGGTATTACGGACCACGAATGGTGTATGCAGAACAATATCCGCCCGGTAGTCTTTATAACTGGGGAAAGCGTTGATGTAGATATAAATGTGAATTGTATTAATTAAGATTATCATAAATGATAAGGAGGAGGAGAAGGCTAGGGAGTTTGTGGAGTATAGGTCAGGGTAATATAGTTGTTAGGTTGGTGCCACCCTTTTTGATGGAAGGGTGGCATTATTTTTGAAAATATAGTATCGTATAAAATAATATAATGGAGCGCAAAGAGAGAAAAAAATGAAAATTGGTATTGTGATTTGAAAATATGACAACTCTGGCAGGTTACAGAAAAGATTTAATATGTTAATATGAATTTGAAAAGTTTTATATGGGGGATATATAGGTAAATGAATTTATTATCAAAATTAAACTCAAATTCAAAAGTAAAATCAATTGAGCCAAGAGAAATTTTTATGACATTGCCAGCTAAAGCGCCGGGGTATGGGTATCCAAGGGATGTTCAGAGTGAGGTATGGAAGAAATGGTTTGAATTAAGAAACCAGAAGAATGTGATTTTAAAAATGAACACTGGTAGTGGGAAAACAGTAGTAGGTTTGGTTATGCTTCAGAGTTGCTTGAATGAAGATAAAGGTCCGGCAATATATGTTGTGCCAGATAATTATTTGGTTAAGCAGGTTATTGAAGAGGCAAAAAAATTGGGAATATCTGCAACTGAGAATAAAGATGATTATAGTTATTCGAATTCAAAAGCAATTCTTGTTACAACCATTCAAACTATTGTCAATGGACATAGCAGTTTCGGGATGCGCGAATCAGGGAATTATCGTATTGGTAGTATTATTATTGATGATGTTCATGCATGTATGGATAAGATTAATAGTCAATTCATGATAAGAATTGAAGCAGGGACTGATGTATATAATGACTTTGTTGAATTATTTGGATCAAAATTAATGGATTACAATCCTAAAAATTATATTGATGTTGTTGAGATGAAGGATTGCCGTGAAAGTATGTTGGTACCTTA
>OLVO01003978.1_pt1 | contig 11536 bp, 8 predicted proteins | sample 1672571 | NCBI WGS metagenome assembly OLVO01 (sample SAMEA3136700, study PRJEB25190) | human gut metagenome | biome: human gut; feature: human-associated habitat; material: faeces | place: Austria | collected 2013 | reverse complement strand
GAAAAGGGTGTCGAGAGGGTCGAAGACCCTTCGCGGGTGCAGGGCAGCGCCCTGCCGGAGTCCAGAGGCAGAGCCTCTGGGGTCTCCCCATTCCCGTAAAAAAACTACTTGCCTTTTGAGAGAAAAAACAGTACAATAGAAATGGAATTTGTCCCCCGAAAAAAGGAGGTTATGAAACATGACTGTGAAGGAAATTCTGGATGCTTCCAAGGAGAAGATGTCCAAGAGCGTCGCCGTGTATCAGAACGAAATGACGAGCCTGCGCGCGGGCCGTGCGAATCCGCGCCTGCTGGACCGCATCATGGTGGATTACTACGGCACGCCCACGCCCCTGCCGCAAATTGGCAACATCAACGTGCCGGAAGCGCGCATGATCGTCATCAAGCCGTGGGAAAAGAAGATGATTTCCGCGATTGAGAAGGCGATTCAGAAGAGCGATTTGGGGCTGAACCCGACCAACGACGGCGAAGTGGTTCGTCTGGTTTTCCCGGATTTGAACGAAGAGCGCCGCAAGGAACTGACGAAGATGGCGCGCAAGAGCGCTGAGGGTGCGAAGGTGGCTGTGCGCTCCATCCGCCGCGACGCTGTGGAACAGATTAAGAAGCTCAAGAAGGATTCCCTCATCACCGAGGACGAGCAGCGCAAGGCAGAGGACGATGCCCAGAAGATTACCGACAAGGCGATCAAGGACATTGACGGCATTTGCGCGGCGAAGGAAAAGGAAATCATGGAGGTCTAATCCCTCGATGGTGAACATGCCGAATGTGCTGGGGATGCGCCTTGAGGACGCATTGGCGGAATGCAGGGCGCAGGGCGTAGAGCCGGAAATCGTGATGACGCTGCCGCCGAAAGGGCGCGAGCAGGGGACGATTCGGGTCATCCGCGCAAAAGAAGGCGTCCTGACGGTCAGCCGCTTTGAGGATGAACTGTCCCCCGTAGTGCAATGAAATCAAGGCGATGCGCGGCCTTCCCGGCGGAAGTCTGCGCATTTCCTTTTAGTATCCTATTTCCAAATGCACAGCTGCTTGCGCATTCTCATCTGGAAATAGGATTAGACAAGGAGAAAATCATGGCAAACCGCGTGTCGCAATGGTTCCGGAAACTTTCGGGGCATCATGCGCATCATCATCACCGCAAAATGACCCGCGAGGACTTCCAGAAGCTGCCTCGCCACGTCGCCATCATCATGGATGGCAACGGCCGCTGGGCGAAACAGCATCGGCTGAACGTGGCGATGGGGCATCGGCAGGGCACGGAAACCCTGCGCGAAATCATCCGCCATACCGACGACCTGAAGATTGAGGCACTGAGCATCTACGCCTTCTCGACGGAAAATTGGAAGCGCTCGAAGGAGGAAGTCGGCGCGCTGATGCAGCTGATTTTGGATTTCTTTGCGTCCGAAATTGATGAATTGGACGAGAAGAATGTCCGTATCCTGATTCTGGGCGACAAGGCGGCGCTGCCGGAAAAGCAGCGCGACACGCTGATAGAGGCGGAGCGACGGACAGCGAAAAACACCGGGCTGCACCTGAATATCGCGCTCAACTACGGCGGACGAGCGGAGCTGACCCGCGCGGCGCGGCTGATGGCGCAGGAGGCGGCGCAGGGACGGCTGAATCCGGATGAAATCAGCGAAGAGACGGTCGCGCAGCGCCTGTATACCGCCGGTCAGCCGGACGTGGATTTGATGATTCGCACGAGCGGGGAAATGCGCTTGAGCAACTTCCTGCTCTGGCAGTGTGCCTACGCGGAATTTGAGTTCCCGACGGTGCTGTGGCCTGATTTCACGGTCGCGGATTACGACGAAGCGCTTGCTGCGTTCGGCGGCCGTGAGCGGCGGTTCGGCAAACGCCTTTCGTAAATGCTGAACATTTGGCGGAAAAGTGTTCATATTGCATTCATAGGCGTATGCTATCATCAGATTTCAAGGAAGTTCAAGGAAAACATGAGGGGGAAAGAACCATGAGGCAAAAGACGATCGTGGGACTGATTATGGCCGCCGGCGCAGCGCTGATGATTGCGGTGGGCGGCTGGGTCATGGCGCTGATCGTGCTGGTGCTGATTTGCTTCGGCGTGCAGGAAGAGTTTCACGCGCTCGCGCAGGCGGGACACCGCCCTGTTGCGTGGCCGACGTGGGTCGGCATGATTGTCTCAATTCCGCTGACGCTGCTTATCGGCACGAAAATGATTCTGCCGGTCATTATGGCCATCTGCCTGATGACGATGATCTGCGTCATTTTCCGCTCCGAACCGAAGCTGGATGACGCCGTGCTGAGTATGCTGCCGATGCTGACGGTTGCCCTGCCCGGCATGAGCGCGATTTCGTTCACGCACATTGAGCCGAAAGCGCTGCAAGTCACCCTGATAACACTCATGATTGGCATTCCCTGCATGGCAGACGCGTTTGCGATGTGGGTCGGCAAGGCGGTCAAGGGGCCGAAACTCTGCCCCACCGTCAGCCCGAACAAGACGATTTCCGGCGCGATTGGCGGCGTGGTCGGCGCGCTGCTCACGTCGATTTTGATTGGCGTTGTGGCATACCTCGTGGCGGGGGATGCGCGTCCGCTGCTGCCCGCGTGGTATGTGTACCTGATTTTGGGCATTCTGGGCGGCGTTGTCGGGGAAATGGGCGATTTGTTCTTCTCGCTGGTCAAGCGCCATTGCGGGATGAAGGACTTCTCGAACCTGTTTCCGGGTCACGGCGGAATGCTCGACCGTCTGGACAGCGTGCTGTTCATGGCGGTGCTGATGCTGTGCTATCGCCTGATGGCGGGCATCTAAGGCTTAACACGCGGGTATAGTATGCAAATGCGCGCAACTGAATCGCGCGAAAGGGTCAAGGGGGGACTTCGTCCCATTTCCTTTGCCCCTTGCAGGGTTCGGGGCAGCGCCCCAAGTCCGTTACTGATGTAGGAGGGCGAATCGACATGCAAACCATCGCCATTCTGGGGTCTACGGGGTCGATTGGTACACAGGCGCTGGAACTTGTGCGCCTGCATCCGGAGGAGTTCCACGTCGTCGCGCTGACGGCACGGAGCAGCCGGGAGAAGCTGTTCGCGCAAGTGCGGGAGTTCCGGCCGGAAGTCGCGGGTCTGACCGAACCCATCCCGATGAGCGAAATCCCGGAGGATGTGCGCTTCTGCCGATGGGTCATGGGCGAAGAGGCACTGCGCGTTGCGGCGGCGGAAGTGCCGGCGGACATGGTGCTCGTCAGCGTGGTCGGCATCGCCGGGCTGCAAAGCGTGATGGACGCGCTGGGGGCGAATCGGCAGGTGCTGCTGGCGAACAAGGAAGCGCTGGTGACGGGCGGCCACTTGGTGATGGACGCGGCGAAGCGCATCGGCAAGCCGATTTTGCCCGTGGACAGCGAACATTCCGCCATTTTCCAGTGCTTGCAGGGTGCAGGGGGCAATCAGCCCGTGCGCCTGCTGCTGACCGCGTCCGGCGGGCCGTTCCGCACATGGACGCGCGAACAGATGCAGAACGCGACGCGCGCGCAGGCGCTCAAGCACCCGAACTGGTCAATGGGCGCGAAAATCACCATCGACTCGGCGAGCATGTTCAACAAGGCGCTGGAAATTATTGAGGCGCACTGGCTGTTCGACATGCCGCCGGAGAAGATTCAGGTGGTGGTGCATCCGCAGAGCATCGTCCATTCGGCGGTGGAATTTGCGGACGGCGCGGTGCTGGCGCAGCTGGGCGTGCCGGATATGCGCGTGCCGATTGCGTATGCGATGACGTACCCGCGGCGCATCCCGACGGGCAGCAAGCCGCTGGACTTGTTCTCCATCGGCACGCTGACGTTTGAACCCGGCGACCCGGTGCGCTTCCCGGCGCTTCGGCTGGCGGGGGAGTGCCTGAACGCGGGCGGCGCGGCGTGCACGATTTTGAACGGCGCGAACGAGATGGCGGTGGCGGCGTTCCTGCGGGACGAGATTCCGTTTGGGGCGATCAGCCGCATTGTGGAAGGGACGCTGGAAGCGTGCGGAGCGATGCCGGCGGATACGCTGGAGGATATTTTCCATGCGGATTTGGAAGCGCGCCGCGTGGCGAAAGAAATTGCTGAAAAGCTCAAGTGAGTTTTCAGCAATTCAAGAAGATTCGCTTCTGCGATTGGGAATTTTATTTTTATCTTGCTTGTGCGATTGTGGGGCAGGGGTTTCGCTCCTGCGGGAGCGACAAGGGGGCAATGAAAACAGGCGAAGTCTGCGGTCGCCCCCTTGACCTCTTCGCTCGTCGCCCTCCATGTTTCTTGAACTTTTTTGTTACTTCGGGAAACGTGGATCGTGTGGTTATCCTGTGGATAAACACGCGCATATAGCATGAAAGAGTGCGCAACTCAATCGCGCGAAAGGGTCAAGGGACGAAGTCCCTTGTGGAGTCCAGAGGCAAAGCCTCTGGTGGGGTCAAGGGGCAAAGCCCCTTGCGCCTCCCCTCTATCAGAAAGGAAAGCTATGACAGTTGTTTCGGTGCTGGTGGCGCTGCTGCTGCTGGGAATCCTGATTACGGTGCATGAATTTGGGCATTACATCTTCGCGCGCATGACGGGGATAGAGGTCATGGAGTTCGCGATTGGCTTCGGGCCGAAAATCGTCGGATGGACGGGAAAGTCCGGGACGAAATTCGCGCTGCGGTGCATTCCGTTGGGCGGGTACTGCGCGTTCTACGGCGAGGACGACGTGGAGGGCAAAGCCACGAACGACCCGCGCGCGTTCGGCAAGCAGCCGGTTTGGAAGCGGATGCTGTCGGTGCTGATGGGGCCGGGCATGAACTTCCTGCTGCCGCTGGTGGTGCTGGTGCTGTACTTCTGGATTGGCGGCGTGACGGGCACGGAAGCCCTCGTCGCGGACGTGGAGCAGGGCGGCCCAGCGTACACCGCGGGGCTTCAGGCGGGCGATATTATCCTTGACGTCAACGGCACAGCGCCGAATCCTGAAAACGCGTCGCAGTCGTTGACGGAGCTGATTAACGCCTCGCAGGGCGACGCGATGGTGCTGGGCATCCGCCGCGACGGTGAGCGCACCGAAATCACCCTCACCCCGTTCTATGATACGGAAACCGGGCGCTACCGCATGGGCATCCACGTCAGCGCGGTTGCGTCGGGCGAGATGCTGCCCGTGTCGTTCGGGGAGGCTGTGCGGGACAGCTGGAACGTGTGCGTCAACGCCGCGACAATCATCGGGCAGGCGCTGCGCGATATGGTCACGACGGGCGCAGGGCTGAATGAAGTCGGCGGCGTCGTCGGCACAGTCGCGGCGGTCAGTGAGCAGGTCAGCACCTACGGCTTCGCGGCGTTCATCAACGCGCTGGTCGTTATCTCCATCAACCTGGGCATCATGAACCTGCTGCCGATTCCGGGGCTGGACGGCGCGCGGTTCCTGTTCCTGCTGGTGGAAGCCATCCGCCGCAAGCCGCTGCCGCAGAAGAAGGAAGCCATCGTCAACCTGATTGGCATGGCGCTGCTCTTCGGGTTGATGATTCTGCTGGTATTTAAGGACGTTTGGACCCTGATGGAACACTGAGGTGAATGATATGTACGAAACGAGAATGGTTCGCGTCGGCAACTTGACGCTGGGCGGACACAACCCGGTCTGGGTGCAGTCCATGACGAACACCGACACGCGCGACGCACAGGCGACGCTTGCGCAGATTCGCGCGCTGGCGAAAGCGGGCTGCGACATCGTGCGCGTCAGCGTGTACGACGAGGATTGCGCCCGCGCCGTCCGCACGCTGGTGGACGGTTCGCCTGTGCCGCTGGTGGCGGATATCCACTTCAACCACCGGCTTGCCATTGCCGCGGCGGAAAACGGCATCCACAAGCTGCGCATCAATCCCGGCAACATCGGCGGCGAAGCGCACGTCCGGGAACTGGCGGCGGCGGCAAAGGCGCACCACATCCCGATTCGCATCGGCGTGAATACCGGGTCGATTGAGAAGGATATTCTGGCGAAGTACGGGCAGCCGTGTGCCGAGGGGCTGGTGGAAAGCGCCCTGAATCACGCGCGGATGCTGGAAAAAGTCGGCTTCGAGGACATTGTGCTGTCCATGAAGGCGTCGGATGTGCGCCTGACGATTGCCGCCTATGAGCTGGCGGCGAAGCGCTGTGATTATCCGCTGCACGTCGGCGTGACCGAGGCGGGTCTGCCGGGGCAGGGGACAATCAAGAGCGCAATTGGCATCGGCGCGCTGCTGGCGGAGGGCATCGGCAACACGATTCGCGTCAGCCTGACGGGCGACCCCGTGCCGGAAGCCAAGGCGGCGTGGGACATCCTGCGCGCGCTGAACCTACGGACGCACGGCGTGCAGCTGGTGTCCTGCCCGACGTGCGGGCGGACGTGCATCGACGTGGCGGGCATTGCCGCGCGCGTGGAGAAGGAGCTTTCGGATATTCAAGTGCCGCTGAAGGTGGCGGTGATGGGCTGCGTGGTGAACGGCCCCGGCGAAGCGCGCGAAGCGGACATTGGCATGGCGGGCGGCAAGCGCGGCGGCGTACTGTTCGTCAAGGGGCAGGAGCCGATGGTGGTCGAGGAGAATCTGGCTGACCGCTTGATTGATCTGGCACGGAAGATTGCGGCGGAAAAAGCGGGGAAATGACGCTTTTTCGGCGGAAAAGCGGGAACGACCTCATCCGATTTCGCTTCGCTCAGCCACCTTCCCCAAAGGGGAAGGTTTTGGGCGCGCGCAGCCATCCCTGCCTTCCCCTATGGGGAAGGTGTCGCCGCAGCGACGGATGAGGTCGGATAAACACGCGGACACAGCATGGAATCGCGCACAACTCAATCGCGCGAAAGGGAGTCCAGAGGGTCAATGACCCTCTGGTGGGGTCAAGGGGGAGATGAGATGGGACGAAGTCCCCCCCTTGGCTCGTTCGTCTTTAAGGGGAAGGAGGAAAGCATGAGTTACGATGAATTGCTCGCGCAGGTGTATGCAGCGCTGCCGCAATTGAAGGGGCAGCTCCACGCGCCGCGCGTGGTGTATGTGCAGTCGCAGGGCAAGGTGTATATCACGTTCGAGTCGAATGTGCTGGTGGAGGAAGCGTCGTTCCTGAAAATGGAGGCGATACTGCGCCGGGCGTTCCCGCAGAAGCCGCTGGCGCTGCGCGTCGTCTCGCCGGGGCTGAAGGACGACTTTCTGGAGAACATCAGCGCGTATAAGCAGGTGCTGACCGACTTCCTGCGCCGCAATTATCCCGCGTCCGCCAGCTGGACGAACCAAATCGACTGGCGCTGCGACGGCGAACGCATCACGCTGACCTTCCCCGACGCGTTCAGCCTCGAATATATGGGGCGGCAGAACGTGGCGGCGCGCCTCGCGCAGGCGGTGAAGGACATTTTCTCCGCCGAAGTGATGGTGGAACTGACCGTCGCGGGCGATCAGGAGAAGCGGCTGGCGGAAATCCGCGAAGAGAGATTGCGCGAGCAGACCGTCACCTACACGCCGGAGCAAATCGCCGCGATGACGCAGGGGGACGCCAAGCCCGCGAAGGAGCACAAGGAGCGCAAGCCGTCCGCGCCGCGCGAGAAGAAGCCGGAGCAGACAACGCCGGAGCGCGACCCGATGCTGCCCGTGATGACCGACCACGCCATCGGCAAGCCGATTATGGGGCGCGCGATTGCCGATCCGCCGATGGAAATGAAGGAGCTGGCAAGCGACGCGGGGCTGGTCGTCGTGCAGGGCGACATTTTCAAGCTGGAAACGAAGGAACTCAAGGGTGGCGAACTGCTGCTCGTCACCTTTGCCATCACCGACTATACGTCCTCCATTCTCTGCAAGGCGTTCATGCGCTACCGCCGCCTGCCCTTCGGCAAGAAGAAGGACGACGACGCGCCGCCGCCGCCGATTACTGAAGAGGAACGTCAGGCGGTGATGGACAAGGTCAACCAAATCAAGGTGGGGATGAACGTCAAGGTGCGCGGCGAGTGCATGTACGATAACTTCGCGCATGAGCTGTCCATTTCCATCCGCGATATGGTGCCGATGGAGCGCATCAGGCGCGAGGACACGGCGGAGGAAAAGCGCATCGAACTGCACATGCACACCAACATGTCCACCATGGACGCGCTGACCCCAGCGGGTGACCTCATCAAGCGCGCCATCGAGTGGGGGCATCCCGCCGTCGCGATTACCGACCACGGCGTGGTGCAGGCGTTCCCGGCAGCGTTCAATGCCGTCAAAAAGCAGCCGATTAAGCTGATTCCGGGCTGCGAGGGCTACCTTATTGACGAAACGCAGGTCGTCACCGATGAAGACGACCGCTCGATTGATGATACCATCGTCGTGCTGGACTTTGAATCCACCGGGCTGGACACGCTGAAAGACCGCGTGATTGAAATCGGCGCGGTGAAAATGACCGGCGGCACGCTGGTGGATACGCTGTCGATTCTGGTGAACCCGAAAATTCCCCTGCGGCCGAAAATCACCGAAATTACGGGCATTACGGACATGATGCTGGCGGATAAGGAAACGGCGGAGACCGCTATCCCGAAGCTGATGGACTTCATCGGCGATGCCGCGATTGCCGCCCACAACGCCGCGTTTGACGGCAAGCTGCTCAAAGCGGAGCTGCGGCGGCTGGGGCGCGAGTTCAACGCGCCGATTCTGGATACGCTGTCCCTGTCGCGCAAGCTGCTGCCGGAACTCAAATCGTTCAAATTGAAGAGCGTCTGCAAGGCGCTGAGCGTGAGCCTGAAAAACGCCCACCGCGCCGTCCACGACGCAACCGCGACGGCGTACTGTCTGGCGAAGATGTTCAAAATCGCCAAGGAAGAGCACGGGTTCACCAAACTCAGCGACCTGAACACGCTCAAAGGCGGCGCCATCGGCGAAAGCTACCATGTCATCCTGCTGGTGAAAAGTCAGGAGGGGCTGGTCAACCTCAACCGACTGGTGTCTATCGGGCATCTGGACTACTTCCGCCGCCGCCCGCATATGCCGCGTTTCATGATTGACCGCTACCGCGAAGGGCTGATTATCGGCAGCGCGTGCGAGGCGGGCGAACTCTACCGCGCGGTGCTGGAAAATGAGCCGTGGGAGAAAATCAAGGAAATCGCGTCGTGGTATGACTATCTGGAAATCCAGCCCGTGGGCAACAACGCGTTTCTGGTGCGCGAGGGGCGCGTGGCGGACGATGAGGCGCTGCGGGACATCAACCGCAAAATCGTCCAGCTGGGCGACGAGCTGGGCAAGCCGGTCGTCGCGACGGGGGATGTGCACTTCCTTGACCCGCACAACGCCATCAACCGCTCCATCATTCAGGCGGGCATGGGCTACGATGATGCCGACATGCAGCCGCCGCTGTACTTCAAGACGACGAACGAGATGCTGGAGGAATTTTCCTACCTTGGCGCGGAAAAGTGCCACGAGGTCGTCATCGACAATCCGCGGAAGATTGCGGATCAGGTGGACAAGCTGCAATTGTTCCCCAAGCACCCCAAGGGCGAGGATACCTTCCAGCCGTTCTGGGAGGACGCGGCGGACAACATTCAAAATATGACGTGGGGCACGGCGAAGGAACTCTACGGCGATGAGCTGCCCGAAATCGTCGTGAACCGGCTGAACAAGGAGTTAAAATCCATCATCGGCTATGGCTTCGCGACGCTGTACAACATTGCCCAGCGGCTGGTCAGCAAGTCCAACGCGGATGGATACCTTGTCGGCAGCCGCGGTTCGGTCGGTTCGAGCCTCGTTGCGCGTATGTGCGGCATCACGGAGGTCAACGCGCTTCCGCCGCATTACCGCTGCACCCATTGCCGCAAGGGCTTTTTCGACGTGGACAAGAGCCAATACAAAGTCGGCGTTGACCTGCCGGACAAGGACTGCCCAATCTGCGGTCAGAAGCTCGTGAAGGACGGCTTCGACATCCCGTTCGAGGTGTTCCTCGGCTTTGAGGGCGACAAGGTGCCGGATATTGACCTGAACTTCTCCGGCGAATATCAAAACCGCGCGTTCCATAACGTCGAGGAGCTGTTCGGGCATGACCACGTTTTCCGCGCGGGCACGATTACGGGTCTGGCGGAAAAAACGGCATATGGCTATGTGTCGAAGTACTTCGAGGAGCGCGGATTGCAAGTCGGCAACACGGAGAAGGAGCGTCTGGCGGCGGGCTGTGAGGGCGTGAAAAAGACGACAGGGCAGCACCCCGGCGGCATGGTCGTCGTGCCGAAGGAATACGAAATCTACCAGTTCACCGCCGTGCAGCACCCTGCTGACGACCTCAATTCCGACTTTACCACCACCCACTTTGACTTCAACTCCATGCACGACATTCTGGTTAAGCTGGACTGCCTCGGTCACGACGACCCGACGGTTTTGCATATGCTGGAGGAATTGACGGGCATCGGCTACAAGGATGTTCCGCTGGATGACCCGGACGTGCGAAGCCTGTTTTCGTCGCCCAAGGCGCTGGGCGTGACGCCAGAGGATATCGGCTGCCTGACGGGTACGTTCGGCGTGCCGGAATTCGGCACATCGTTCGTGCGTGGGATGCTTGATGAGACGAAGCCGACGACGATGGAGGAGCTGCTGCGCATTTCCGGCCTGTCCCACGGCACGGACGTGTGGCTGGGCAACGCGCAGGAGCTGATTGCAAACGGTACGGCGAAATTGAGCGAGTGCGTCTGCTGCCGTGACGACATCATGAACTACCTGATTGACAAGGGCGTTGCGCCGAAGATGGCGTTCACGACGATGGAGAGCGTCCGTAAAGGGCGCGGCCTGAAGCCTGAAATGGAACAGGCGATGATTGAGCAGCACGTTCCGCAGTGGTTCATGGATTCGTGCAAGAAAATCAAGTACATGTTCCCCAAGGGGCACGCCGTGGCGTATGTGACGATGGCGCTGCGCGTGGCGTGGTATAAGGTGCATCGTCCGCTGGCATATTATTGTGCGTACTTCACCGTGCGCGGCGACGGCTTCGACGCGATGACGATGCTGATTGACCCCGCGACGATTCGCGAGAAAATCAAGCAGATTAAAGCTGACCCGAAGGCGTCCGCGAAGGACAAGGAAGCCGTGACGAGCCTTGAACTGGTGCTGGAGATGAACATGCGCGGCTTCAAGTTCCTGCCGTGCGACCTGTACAAGAGCGACCTGAAGAAATTCAAGATGGAGGGCGAAACGGGGCTGCGGTGTCCGTTCACGTCCTTGGGAGGACTGGGCGAATCGGCTGCCATCAACATCGTGCGTGAGCGCGAGCGAGGCCCGTTCATGTCGGTGGAGGACTTGAAGGAGCGCACGCGCATTTCCAGCGCGGTCATTGAGCTGCTGCGGACGCACGGTTCGCTGGAGGGCTTGAGCGAAACCAGTCAGGTGTGCATGTTCTAAAGATTTCGCCGCTGCGGCGGCGACAAGGGGGCTTTGCGCTCGCCCCCTTGACCCCTTCGCCCGTCGCCCTAAAGCAACAGTACGGTTATGCTGCTTGGGGGAACGAAAGGCATACTAACTAAAAAGCAGCGATAACATCCAACAAACTTAGATGGGGATGCGAAGCAGTCCAGAGGGCGACCGCAGACTTCGTCTGTTTCCATTGCCCTCTGGT
>OLVO01003974.1_pt1 | contig 11538 bp, 9 predicted proteins | sample 1672571 | NCBI WGS metagenome assembly OLVO01 (sample SAMEA3136700, study PRJEB25190) | human gut metagenome | biome: human gut; feature: human-associated habitat; material: faeces | place: Austria | collected 2013 | reverse complement strand
CGGGCAGCATCTGTAATCACTTACGGATGCTGCCCATCTTTTCTTTTTTCTGTGTCGTAAAACATCACCGTTGGTAGTATGATATAGGCTATAGTCCACAAAAAGGATAAAATCACTTTGTGCGATACACAGAAAAACCACGCATCAAAGGGAACAGGGGAAATTTATCCTTGACAAATCGCGTGCCACTTTGTACTTCATCAATACTTACGATATTGCCATCTTTTAATGCATATATCAATTTCGAGTGTGTTGTCACTGTACTATCATTCCTTCCTAAAAAATATATCTTGTTATGTTAAAGCGTCAGCCCTTCACCCCCGCGAGGGCGAGGAACTTCTTATCGGACTGAATGGCGTGGGTCACGAACTTCCCGTCCCGGAACAGTGCGTAGGTGGTCACCGGGGCGGGGAGATTCCGGGCGGTTTCTTTGTCCGTGATCTGAACGGTTTTCAGGGGAATGCCGTGTGCCGCGGCCGCTTCCGCCACCCGGGGCACCCAGTAATAGGTGAACGGACACTGATCCGTATAGTAGAGAAAGAAGCCGTCCTCCTCGATTTCCGGATGCCTGGCGCATTCCTTGAACCTTGGCTTTTCCGCCGACGGCGTCAGCGGCAGATACATGAGGGTAATCCCGCAATCCGAAGTGTCCGCGACGGTGAAGCCCTTGTTGGCCAGATACTTGGGGTCGGAAAGAAACTCCCTCTTTCTCCCCTCTGTGGAAAGGATGCAGATTCCCTCCTGCCCCTGAGCCTGGGCGTCCCGGATGCACTCGGTAAACAGATCAGAGGAATACCCATGCCCCTTCATGGAACCGGCGACCCACAGGCAGTCGATGTAAAAATACCCCGGCGCGACGATGGGAACCCAGGCGTTCTCCGCCGGGATGTACTCGATGAAGCACTTGCCCCGTTCTTCGCTGCGGTAAAAAACCAGCCCCTCCGCGAACCGCTCCTTGAGCCACGCCTTTTTCGCGACGCTCTGCTTGCCTGACATGGCGCAGCAGATGTGCTCGGAGTCAATGTTTTCGCTTGTGATTCGGATGTATTGCATATGGTTTCTCCTTTTTGCAAATTTGCCCATAACCGGCATTTCCCGACAGCCTCACGGCTGTCGGGAAAGTGGTGGGTGAATTTACTTTTCCGGATTCAGGGCGACCTGATAGTCGAAGCTGCCCATGTGGAGAACTGCGCCGTTCTTTACGCGGCTCCAGGTGTCCGGTTTCAGATTGGTGCCGTTGAGGACGGTGCCGTTGGTCGAACCCATGTCCTGAATGTACAGGTAGCTGCCGTCCCATTCCACGGTGCAGTGCTTGCCGGAAAGCTGGTAGTCTTCCGCGTTGAGAATGATGTCGGCGCGGTCATCACGACCCAGAACCTGAGGCGTATGGGGTGCAAGGGTGAAGCTGGTGGAAACATCCTGATGGGACGCGACGGTCATCTGGACAGTCACGCCGCCGCTGGGGGTCACGGGCTTGGTGGCGACCCACGACTCGTCCGGAACGGGGGTCGTCGTAGGAATATCAAAATCGCCGGTGGAGGGGATGGATGCCATGACGGGGTTGTTATCGATGACGGGGTTGTTATTGATGGTCGGAAGATCCCTATCCCGAAGCCACTGCTCCTGCTTCTTCCGGCTGTTGTTCACCGCGACCACGACGATAACCACGATCACGGCCGCCAGTGCGACCGCGCAGCAGATGACCAGAATGAGATTTCCACGGATCCAGTCCATGACGGAGGTCCGCGTTTCCGGCTCCTCGATTACTTCGGTGGGGTCGGTAACGCCGGTGGGAGCGGCCGGGATGGCGGCGGGAACCGTGGTCAGGTCAACGGCGACGGAATCTTCCCACCGGGTATCGCCCAGCTCGTAGGCGGCGCGAACCGTGGCGTTGTTGCTGTTGGAGGTCACGAAGGCAAGGTCGATTTTGATGACGGAGCCGTCCTGAATGGTTTCCCAGACCTGCTGAGCCGCGGCGGCAGCGGAGATCTTTTCCTCGGCGGGAACCAGACCGATGCCGCCTCTGGAAACCTCCGCCATTTTCAGCATGTTGTCGGCGTTTGTCAGAGAATAGGCAGAGGTGGAGCTGCCGGTGATACCGATGGCGTAGACCGGGATGGAGGTGGCGCTGACCACGTCGATGGCCCGCTGCTGGGTGGTGCCGCCGTCGGCGAGAATGCCGTCGGAGAGGATCAGCAGGCACCGGTTCGTGCAGTAGCTGGTCTTCTTTTCCAGACTGCCCATGGCTTCCACGATGGCGCTGTACATATCCGCTCTGACACCGTCGCGCTTAAGAGTGTCGATGGCGGCGGTGCGGGCGTCCATGGTGTCGAGGACGGCGCCCTCAACGACTTTGCTGCCCACGGTGGTGATGACCATGGAGTCACCCTCGCCCATGCGGCTGCTGATGATGTCCAGAATGTCCGTCTGCTGCTCGATCTGCTCCTTGGACATATGGGTGGAGATGTCCACCAGACAGTATACCGTGGTGGGCAGCTTTTCCTGACGCACGGTGGTCAGGACGGGGTCGGAGATCTGCTGGGAATCGATGGAAACCGTCAGGCTTCCGTTTTCGGGGAGTACGGTGCCGTAGACGAGAAGGTCATTCTGGTGCTCCTCCGTCACGATCTCGTGAAAGGTCAGAAACGAATTCAGTTCAGCGGCCTGTGCGCTGACCGCGGGGCAGAGCAGAAACAAAAACAGGCAGACGCATCCTAAGAATGCGGTTATTCTTTTCATTTTGACTACTCCTTTATCCAAATTGCGATGGCGGTGTTGTTGTCCACATCCGTGCTTTTCCGCATCATGGCGCGGCAGCGGAGCAGATATACCCATTCCTCCGCTGTGGCGGCCTTGTGAAGATCGAGCATGATCTCGTCCTCCAGCAGCCGCTCCCAAAGACCGTCGGAGCACAGCAGAAACGCATGGTCTCCGGGGGAAAGCGTGATGGGCGCATGAAGCTGGGGCTTGATCTCGTCGTCGCCGATGACCCGGAACAGCTTGCTTCTGCCCTCAAAGGACGGAATTTCCGACCGGGAATGCAGCTCGCCCATTTTGATGGAAAGCTGGGCGAGGCTGTGATCCTCCGTGTAGTCCGCGAGGACGCCGTTGTGGAAGTGGTACAGCCGGCTGTCGCCGATGTGTGCCCATACCGCCTGATTTTTGTAAAGATACAGCGCGACCGCCGTGGTCTTCATCTGGTTGGCGTTGGCGCGGGTGGCGAGGATGTTCCGGTTCGCCTCGTTCATCCATGCGAGAATCGTCTCGCCGGAGGGCAGCGCCTCATCCGCCTGCCACTGGGAAAGCGCCTTGACGCCGATGGAGGACGCGGCCTTTCCGCCGCCGTGGCCTCCCAGACCGTCGCAGATGACGGCGCAGTACTGATCCGGTCCCGGACTGAAATAGGCGCAGGAATCTTCGTTTTCAGACCGGCTGCCGATATTTGTATACCAATACCCTTCAATTACCATAGCTGTTTACCTGTTGTTTCTGGGCTGATCGGGCGGGTCGTAGCCCAGAACGATCAGCGTGTAGTTGTCCTGATACGGCAGGGCAGCGCCCATGATCCGCTGGCCGATGTGGGACGCGGCCAGCTGGACGCTGCCGCAATCGCGCAGGATGGCCGCCATTTCAGCGTCGCTTACAGTGCCGTAGACGCCGTCGCTCATCAGCAGCACCCGGTCGCCGGGGAGCAGGGGGATGGGCGTGCGGTTGTAGTCCATATGGCGCAGCTCGCCCATGCCGATGAAGCTGGTGAGCTTCCGTCCGTTGGGGTCGCGCAGGGCTTCCGCCATGGAGCGCTTGCCCTCCAGAATGTCGGGCATCCAGTCCTGCAGCAGATCGTGGTCACGGGAAAGCTGGCTGAGCTGACCGTCCCGGTACAGATAGACCCGGCTGTCGCCAACGGAGATCCACCGCAGCGCATTGCCCGTGATCAGGGCGGACACCACCGTGGAGCCGCTGGTGTAAAGCCCCTTGGGGCCGAGCATCTGATTGACGGCGCGGTTGATACCGGCCACCATACCCGGCAGCGCGGTGGGAACCTGATTCGCCTGAAGAGTGGAGCCGAAGGTCAGCGCCTCCATGACGATCTTCTGGCTGACCCGTTCTCCGCCGGACAGGCCGCCCATGCCGTCGGCCAGAACCGCCAGAATGCCCGTATTGCGGAGCACGGCCGTCTGACCGAAGCTGTCCTGCTGGTAATCCCGCCTGCCGATGTCGTGGATCTTTCCGAGGGAGATACCGGGGATGGGACAGACCGTTTCCTCCACGGTTTCCTTGGTGATGGGAACGGGATGTACCTCCGCGGGTGTGGGAGGCTCCATGGGCTGTTCGCCCGAGCACTCATGGTCGCGGACGTTCTTGCGCAGCATTGCCAGCAGCAGGATATCCACGCATGCGCCCGCCGCGAAAACGAAGCAGGCAATCTGCATGACAAGACGGAAACCGGGTGTGGATTTGCGAGGGAGGGCGACGGGTTCGCTCGTAGCCGTCGGTGTGGTGCCTTCAGAAGCCGATGGGGCGGTTTCTTCAGAAGCCGGTTGGGTGAATGTATGGGGATTAATGTAGATGCCGGAGTGAGGGGTTTCTTCTGTGGCGGTGCTGGATGGAGGGAATGCATCGCCGGGGTCAAAATTCTCACTGGCGGGTCTTATGGGAGCCTCGGCAGTTGCCGGGGGGACCTCGGTAGCTGCTGGGGTGTTCTCGGTAGTTGCTGGGGGGGCCTCGGTGGTCGCCGTGGGAGCTTCGGTAGTTGCCGGGGCCTCATCAGTGGGAGCGGTTGCTTTGTCCGATCCGCCTTTTTTGGAAGGCGCTGCCTCTGCCCCGTCGGCCTCCATGGGAACACTCGTTGCCTCTGTAGTCTCAACAGCGGCAGGCGCAGTCGCTTCTGTGCCTACGGTCGTTTCTTCGGTTGCACCCGTCGCTGTAGCCGAGACGGGATTAACCCCGGTCGGCAGCAGGGAGCCACCGGGCACATCTTCTCCCGGGTCGTATACGAAGCCCAGATAGCCCGTGCCGATGGACGCGAGGATCAGCACCACCGCCATTACGGCCAGCAGAGACTGCCTGCGCTTTATCATTGCTGCTTTATTTCTTTTCATTCCAATCAAACCGATCTCCGCAAAGCGGCACAAATAACAGCTTCGTCGTACCAATCGTCAGAACGTCGTAGGCTTCGATTTTCTCTACGCTGAGAGCGGGCTTCCCATTTACCCGCACGATATTGCGGCCGGAACCGGGGCCAAAGTAAAAGGTGCGATCCTCGTTGTCGTAGGCGATGATGGCGGAATTCTCCGCGCTGATGTGGGAATCCTCGGGAATGGAAATGTCCATCCTGGCGCTGCGGCCAATGTAGTTGTTCTGGCTGTGAATGCGGTAGTCAGTGCCCTTTGTGGCGCCATCGATGCACACCAGCCAGCCTACCACGGGGTCAAAGGTGGTGCTTTCCTCACTGCTTGCAGCTACGGGGGAAATAGGCTCCGTTTTCGGGTAGGCACCCATATTGCCGTTGCTGCTGGACTGGGCATGCTGATAGTCAGCGCTCACGGTGGGCTGGTAGCCCTGCACCTTGCCGCCGTTCGGGTCAACAGGCATGGTCGGGGAGGGGGTGTTATCTACGGCGTAGCTGTCGCCGGTGTGGCCGAAATAGTCGGTGGGCAGAATGTCGTCGCCAAGGATGTTGTTTCCAAGGGGATTTTTGTTTCTCGCGGCCTCGGCGGCGCACATCGGGCAGGTGGCGTTTTCTTCCGAGTCATAAAAGTGACCTTTGCTGCAGCGAACGATTTCCATAATAATGAACCTCCTGTATGTAAATGGTGTTGATATTGTTTGTTAACAGACGGTGATACGGTTTTCGGAAGTACCGACGCAGAAGCTGCTGCCGTGCTTCAGGGCGACCTTTGTCCCGGCGGGGACGCGCTTGCCGTGGATGAAGGTGCCGTTGCGGGAGCCTTCGTCTACGAGGATCAGGAACTCGCCATTGCTTTCCAGCGTACAGTGCCTGCGGCTGACGGCGGCGGCGCTCTCCGGGAGACGGATCTGGCAGCTGGGGTCACGGCCGACGGCGACCTTGCCTGCCGGTACGGGAATAATTCTGCCATCCGGCAGCTGCACCCGGAAGGAGGGCGTATATACGCCAGCGGGAACGGTGCCGCCGGGGACAGTGCCGGGGGTGACGCCGCCTGCGGGGTACTTCTCAGCGCTCTTGCGGTTGCGCAGGAGGAAGTAGATGGCCACGGCCACTGCCGCCACGGCGACCGCTGCCGCCGCTATGGTGACGACGGAGATCGAGCTTCCGGCGGTCATGTAGGGGATGCCCATCTGATCCAGCGCCTGCGTGACGTACTCGCTGTAAATGGCGCAGGAGTAGGAATCCACGATGCCGTAGGTGTTCAGGCCGATCACGTTGCCGTTTTCGTCGATCAGGGGGCCGCCGGAGTTGCCGCCGGAGATGACGGCGTCGTGAAGAAGAACATTGGTGTTTCCCGCGGCGGACATGACCATATGTCTGGCAACCGTGCCCCTGGTTGCGGTGATGTCATTGCTGCCCACGGTAGCGCTCAGATCGTCTACGACGGCGGGGCAGCCGAGGGCGACTACGGTCTCGCCCTGCTTGACGCTTTCGCTGGAGCGGATGGGCAGGGGCTTGCACTCCGTGACGGGGCGGGCGGCTCTCAGGATGGCGTAGTCGGGATAACCGCTTTCGGCGATGCGCACGATGCTGCATTCCACGGAGGTCGCTTCGCTGGGGAGACCGGTGACATCGCTGATGGTGAAGTTATCCAGCATGATCCAGATCCGGACGTGGTCGGAATCGAAGGCGTAGTTATATTCACTCAGGTAGGCGGACGCCACATGCCAGTTGGTGACGAAGTATTCGGGCGTGCTGCCCTTCTGCCCCACGGCAAAGCCGGAGCCGACGGCGGCGGCTGCGGGTGTGTCGTCGGGGGAAAAGCCGACGACAAAAAGCTTCACAACGCCCTCTTTCGCCTGACTGATGACGGTGGGAAGATCGGTCCTGGCGCTGGCGGGGATCGCCAGCATGGCGGCCAGACAGATCAGCACCATTACCATGGCGGCCAATCGTTTGCATACATATTTCATAACTGCTCTCTCCTTTTTATACCATCCCGCGGAAACCCCGGGAGATTAAATACGACCTGCTCTGCGAAAAAGTATACCATCCTTTGGAAATATTGTCCATTCCCTATTTCCGGACTGCGGGAATTTTGCTTCGCTCCCTTGGATGATTTCAGTATAGCAGGTTTTCCGGATTTGTGGTTGCACGGCGTGCAACAATTTGAAGAAATTCAAAAAGGCAGTGCTGGACGATGATCGCAGTCCATCAGCGGTCGCGGCATACCTCAAGAATCTTGCTGTCAGAGCCAATAAGCGCTTTCAGCATGTCACAATTTTTGAACATGTTCGTCGTCGTTGTTGCGCTGGAAGCGTGGAAGTAGGACAAATCCAGGTACACCAGATTCTCGCAGCCATCAAACATCTGAGACATATTCATTACCTTGGAAGTATTGAAACAGGACAGATCCAGATTGGTCAGGCTACGGCAGCTGGAAAACATATAGGACATGTTCGTCACATTGGATGTATCAAAACTATCCCCGAAATTGATTGCTTTCAGGTTGATAAACCGCCTAAACATATTGGAGGCATTCGGATTCGGAGCAATCTTCCCGTTGGAGGCTACATACAGATTGTTGCCGCTCATCCAAGCAAGAATGCTTCCGTCCCCCGCGTCTGACATGTCCCATGCGTCACTGGGTGCGCTCTTGAGACTGCTCAGGAAAGAAACGTAGTACACATCTTCAAGGAGATATCGTTCCTGTCCCCAGAAGTACGAACTACTGTTATATGGTGTCGGTGCCATTACGTAGACAGTGTCAGTTGCGGATGCTTTTTTCGCGCTGCCGATGAAAATGCACAGCAGCAAAACGACCACCGCTGCGACGGGTATCAGCCATTTGGGAAGCGGCCGCTTTTGCTGGGACGGCTGGGGAGATGCGGGGGGCTGGTATGCCGGTTTCACTGCCGCCGGCGCAGGTTTCGCCGCTGCCGGTTGGGGAGGTGCCAACGGCGTGGGTGTCGGATACGTCGGTTTCGGCGCTGCCGGGGCGGCCTGTACCGCTGCCGGTCTGGGAGGGGCCTTCACCGTTTCGACCGGCTGGGGCGGCGTCGGCACTGCCCGGGGCGGCTCCGCCTGCCCGCCCTGCGGGCGGACGGCCATTTGCAGCAGCGCGGTCATGTTCTTGGGGCGGTTTTCCGCCCGGATGCTCATGCAGTACGCCAGAACGTCAAACTGCGCCTGCGTCAGCAGCGGCTGGCAGGTCAGGGTGTCATCCACGATCCTGTCTACAGCCGTGGGCGGCAGAATGCCGGTGCAGCAGTAATAGATCGTGGCGGCCATGGCGTAAACGTCTGTCCACGGGCCAATGCTGGCGTTGCGCTGATACTGCTCGATGGGGCTGAAGCCCTGTTTGGCCACCATCTGGGAGGACTGGACGTTGCCGTCCCGTCCCTGAATGTCCAAGTCCTTGGCCGCGCCAAGGTCAAGCAAAATCAGCCTGCCGTCCGGCCGCACCATGATATTGTCCGGGCTGATGTCCCGATGGATAATGCCATGCTCGTGAACTTCTGCCAGCGCCTGAATGATGGGCGTCAGCAGGGACAGGCAGGTGTCGAAGGGCATCGGCCCCTCCCGCTGCAGCTTTTTCAGCAGCGTCTCGCCCTCAATGAAGTCCATGACAATGTAAGCCGTTTCATTCTGGATGAAAACGGACTTCACTCCCACAACGCCGGGAATTCCGCCCAGCTTCGCCATTTTCCGGGCTTCTTTCAGGAAGCTGTCGAAGCCCTTCTGGGTGCCGGTCTTTCCCATCATGGCGTTGCTCCACACCACCATGGAGCGGTTTTCCCGGCTGACCATGCCGGTGCTCATGGGGAAATATTCTTTGATCGCGACCTTCTGTTCCAGCAAAAGGTCAAAGCCTATGTAGGTGATGCCGAAGCCGCCCTGCCCCAGCATCTCGCCCACCAGATACTTTCCGTCCAGAATCGTGCCGGGCTTCAATGCGAAGGACTCCGTGTTCACGCTGCCGTAGGGGCGGCCGCACTCCGGGCAGAACTTCTGATCTGCCGCCAGCTCATGCATACATCTCATGCATCTGCGTACTTCCATATTTCATTCCTCTCTTTGGGGGAACGTTCGGGTTCCCGCCGATTTCGCGTACTGTTCTGCATATCAATCCGCAAGCCAAGCATCCGTCACGGACAGACCCATCGACCACGAATACCCGCCGATCACCGTCGGCGTTACGATGATCGCGTCAAATGTCAGCGGCGTATCGAATGTAATCGTCTCGGAGGCAGCGCCGTCACCGGCGGGCAGGGAGATCTTGGCGATTTTCTGGAACTGCCCGTTCACTCTTCCCCACACCTGCCATTCTTTGCACTTTGTTCCCGCGTTCATGGATACTTCCATATTGACGGTCATTTCCCTGCATCGTACCAGCGGGGTGTAAAAAACCAGCGCGTGGACATTCAGGCTGAAGTTCCCGTCTTTCAGATTTGTGCTTTCCCAGTAACCATCCACATATTCGATATAGTTCTTGGGCTGTGTAGGCTTCGTAGTGGGTTCGGGCTTGGGTTCCGTGGCCTTGGGCACGGTTGCTTTGGGCGTGGTTGCCTTGGGCGTGGTTTCCGCAGGCGCGGGCTGCAAGACCGGTTCTGTGGCGGCCGCTTTCATGGAGACGTTCTGCCTGGGCGCTTTTCCCGTAGCGGTCACGATGCAGACGACGATTCCCAGCACCGCGACGACACAGGCCACGGCGGGTATCAGCCATGCGGGGAGCGGCTTTTTCTGCGGCGTCTTCGGCGGCGCGTTTTTGACCGGCGGCTTCACATCTGCCGGTCTGGGAGGGACTGGCGTCGTCTGCTGCGCTTTGGCCGGTTCTGCCTGCGGGGCTGGCTTGACCGGCTCGGCCTTCCCACCTTTTTGCAGGCGGGTGACCATTTGCAGCAAGGCGGCCATGTCCTGCGGGCGCTTCTGCGGCAGAATGCTCATACCGGCGGCCAGAATATCAAACTGCTCCTTCGTCAGCCGCGGTTTGCAGGTCAGGGTGTCTTCCACGATCCGGTCAACAGAGGTGGGCGGCAGTGTGCCGGTGCAGCAGTAGTAGATCGTGGCGGCCATAGAGTAAACGTCCGTCCACGGGCCGACGCTGGCGTTCTTCCGGTACTGCTCGATGGGGCTGAAGCCCTGTTTGGCGACCATCTGGGTGGTCTGAATCGAGCCGTCCTTTCCTTGAATATCCAAATCCTTTGCCGCGCCCAGGTCCAGAAGGACGGGCTTGCCGTCCGGCTGCACCATGATATTGTCCGGGCTGATGTCCCGGTGAATGATACCGTGCTTGTGGACTTCCGCCAGTGACTGCATGATGGGCGTCATGAGCCGGATGCAGCTGTCAAAGTCCATGGGGCCGTTCTTCTGCATTTTCTGCTGCAGCGTCTCGCCCTCGATAAAGTCCATGACGATGTAGGCGGTCTCATTCTGTGTGAAGACCGATTTCACCCCGACGACGTTGGGAATGCCGCCCAGCTTTGCCATTTTCCGGGCTTCCTTCAAAAAGCTGTCGAAGCCCCGCTGGGTGCCGGTTTTCCCCACCATGGCGCTGCTCCACACCACGGTGGAGCGGTTTTCCCGGCTGACCATGCCGGTGCATGTGGGGAAATATTCCTTGATGGCGACCTTCTGCTGCAGCAGCAGATCAAGTCCGATATAGGTGATGCCGAAGCCGCCCTGCCCCAGCATTTCGCCCATCAGATACTTTCCGTTCAGGATCGTACCGGGCTTCAGCGCGAAAGGCTCCGCGTGCACGCTGCCGTAAGCGCGCCCGCATTCCGGACAGTAGGCGATCCCTCCCGACAGGTCGTGCATACATTTCATACATCTGCGTACTTCCATAGTCCATTCCTCTTTCTTTCGGGGGAACTCGTGGGGTTCCCGCCGTTTTTTGGAACCATTACAGTAAAATAATATCACCGCTTGATACTATTGTCCACTGATTATTTGGCAAATTTAGTATATCAGATTTCCAGAATTTGCGGTCGCACGCCATGCGACAATTTTGAAAAAATTGCCCGGCTCTGAAAGGCAGAGCCGGGCGGGGGTGGGTCAGCGGTTGCGGAATTCGTTGAGAATCTTGCTGTCTGAGCATATGATATTGGGCAGATTGTCGCAGCCGTAGAACATGAAAGTCATGTCCGTTACTTTGGATGTATCAAAGTTACTGAGATCCAGTCTGGTCAGGCTGTTGCAGCCGGAGAACATGAAAGTCATGTCCGTTACTTTGGATGTATCAAAGCTGGTTAAATCCAGTGTGGTTAAGCTGCTGCAGCTGGAGAACATAGAAGCCATGGTTGTCACACTGGAAGTACCGAAGCTGGTTAAGTCCAGTGTGGTTAAGCTACTGCAGCTGGAGAACATAGAAGCCATGGTTGTCACACTGGAAGTACCGAAGCTGG
>OLVO01003966.1_pt1 | contig 11560 bp, 7 predicted proteins | sample 1672571 | NCBI WGS metagenome assembly OLVO01 (sample SAMEA3136700, study PRJEB25190) | human gut metagenome | biome: human gut; feature: human-associated habitat; material: faeces | place: Austria | collected 2013 | reverse complement strand
GGCGAGCCGTAATTTTGCCAATAAAGTATGGAATGCTTCCCGTTTCATTATGATGAATTTTGACCAGAATGAAGATGTCGATTATGAAAATGTAACCGCAGATGAGCTGACTCAGGCAGATAAGTGGATTCTTTCCAAGGTGAATACACTTGCCAAGGATGTTACTGTATTGATGGATTCCTTTGACTTGGGAATTGCCGTTCAGAAAATTTATGATTTTATTTGGGAAGAATTCTGCGACTGGTATATTGAAATGGTAAAACCACGTTTGTACAACGATGCGGATGAAACAAAAGCAGCAGCTTTGTACACATTGAAAACTGTTTTAATTGATGCACTGAAATTACTGCATCCGTATATGCCGTTTATCACAGAGGAAATTTACTGCACACTTCTTCCTGAAGAAGAGTCTATTATGATCTCCGAATGGCCTGTATACAGAGAAGAGAGAAACTTCCCGGATGCTGAGAAAGCAATCGAGGGCTTCAAAGAGGTTGTAAGAGGTATCCGTAATACCAGAACAGAGATGAATGTTCCGAATAACCGCAAGACAAGCCTGCATATTGTGGCAAAGGATGCTGAAACAGCAGCAATGTATGAGAACAGCAAGAAATCCTTTGTAAATCTTGCATTTGCAAAAGAGATTCTGGTACAGACAGACAAGAACGGAATCAGTGAAGATGCAGTTTCAGTAGTTGTTTCCAATGCGGTTGTATATATGCCGTTGGAAGACCTGATCGACAAAGATAAAGAGATTGAACGTCTTACAAAAGAAACAGAACGTCTCACAAAAGAGATCGCAAGATGTGAAGGTATGCTGAATAATCCGAACTTCGTAAACAAGGCACCTGCTGCCAAGGTGGATGCGGAGAAAGACAAACTTGCGAAATATAAAGAAATGATGGATAAGGTTAAAGGACAGTTAGAGCAGCTTAAGAAATAAGGGAGTGTTTAGATGAAATTGTATAAGATTTGTAACAAAATCTCCCTTTTACTCCATGTACTTGCCAGCGCAGCGGGATATTTTGTTATGGAGGCAATCTGCCGTCACTCGTTTATAGAAGCCTGGAATTATATGACACAGAGACCTCTGGTTTTTGCATATAATGCGGCATTCATTTTTACCTCGTCACTAATTGTTTATCTGTTTCACAGGAGAGTATTCTGGAGAGTACTGGTTACGTTGTTCTGGCTGATACTGGCCATTATTAACGGTGTTCTCCTGCTCAACCGTGTTACACCGTTTACAGGACCGGATCTGCATCTGATCACAGATGCAATGAAGATTGCCAACAAATATCTGCCTGTTGCAGGCGTTGTGGCAGTCTGCATCCTGTTTGGGATTCTTGTTATTTTACTGCTGATGCTGCTTATTAAAGGACCGAAGTATCAGAAAAAGATTAAATATCGCTACAATATTCCTCTGATCTTGCTGGCTGTTGCTCTTTTTGCAGGAAGTACACAACTGGCACTGGAGAAGAGGGTGCTTTCCAATTACTTTGGAAATATTGCTTTTGCATATGAGGATTATGGATATCCTTACTGTCTGGCAACTACGATTTTTAATACGGGAATCAGCTGTCCGAGAGATTATTCTGAGAAAGAAATCAAAAGAATTGAGAAGACGGAAAAGAATCTCCCGGAAACGCAGGAAGAAAAGCGTCCGAATATTCTGTTTTTGCAGTTGGAATCATTCTTTGATCCTACGCTGGTTAATTACCTGAATATTTCAGAAGATCCGATTCCGACATTCCGTAAGCTGATGAAGGAATATTCTTCAGGATATTATAAGGTTCCCTCTGTCGGTGCAGGTACTGCCAATACAGAGTTTGAATCCATTACAGGAATGAGTATGCATTATTTTGGACCTGGGGAATATCCTTATAAGAGTATTCTGAGAGAGACTACCTGTGAGAGTGCACCTTATGTACTGAAGAAGCTGGGTTATACCACCCATGCAGTTCATAATAATGAGGCAAACTTCTATGGAAGAAGATCTATTTTCCCGAATCTCGGATTTGATACGTTTACTTCCGAAGAGTACATGGCAAGAGAGAACGAGAAGAATCCAAATGGCTGGGTAAAGGATGAGGTTCTGACAGATGAGATTCTGAAGTGTCTGGACTCCACTGAGGGGCCGGATTATGTATATACTATTTCTGTACAGGGACATGGTGCGTATCCGGATGAGCAGATTCTGGAAGATCCTGAGATCACAGTTTCCGGTGCACCGACTGAGGAAGAGAACAATAAATGGGAATATTACGTAAATGAGATCCATGAGATGGATAATTTTGTCAAAGAGCTGACAGACAAGCTTGCAGATTATCCTGAGGATGTGGTTCTTGTTATGTACGGTGACCACCTTCCGACTATGGGACTGACTGTGGAGGACCTGAAGAACAAGTATCTGTTCCAGACAGAGTATGTGATGTGGGATAACTTCGGACTTAAGAAAAAGAATGAAAATCTTGCAGCATACCAGATGGCGGCAGAGGTTATGGATCGTGTGGGAATCCATGAGGGAACTGTTTTCCGCTATCATCAGGCAAGAAGAAATACCAGAAATTATCAGGTGGATCTGGAAACCCTGCAGTATGACCTCCTTTATGGAAAGAGATATTCCTACGGGGAAAGCGGCGAAAGTCCTTATCTGCGTACCAGAATGCGTATGGGAATCTATGATGTGACTCTGGATTCCATTCAATGTATCTCTGAGGCAGATCATACATATTACATTAAGGGAACGGAGTTTACGCCGTCCAGTGAAATCAAACTGAACGGAGAATGGTATGATACGGTCTATATCAATCCGACTACGTTGATGATCACAGGTACGGAGCTGAATGATTTCGACAGGCTGGCGGTGATCCAGCGAAGCAACAGTTCGACGCGAAAACCGCTGAGCAAGAGCTATGACCGGTCCTGCTATGCACTTTATTCAAATAATAAATGGAAATTAACAGAAAGTGCCGGTACGAATGAAAATTAATCCATAATTTTGTCGGATAAAATATTACGATTGGTACTGGACATCTTCCACCACTATTATATAATGTTAGAGTAACTAAATACATTATAGATAAGTGGTGGAATTTTTTTATGAATTACGAAGAAGCAGTTGCTTATATTGATGAAACTCCGAAATTTACAAAGAAGAACAGTCTGGATCACACAAAGGAATGTCTGAGAAGACTTGGTAATCCTCAGGATAAGTTTAAGGTGATCCATGTGGCAGGAACTAATGGAAAGGGAAGTACATGTGCGTTTCTGACCTCTGTTCTGAGAGAGGCGGGATATTCCTGCGGATTATTTACTTCTCCTCATCTGGTGGAGATCAATGAACGCTTCCAGATCAATGAGGTGAATATTGATAATGATACTTTCCTGAAGGCCTTTGAGAAAGTAAAGGTACTTGCGGATGAACTGGTTGCAGAAGGCAGCTATCATCCGACTTATTTTGAGATGCTTTTTCTGATGGGGATGGTGATCTTTGCAGAGGCAGGTGTTGATTATGTGACTCTGGAAACAGGACTGGGCGGAAGAATGGATGCGACTACTGCTGTGGAGAATCCTGTTGCCTGTGTGATCACATCGATCAGTCTGGATCATATGCAGTATCTGGGAGATACAGTTGCCAAAATCGCAGGAGAAAAGGCCGGGATCATTGTGCCGGGGGTACCGGTAATCTATGACGGAAACGACCCGGATGCAGCAGAAGTGATCCGTGCCAGAGCAGAAGAACTGGGAAGCCCTGCTTATGAAGTGAAGAGATCAGATACAGAAGTGCTCAGAAATACTTCGGCGGGAATTGATTTTGCATTTCGGAATGAGTATTATAAGGATATGGTTTTCTCCATTCCGTTTATTGCAAAGTATCAGGTGATGAACAGTGCACTTGCATTAAAGACGATTGAGGTTCTGCAGAATGTGATTTCTGTATCTATGGATCAGATCCATGTGGGAATTGCCGGAACACGCTGGCAGGGAAGAATGGAAACAGTGCTTCCGGGCGTGATCGTGGACGGTGCTCACAATGAGGACGGGGTAGAGAAATTTGTAGAGACAGCAGAACATTTTCAGAAAGAATGTCCGCTGACTTTGCTTTTTTCAGCAGTAGATGACAAAGATTATACAGATATGATACATACGATCTGCAGCAGGATCACGTTCCGTCAAGTGGTAGTAACCTCTGTTGGCGGATATCGCCAGGTTCCTGCTGAGAGATTTGCAAAGCTTTTTACAGAAGCAGGTGCTTCTTCTGTGGAAGTAGTGGAGGATGTTGAGAAAGCCTTTGGTAGAGCACTGGAAGTAAAGGGGGATGACGGAATGCTCTTCTGCGTGGGTTCCCTGTATCTTGTCGGTGAGATTAAAGATGTGATCAGGAGAAATAAGAAATGATAGATTATGAAGAGGAACTGAAGAAATTTGAGCCCTGTCTGGATGTGGCAGATGCGGAGGGTGCGATTTATGAGAGAGAACTGACGGATATCCTGGATATTCTTCAGGAAGTTCTCCGCGAAGCTAAGAGTGGCAGACGGGTAAAATAAGGAGATACACATGAATTGTATGAATTGTGGCGCGTTTCTGGTGGACAAAGATCTGGATTACTGCCCGAAATGTGGATGTAATGTGCTGATCCAGAAAAAGGTAGATTACCTTTCCAGACAGTATTACAACCGGGGGCTTGAGAAAGCCAGTGTCCGCGATCTTTCAGGGGCGATTGACTGTCTGAAGCAGAGTCTTATTTATAATAAGCATAACATTCAGGCGAGAAATCTTCTTGGACTGGTATATTTTGAGACAGGTGAGGTGGTAGCTGCCCTCAGTGAGTGGGTGATCAGCAAGAATCTGCAGCCCAGCCGTAATCTGGCTTCGGAATATATTAATAAGCTTCAGGCTAATTCCAATAAGCTTATAAGCTTGATAATGCCAATAGAACAGGCTTACAACATAAGTCGAAATATAAGCCTTTATCATGGTCTCAATTCCTAAGGGGGATGTAAAATAAAGAAGTAACAATTGAATAACTCCTTGGCTAACATTCCCTAGCAGATAAATATTTGATTTACCATATGAGATCAACAATTGTGTATATAATAGCCAAATGGGCAAAATCGTTCCTAGTAAACAAAACAATTGTAAGAAAGAGACACTTGGCATCCATTTTTCCCCAATTGTGATTAAAATAAACTCTTTAGCGACAAACGCCAAACCGATCATACAAGGAAAAGACAAAAAAACCGCAAACCGAACCATTTTCCGGAAAATATAGCATTGTCTCTGTCTCTCCTCTCGTACCTGCACCAATACTGGCTGAGCTACTGAATTGACCATACCACAAAGAATAGTATTTCCCATCAACATCCATTTATAGCCTTGAGAATAATATCCAACCCAAGTTGCGTTAAACAGCCTTCCTAATAAAACAGAGAAAAAATTATTATTGATTTGTTGGAAAATATTCGTAAGAAATATTTTTACACTAAAAGAGAACATATCTCTTAATGGACGAAAATCGAACTCTAAGGAAGGACGCCAAGGCGCTATCACACATTTTAACACAGAGCTGACACTAACATACACGACGCTTTGAAAGACCAAAGCCCAATAAGCCCACCCTTTTAAGGCAAAAACAATACCAATCAAACCAGATAGAACGAGTGCCGTAATATCAATCTTAGCTTGTTCCTTGACCATCAACTTTTTAAACATCACAGTAAAAGCGACAGTCCCGATCCCAGAGAAAAAGAAACCAACGAACAATACCCTTGACAAAGAAATCAGTTCCGAACGATTGTAAAAACGAGCAATTAAAGGAGCACTGAAGAATAAAACCACATACAAGAGGAGGCCAACAAAACAAGAAAACCAAAATACAGCATTATAATCTTTATGTGTGACATCCTGTTTATTAGTTAAAGCCACCGTAAACCCACTATTTATAATCGTATTAGCAATTCCTGTAAATATCGCCAACATCCCTACCAACCCATAATCCTCCGCATTAAGAATCCGAGCCAGATAAATACCAAACAACATCCCCAGCAACTGCTGCACCCCATTGCTGACCCCTCCCCAGAAGAGCCCTTTCGCTGTCTTATCTTTTAGTGATTGTTCTGCCATTTGATATTTACGGTAAAAGTGCCACAAAGATAAACATTTACTCTTGGGTAACGGGCAAAACCCGGAAGCTTTTCATACTTTATGTATAAAATAACAAATAGTACGTATGGAAATATGAATTAGTATCAATAGAAAACACCAATTAGTATCAATAGAAATCCGGATTTCTATTGATACTAATTAAAAAGTCTCGCACCTACTAGATATAACAAACTAATAATCAGAAATATACAAAACAGGCCCATTCTAATATAGCTTATTGTACATTTTTACATTTTACTAGTCTTGCGAACTAAAGGATGCGAAACAGGCACTCGTAGACTAATAGGCACATACACGGACATTGACAGACATAAACCGACACTGGCCGATTTGCCTCATACGGCTTACGATACCTTTGTCATGTTTTAGAAAACAAGGTAATTCATTTAATCATCTTTTAAAATTTAGAAATTATGGCAGTAAAGTACAGATTGATCGAGAGAAAGAACTTGGGTAACGACAAGACAGAAACACCCAAGAAACAGTATGCGCAAGTGGTCTATGGGGATCTCGTAGAGTTCGAGACTTTCCTTGAGGAAGTGGCAGATGGAAGTGGAGTAGGCTCCGCCCAAGTCAAGGCGGTACTCGACCGTATCAATATCGTGTTGAAACGAAATCTCTCGCAAGGGCGCAGGGTGAATGTAGGCGAATTGGGTAATTTCCGTTTTGGGGTAGGCTCTACGGGAGCCCCTACCACCGAGGAATTTACCACCAGTTTGATCAAAGAACCTAAAGTTGTCTTTAGCCCCGGAAAGGCCTTGAGAATAGCTAAGAAACTCACTAATTTCGAGAAAAAGGAACTCTCCGAACCGCAAAGCGGGGGTAGCCAAGACAGCGAAAGCCCTGACGAGATCTAAAATCTCAATCTCTATTCGCGGTGGATTTATGCTTTCAATACGTAAATCCACCGTATTGTTTCCAATATAAAACAAAAAGCAAGCGGATGCGTTCCTACATCTTAAACGTATGATGATTATCACCCGAGACGAGAAACGAACCATCCAAGTCCAAGAGAGAACGATCGAGGTAGTCCCTATCTGGGAATGGATTCTCAAGCCTTCCCCGCATAAATCCTCCGTATAATATCCACCACCTTCATACCTTCCAAGACGTTGGTCGTTATGATCTCGCCGGGGGCGCCGGAAAGGACATTGACTACGTTACGGATCACGAAGTTGTGGTTTTGGGCGGAGCCTTTGTAAGGGCCATAATCATTGCCGGGGTTGGTAGGGGCCAATTCCGGCATTTCATGCCCCTTGATATGGCAATATTCTACCTCATTCATATATTGACCGCCGATTTTCACGCTGCCATTCTCAGCCACGATCAGCATGCTGCTTTCCAGATTCTTGTCCCATACCGCCGTAGAGTAGCTCAAACTACCCATTCCACCGTTCACGAAATTAAAATTCACGAAACCGGAATCCTCAAAGGCGGTCAGTTTCTCGTGGTTGAAGTCGGCGAAACGGGTCTGGATATTACAGATATCCCCGAATAACCAGTACATAATGTCGATGAAATGGGAGAATTGGGTGAATAAGGTACCACCATCCAAGGCAGCGTCGCCATGCCATCCTCCGGGTTTATAGTAGCGTTCGTCACGGTTCCAGTAGCAATTCAGCTGCACCATATAAATCTGGCCTAATTTTCCGGACTCAACCATCTCCTTGATCCAGACCGAAGGCGGGGAATATCGGTTTTGCATCACGCAAAATACCTGCTTACGGAATCTCAGCGAGGTATAAACCACTTTCTCGGCATCCGCCAAGGTCAAGGCCATAGGCTTTTCTATGACCACATGATGTCCGCTTTCTATCGCTTGGATCGCCATCTCGGCATGTAAACCGTTGGGTGTACAAATATTCACCACATCTATATCCAATCCCAAACGGAATAGTTCATCTATATTCCGGGCGAAAGGGACCGCATAAGCCTCGATCCCCAGCTCCTCTTTCGGACGGATATCACACAAAGCGACCAACTCCGCCCCTTCATCCCGGGTAATCATCTCGGCATGACGCTTACCTATATGACCACAGCCGATCACGGCGAAACGTATCTTCTTATTCATAAAACACTCTTTATAGATTCTATAATATAAGCCTGCTCCTCTTCTGTCATCTCCGTATGAATCGGCAAGGATAATACGGATCGGCTCAAGCGAGAAGCGACATTCAAATCCCCGGAAATCCGGCATCGACCCCTCATCACCTCCTGCTCCTGCAAAGGCAATGGATAATAAATCATAGAAGGAATACCTCGTTCTTTTAACGCTGCTTGTACTTGATCCCTCTTTTCTACAGCTAGCTGTACCGTATATTGATGATAGACATGCGATGAAAAGACTGATTTTAGCGGTTTGCGTACAGTTTTCAATCCGGAAAAGGCAGCATCGTATCTAGCAGCCACTTTACAACGAGCGGCGGCAAATTCATCCAAATACCGAAGCTTAACATCTAAGACAGCGGCCTGCAAGGTATCCAAACGGGAGTTGCAGCCCACCAAAGAATGATGATATTTCATCTTTTGCCCATGATTGGCGATCATTCGCAGGCGTTCGGCCAATCGCACGTCGGAAGTAAACATCGCCCCACCATCTCCATAACAAGCCAACGGTTTCGAGGGGAAGAAAGAGGTCGTACCTATAGAGGCGATCGTACCGGCTTTCTTTACCGTTCCATCCGAGAAGGTATAATTAGCACCGATGGATTGGGCATTATCCTCGATCACATATAAATTATGGCGGCCAGCGATACTCAAGATCGATTCCATATCACAACACTGGCCAAAAAGATGAACCGCGATAATAGCTCTCGTCTTTTCAGACAGGGCATCTTCTATCTTTTCCGGGTCTATATTGAATGTACCGGGATCTACATCCACTAATACCGGCACTAGGCCAAGAGCCAAAGCAACCTCAGCCGCAGCGATATATGTAAAAGCAGGAACGATCACCTCATCGCCCGAATGTAAGTCTAATGCCATCAAGGAGATTTGCAAGGCATCCGTACCGTTGCCGCACGGGATCACATAAGGAACACCTAAATAATCTGATAAATGGTTACAAAATCCCTTCACCTGAGGGCCATTGATAAAGGCACAAGCATTTATCACCGTTTGCATGGCAGGATCGATCTCACTACGCAAACGTTCATACTGCTTCCGCAGATCTACCATCTGTATCTGTTTCTCAAGCATCTTATCCATTCAAAAAATAGGGCTATCCCGTCGTTAAAACGGAATAGCCCCCTCATTATTGCGTTTATCTTATTATTTCACCTCGCTACCCGGTTTCACCTCTTTCTCCGGGGTGATAACGGCCAGCTTTCCATCGAAATTCTCGGCGGAGAGAATCATGCCCTCGGAAACAATACCTTTCAGCTTACGGGGAGCTAAGTTAGCGATAAAGCAAACTTGCTTGCCTACCAATTCCTCGGGTTTATAATGCTGGGCGATGCCCGATACGATCGTGCGTTTCTCCAGGCCATCGTCTATACGGAACTGAAGCAGCTTATCCGCTTTCGGAACCTTCACGCATTCCAGCACCGTACCCACACGGATATCCAGTTTCATGAAATCATCGAACTCAATATTCTCACGGATCGGTTTCGCCTTATAATTCGCTTCCTCATTCGCTTTCTTCGTATCCAATAATTTCTGCACTTGGGCCTCGATCACGCTATCCTCTATCTTCTCGAACAACAACTCTGCCTTGCCCAATTGATGACCGGCCTCCAATAGATCCGTAGCACCTAGGCGATTCCATCCCAACGGCTCTACATTCAGCATCTTATTCAGTTTCTCCATGCTAAACGGCAAGAACGGCTCAAAAGCGATCGCCAGATTAGCCGTAATCTGCAAAGCGATGTTCATGATCGTAGCGACACGAGGCATATCCGTCTTTGCCAACTTCCAAGGCTCCATATCAGCGAGATACTTATTTCCGATACGGGCTAGGTTCATCGCCTCTTTCTGAGCGTCACGGAAGTGGTAGGTATCCAACAGACGTTCCACGTTCTCTTTCACATCCGCGAAATCCTTCAAGGTCTGACGATCGTAATCCGTCAACTCGCCAGCCGCCGGCACCTTACCCTCGAAATACTTATCCGTAAGGACTAACGCACGATTCACGAAGTTCCCTAAGATAGCGACCAACTCGTTATTATTACGAGCCTGAAAATCTTTCCATGTGAAATCATTATCCTTTGTCTCTGGCGCATTGGCCGTCAAGACATAGCGCAACACGTCTTGCTTGCCCGGCATATCCACCAGATACTCGTTCAACCAAACCGCCCAGTTGCGGGAAGTAGAGATCTTGTCGCCCTCCAAGTTCAAGAACTCGTTAGCGGGGACATTCTCCGGCAAGTTATAAGAACCTTCCGCTTTCAGCATGGAAGGGAACACGATACAATGGAACACGATATTATCTTTACCGATGAAATGGACCATTTTAGTCTCCGGATCCTTCCACCAAGTCTCCCAGCTATCCGGCAGCAACTCCTTCGTATTAGAGATATAACCGATCGGAGCGTCGAACCATACATACAGCACCTTTCCTTCCGCCCCTTCTACGGGAACAGGGATACCCCAATCCAAATCGCGACTCACCGCACGGGGTTGCAGACCCATATCCAGCCAACTCTTACACTGCCCGTAGACGTTCGGCTTCCATTCCTTATGATCCTCCAAGATCCATTTACGCAAGAATGGCTCCCACTTATCCAAAGGCAGATACCAATGCTTCGTCTCACGCATCACCGGCTTGCTGCCACTGATAGCGGATTTCGGATCTTTCAAATCCGTCGGGCTAAGGGAAGTACCGCAAGCCTCGCACTGGTCGCCATATGCCTTCTCGTTTCCACAATGCGGACAAGTACCCGTGATATAACGGTCGGCCAAGAATTGCTTCGCCTCCTCATCGTAGTATTGCTCGCTTGTTTTCTCGATGAATTCGCCTTTATCATACAATGTACGGAAAAAATCCGAGGCCATCTGATGATGCGTAGCGGAAGTAGTACGTGAATAGATATCAAACGTGATGCCGAACTCCTCGAACGATTTCTTGATAATACCGTGGTAACGATCCACCACATCCTGCGGTGTGATCCCCTCTTTCTTCGCTCTCAACGTAATGGGTACCCCATGCTCGTCCGAACCACCAATCATCAACACTTCCTCTCCCTTCAAACGAAGGTAACGGGCATAAATATCAGCAGGCACATACACCCCGGCCAAGTGTCCGATATGCACCGGTCCGTTCGCATACGGCAACGCCGTAGTAATCAGCGTTCTCTTAAAATGTTTTTCCATACCTTGTGTTCTCTTTTTGAGGGGCAAAGGTACGGAATAATTTGGTTAGACGAAAAAGAATAATTTCCTTTGTGAGTGAGTT
>OLVO01003965.1_pt1 | contig 11560 bp, 10 predicted proteins | sample 1672571 | NCBI WGS metagenome assembly OLVO01 (sample SAMEA3136700, study PRJEB25190) | human gut metagenome | biome: human gut; feature: human-associated habitat; material: faeces | place: Austria | collected 2013 | reverse complement strand
CGGATACGGAGAATCCGAAGTCGGCGGCGGCATCTGCCGGCTGCTTTATTTTTTATGCCGGGGAGCCGGATAGGAAGCTTTTAGAAGATAAGCCGGAAGGATTTGTTATTATGGTTCCGCAGAACGAAGCTTGGGCTATGCTGATTGAGGAATGTTTTCCTGATGCCAGACGTGTCACAAGATATGCGATAAAAAAAGACACAGAATTCAATAGAGAAGCATTGCAAAGGAATATAAAAGAGCTTCCTACAGGCTACGAATTGGCGAGGATAGATGCCAGACTATATGACAAGTGCTTAGCGAATCCGTTTTCAGTGGACTTTGTCTCAGCTTTTGGGAGCAAAGATAATTTTTTAAAGCTTGGAAGAGGAATGGTGATACTAAAAGATGAGGAAATCGTTGCAGGTGCAGCTTCCTACACCAGATATAATGAAGGAATAGAGATAGAGGTGGACACTATGGAAAGCGAGCGGAGGAAACATCTGGCAACGATTGCTTGTTCAGCTCTTATACTGCAGTGCCTTGAAGAAAATCTATATCCAAGCTGGGATGCCCAGAATATGAATTCAGTTTGTTTGGCACAAAAGCTTGGATATGAATTCGACCATGAATATGCGGCTTACGAAGTTGACAGTGAAACCTGACCATTCCCCCCCAATAGGTCTGGCTGCATTTGCAAATTTCTAATGTTAAATTTTCCTACTTCCTGATATTCCCGATTTTTTCAATGGCATGAACCAATGCTGTACGATTTTTGTATTCCGTTGAAACGGGTACACTACCAGCGGCTGTTTACAAAAATTCCCTCTCCGGTTTGCAAAGAAATTTTCTGACCATTAACATCATAAGACATCTGTCCCTCTAAAATCAGAATAAACTCCAAATCGTCATGCCAATGACTGACTGCACGAAAATCAGGATAGTTTGAGAGCTGTCCTTTTTTTATATATGCCGGGAAATCAGGGTTGTTGTAGGCAACATTTTCAGATGCATCTGAATTGAAAATAGTGCTTGGGCATACTTCCATAAATCTATCTCCTTCGTGAACGATTGTTATATAATTATGAATGATTTTGATATAAAAATTGTTTATTCTTATATTGTGCATAGAAAGGATAAAAATCATAATATGGAAAACAAATTCAGAAATAAAATTCTGAAACTATAAATGGTAAAAAATATAACAGAAATGGAGAATTAGATTATGGACATGAAAAAAGAAGAGATATGCAGCTTGCTTACATTTCAGATGAAGCAGTTATGAAGGAACAGATTGAGTGCAGAAAAATCCTTCAGAAACTTAATTTTGCGGATAGGTCGGATTTTGAAAATCTTGCAAAGATAGTAAAAGAACTTTTAGGAAAATCGGACAATGCTTGGATTAACCCGCCTTTTTACTGTGATTATGGCTCACATATTGAAGTAGGTAAAAATTTCTTTGCAAATTATAACTGTACAATTATAGATGTGGCAAAGGTAAAAATCGGTGATAACTGTCAGATGGCACCAAATGTGTCTATATATACGGCAGGACATCCAATCTACCCGGATACACGCAATTCTGCTTTTGAATATGGAAAAGAGGTTACCATAGGGGATAATGTATGGCTTGGAGGAAATACGGTAGTGTGTCCGGGAGTACATATTGGAAACAATGTAGTAATTGGTGCAGGAAGTGTTGTAACCACAGATATTCCGGATTGGTCTGTTGCAGCAGGAAATCCGTGCAAAGTAATTCGTGAAATCGGCGAACAGGATCGGATTTATTATTATAAAGACCGTGTGATTGATGAAACTGATTTTCAAGGATATTGAAAATGATGTTTTCTGAGAAGGACAATTCGAGGATAGTATCCGTGCCATTTTAGTTCCATTATCACAGTTGCATTAGAGCCGGTAGTGTACTATAATACAAGTAAGTCACAACTAACTAAACAGTGGCAGGAGGAGAATAAGATGAATATATATGTTACAGTTGGCATAATTGGAATAATAGGTAATTTTTTGGCAGCTTTGGCAGATGTACCACTTGTGAAACCGGGAAAGCCGGATAAGGACAATCTGATTGCGGGAACAGGAGGGATTAGTTCCTGGTGGGCTGATGTCAATTCAAAAAGGTTTATTGTATCGTCATGGCTTTCTTTTATCGGACAGCCGGCTGCATATATTGTGATGTGGCTGCTTGCAGACCTGATTGCAAAGGAGAATGTAACACTTGCACTTATATTAAGAATTAACACATTTCTTGGATGTTATGTCGGATTTTCCTGTCATATCATTTATTGTATGAAGCCGCTTATTTATCAGAAACTGCACAAGAAGCTGTCAGATGACGAGAGTTTAGCGGTTATGAAGTCCATTGATCCGGTTTTTAAGGGACCGATGATTGTTGGTGCCTTGTCACTCTGGCTTGGTTCAACAATCATTGTTGCGGCTGCAATTGTGACAGGAGCACTTGCAGTTCCAAAGTTGTGTATACTTTTAAATCCTGTTGTTGCGGCACTTATTTTATTGCTCTTGAAAAAATGTGGCATTAAGATTATTGGGACACTTGGCGTTGGATATATGCTGTTTTCTATCCTGCTTATTATTGCAGGTATGGTTTAAGATATGTCTGACTTTGATAAGTACATGCTGGAATTAGAAGAGAATGCAAATAAGGAGTCAGAATGAATTACTTATTAGAAATAGTTATTTTTAATATTGTCATTTTCACAATTTGCGGTATCAATATGGCAAAGAAGGGGAAGCTTGGCATGATTCAGGAATATCCCAAGGTGATACAGGATCGATGCAGAGAGCTTGGATTGATTCAGGAAAGCCCCGGGAAACTTACGAAGAAAGCAACGATAGGAAAACTGGGATTTTTTATCGGATACATATTTTTGCAGACGGCATTGGCGTACTATATCGGCGGTGCACGCACGTTCTTTGAAGGATGGTTTCACGGATATATTATGTGGGTAGCTGAGATGTGGTTTGACGCATTGGTAGTGGATTGTCTGTGGTTTTGTCATAGTAGGAAGATGATAATTCCGGGAACTGAAGATTTGGTGGATGCTTACCATGATTATTGGCATCATATTAAATATGCGGTGATAGGAATGTTAAGCCAGGCGGTGATTGCTTTGCCGGTAGGACTTTTGGTGATGTGGTTGTCTGCAAGGTAACCATTGGGGACGGTGTGCCCTAAAAGGCTGAAAAATTCTCTCAGGGGCAGAGAACTTGACTGATGTTAGAATGTATGTCAGTCCATAGTTATCAATATAGCACTTGCTGGGCAGAGAAAAACAATATAATATGGCAAAAAATCAGTCCAAGAAAGGCAGCGTATAAGTACATGGGCAGAGAAAATTCACAAAAATAGAATTTTAGAGTGATTTTCTCTGCCCATAAGTGTTATATTGGATATGAATAGGCAGAAATTGACAGTTCCTATTGATAATGTACAGTGGGGTTAAATAGAAATCAGTTGAAAGAAGTGAAAAATATTATATAATGTGCTTTAAGACAATGGGATATGCGAAAAATATGGGATAAGATAAAGTTAAATTTGTGATTACACCCACTAATATTATTTTACGAAATTTTTCTAATGAAAGGCAGCAGAATATGATTTTACTTCACATCAACGACAAGACCAAAAGACAGCAGATAGTAAGCCTGTGCCACAGCCTCAATCATCAGATAAAGTTCTTTGATGAGGCGGATGCAGAGCACACTGTTGGTGAGCTTGCCGGAATAAGCAAGCCCGGACACGGAAAGTCCGAGTATAATGCAGACAAAACGCAGCTTTCAGACAAGCTTGACAGTAGCAATAAATCTATGCCGGACTGCATCATATTTTCCGATATATCGAGTGATGCGATGGACAGATTTCTGGCTGAGTACAGGAAACGTGGGATTGAACCGACGCATCTCAAGGCGATAGTGACAGTCCACAATATGAAATGGAGTGTCGATGAGCTTATAAATGAGCTGAAAAAAGAACAGATAGCCATAATGATGCGTGGCAGAAGGCAATGATGTGAAGAATGAAACTATAGAAAATATGCTTGAAAAATAGGGAGCAGTATGTCAGAAATACGAACAAAAGTAAAACTGAATAAGATAATAAAAGTCTTGTGTCTATGTATTTTATGCCCTATGCTTATGCTGTGTCAGGGCTGTGCCGATAATATAGAGGCATCAGTCAGTTTCTATGCCATGGACACGGTTATGCAGATTACCTGCTATGGTAAAAATGCCAAGGAAGCGGCGGATGCGGCACAAAGCGAGATAGACAGGCTTGATGAGCTCTTGTCCACAGGAAATGATAACAGTGAGGTAAGCACAATCAACGGGAATGGTGGCGGAGAATTAAGCAGCGATACGGACGGACTTGTAGCTTACGCACTTATGTTAAACAAGCTTACGAATGGTGCCTACGATATGACTGTGTACCCTGTTATGAAACTGTGGGGCTTCACCACAGGTGAGTATGCCGTACCTGAAAGCTCTGCACTTGCCGATACACTCAGACTATGCGACAGCAGTCTTGTGGACTATGAATCCTCTGATACTTCAGATTTTTCAGATATATCAGATGTCGCTGATGAACATAAACAGCAAAAGCCGGGAATGCTGAAGCTTTCCGAAGGTCAAGGGATTGATTTTGGAGGACTAGCCAAAGGGTATGCAACGGACAGACTTGTGCAGATATTTGATGAGTATGGTATAAAGTCGGCTTATTTTTCACTGGGTGGCAATGTCTATTGCTATCATAAAAAAATGGACAGAACTGACTGGAATATAGCGATTGAAAATCCGCTCACATCGGGTCTGTATTCTGTCAGCGATAACAGTGATAGAAGCAATAATGATGTGGACGCTCAGAAAAACACGATTCCGGCATACATTGGGGCGTTGAAGGTGCATGACAAGGCTATCGTAACCTCTGGCGGTTATGAGAGGTACTTTATCGAGGATGGAAATGTGTACCACCACATAATAGATACATCTACAGGTTATCCTGCTGACAGCGGACTTATATCGGTTACAGTTATAAGCGAGAGCGGAACGCTGGCGGATGGTCTGTCCACAGCCTGCTATGTGCTTGGACTTGATAAGAGCATTGAACTGTGGAAAAAGTATGGCTCCGGGGCGTCATTTGGTGGATATGAAATCCCGGCATTTGACCTTGTGTTCATGACGGATGACGGCAGCGTGTATGCGACCGGGGGGATAGCCGGAAGCTTTAAAAGTGATTATGCATTTACGATTATTGATAATTAATTAGAAACTAAGGAGGCACCATGAACTACATTATTGAGAGCAACAGAATATACGCCAAGGATGACACTGGAAAAGTCATCGCAGAGATTACATTTCCAAATGACGGAGATACCTACTGCATAGACCACACCTTTGTGGATGATTCACTCAGAGGACAGGGAATAGCAGGGCAGCTTGTCAAAATGGCGGTAGAACAGATACAAAAGTCCGGTGGTAAGGTAATTGCTACCTGCTCCTATGCGGCACACTGGCTTGAGAAAAATTTGTAAGGCAACCAGAAAGATAACCATTGCAGATGGCAAAATTGTGGACATTTAAAATATGGCAGCTGTTGTTCGGAGCCGATATCTAAGGCTGCCTCTGCCTGTATTCCCTCGGTGTAATGCCGTATTTTTTCTTAAATATCCTGTTAAAATAGGACAGATTTTCAAATCCGCACTCTGTGGCAATATCGAGTATCGCCTTGTGGCTTTCAAGGAGAGCTTTTGCCGCAAGTGTCAGACGGTAATCGTTTAAGTAAGCTGTGAATGGCATCCCCATGGTCTGTTTGAAGAAACGCATAAAATGTGATGACGAAAAACAGCACAGGGATGCCATTTCATCTATTGTAATCACGTCCGCATAGTTCTTTTCGACGTGTCGGAGCACATTTTTCAGCTTCTCCACATTGTCATTGGACTTCGAGACAGCGGAAGCCTTGCAGTCGGAAAAGAGTGCGGAAAAAAAGCAGAAAAGGTAGCCTTTCACCGCAATCTCGTAGGCCTGCGCCCTGTCACGGCAGCAGTCGTCCGCCATGTCGATAAAGTGGGCGGCATCCGCGTATTTTCTGCACGTATCGGGAGATATTAAAATCGGAAATTCGAGCTCGCCCTCAAGCATGGGTGTAAAATATTCGCTGTACATTCTCTCGGGAAGCTTCGATGAGAGAAAGCCCATGTCAAAGATAATGTTCTCATATTCCATTCGCACATTCGGGTAGCTCCTTATTGAGTGGAGCCTGCCGGGGAGGATGAACACGATGTCGCCGGCTTCGACTCTGATATCCTCCAGGTCAACGCTCACTATTCCGCGTCCCTTTTTAATATATATAATTTCTGCGTCGTCGTGCCAGTGCAGGGCGACACTCTCAAAATCCTGCGGAATCGTGCAGAGGTAGGTGTTGTACGGGAAGCCCGCGCTTGTGTGTGATTTGTTTTCATGGTAATTTTCGTAATTTCCGCCGTGCATGAGTGAGTCTCCTTCGCTTAATGATAGAATTGTACCACTTTATGCCATAATAATGCAAGATTTATATGTGCAAATAAGATTATAATGCAAGCATAAGCTGATTGAGATACGGTATGGGTTACATTATAAAGCTTAGGTATCAGGGTATCAGCCAAAGGACAGGAAACGACAGAACATTTTTAGACATGACAATATAGTAACGCTGATTATTGATGACATTTTCACCAGCAATAGGTGGGTGGTTTATCAGTAGCACAATTTTTGGGGCAGCAGCCCGGAAAGGTCAGGTAATTATGGTTAAGGAAGCAGTATTAAAGCAGTACGGAAAGTCAATCGCAGAGTGCACGGACAGAGAGATTTATGACGCACTCCTCACAAGCGTTAACGAGCTTGCGGCGCAGAAGGAGAGCAACGAGGGTAAGAGAAAGCTCTACTATATCTCGGCAGAGTTCCTCATCGGTAAGCTTTTATCGAACAACCTTATTAATCTCGGATTATATGACGAGGTTAAGGCAGAGTTAAATGATGCGGGAAGAAGCCTTGCTGAGATAGAGGAGATTGAGCCGGAGCCATCACTTGGAAACGGAGGACTTGGAAGACTTGCAGCATGTTTTCTTGATTCCATTGCAAGCCTTGGCCTTAACGGAGATGGTGTAGGACTTAATTATCACTTCGGACTTTTTAAGCAGGAATTCAAGGATAATTTACAGTATGAGACGAAGAATCCTTGGATTGATAAGAAGAGCTGGCTTAATAAGACAGATGTATCCTACAAGATTAAGTTCGGTGATATGGAGGTTACATCAAGAATGTATGACATTCTTGTAACCGGTTATAACAACCGCACCAACAAGCTTCACCTTTTTGATATTGAAACAATTGATGAGAGCATTGTAAAAGAGGGCATTGATTTTGATAAGGATAAGATTAAGAAGAATCTTACACTTTTCCTCTACCCGGATGATTCGGACGAGGCAGGAAGACTTCTGCGCGTATATCAGCAGTACTTCATGGTAAGCAACGCCGCACAGCTTATTTTAAAGGAAGCAAAGGAAAGAGGCTGCAAGCTTACCGACCTTCACGAGTATGTTGCAATCCAGATTAACGATACACATCCTTCAATGGTTATTCCTGAGCTTATAAGACTTCTCACAGCGGAGGGAATGTCCATGGATGCGGCAATCAAGGAGGTTACTAACACCTGTGCATACACTAACCACACAATCTTAGCTGAAGCTCTTGAGAAGTGGCCTATCGCTTATCTTAAGAAGGCTGTTCCGCAGCTCATGCCTATCATAAAGGAGTTAGACAAGAGAGTGCGCGCTAAGTTCGATGATGAGAGCGTGTACATCATTGATGAGGATGACAGAGTCCACATGGCTCATATGGACATCCACTACGGTTACAGTGTCAACGGTGTTGCATATCTTCACACAGAGATTTTGAAGGATTCGGAGCTTAACAATTTCTACAAGATTTATCCTGAGAAGTTCAACAATAAGACCAATGGTATCACCTTCAGAAGATGGCTTTTACACTGCAACGCTCCGCTTGCCGATTTTATCACAAGCCTTATAGGTGACGGCTACAAGACGGATGCAACTGAGCTTAAAAAGCTTGAGAAGTTCGTCGATGATGAGAAGGTATTAAATGAGCTCTTAGAGATTAAGAAGGATGCCAAGATTGAACTCTCCAATTATCTGTCCGAGACACAGGGAATTGAGCTTGACGAGAACTCAATCTTCGATATTCAGATTAAGAGACTTCATGAGTACAAGAGACAGCAGATGAACGTACTCTATGTGATTCACAAGTACCTTGAAATCAAGGACGGCAAAAAGCCGGCAAGACCAATCACGGTTATCTTCGGAGCCAAGGCTGCACCTGCTTATGTTATCGCAAAGGATATAATTCATCTTATCCTCTGCATGCAGGAGCTTGTCAATAATGACCCTGAGGTAAGTCCTTATCTTAAGGTTGTCATGGTAAAGAATTACAATGTAACCAAGGCAGAGAAGCTTATACCTGCATGTGATATTTCCGAGCAGATTTCACTTGCTTCTAAGGAGGCTTCAGGTACAGGTAACATGAAGTTCATGTTAAACGGTGCGGTTACACTTGGAACCTTAGATGGTGCAAATGTTGAGATAAGCCAGTTCGCAGGCAAGGAGAATGAATATATCTTCGGAAAGACAGCGGATGTGGTTATCGAGCACTATGCAAAGGCAGACTATGTATCGATGGATTACTATGAGAAGAGTGACGTTATAAAGGATGCGGTTGATTTCATCGTGAGTGATGAGCTTCTTGCAATAGGCAATGAGGAGAACCTTGAACGCCTTTACAATGAGCTTCTCAACAAGGACTGGTTCATGACACTCTTAGACCTTGAGGAGTACATCAAGGTTAAGGATAAGGCATTCGCTGATTATGAGGACAGAATGAGCTGGGCTAAGAAGATGCTTCACAATATAGCAAATGCAGGCTTCTTCTCATCGGACAGAACCATTGCGGAGTATAACAAGGACATCTGGAAGCTTTCATAGTTTGAATATTGTACCCATATAAAAGCAGGCTTAAGGGCTTGCTTTTATACTTATTATGCTTCAGGTGTCAAAACATGCCAATTTAATTTACGCGTGTATGACGTATTATGTTTATGCATATCAGCTCCATTGTACGAAGCAGGATGTTCTAAGAACTCTGATAAAGGTTTCCTGCGTCCGCCACCGAAGCCGGCATACATCCTTGTATGCATTGCTTCTAAAGCAGCATCCGTGCTGCTTTTGGCTAGGTATATATAGCATGTTTTGACGTCCGAAGCCTGATAAATAATTAAGTATATAAGGAGAGTCACATGGAGAAGGGAAGAGGTTCAGGAAATAAGGGCAGAAAGATTATAAGGCGCATTTCCATTGCCTTGTTTCTCTGTGTGCTCATTCTGCCGCAGGTATCGTGGACTGTTTTGAAGCTGGTATGCGGCGATAATTCCCGGGTAATGGAAAGGCTTGACTATGACCTTGGGGAGAACAGGGAGCTTGCAGCTTTTCCTGATGGTGCGGACATTGGCAGCATAACATCTGAGCTGGAAGCTTACTACAATGATCATGCACCATACCGCAGTGCACTTATAACAATCAACAGACGAATCAATTCCATGCTTGAACGGGCGTACACCATGAATGTACAGCCCGTTCTTGTTGCGCTTGCTGATATGACGCATACCGCCACAAAGCCGGATGTAAGCGGAACCGAAAGTTCAACTGAAGGTCAGACCGATACGGAAAATAGCACGCGGTATGCACAAGGAGATAATGCCGGAGAAAATAGTACCATAAAAGATAATATCGGAGAAAATAATGCGGATGATAAAAACGGCGGAAATTCTGGTGTAGGAAATGGAGAAAACAGTACATCAGACGGAAATGGCAGTATTTCCGGAGGCATAGACAGTGAATATTCGTCTGGTGTATTTGGAGATTCCGGGAATGGCAATGCGGACGGAGAAACGCTGGATGATACTAACAGCGGACAGAAGCCGGGTAATGGGAAAAATGAATCTGGAGAGATGTCAGGTAATGCCGGCGGTGTGAATGAATCCGGCGGCACCTCTGAAAATAATGGTAGTGCTGATAGTTCAGATAAGCTTCCGTATTTCCCGGCGCGAGAGATGAACGGAACTATATTTGGGCGTGATGACTGGATGTTCTGCAATTATGACAATAGCATAGCGTATTATTGCGGAAGTAATCTGATGAGTGAACAGCAGATGAAGGACAAGCTGAGCCTTATGCAGAAATTACAGAATATATGTGACAGCCGCGGAGTGCAGCTCCAATTTATGATAGCACCGAACAAGGAACAGGTGTACTCTGAATATATGCCGACATACACTATTGAGAACAACTATAAGAGAGTGCCAGAATTTATCGATTATGTAAAACGGAATTCTTCTGTGAAAATAATATATCCGATAGACGAACTACGTGCCGCAAAGAGTACCATGAGCACCTACTATAAGTATGATACACACTGGAATCATTATGGCAGCTTCATCGCAACACAGGCACTTTATAAGGACATGGGGCTTGATTATGTGTCGCCTGACAGTGTGAATTATTCCGAGGGAAGCTGTATATGGGGACTCGTCATAACGGCCGGGCTGAGTTGGAAGGACTATGAGAGGGATTATGACCATATACCCGATTATAAGCCGGAAATTGAACTTTTTAATACGGATGGGGTTATAGACCACATTCATACGGAAAAGAGTGCTGTCTACAGAACTAGTTCCACGGCACAGAACAACAGCAATTTTGTGATGGTGGGTGACTCCTTCAGACTCTACATGATGCCGTATCTTGAGCGTGATTTCCAGCATGTGAGCATAGCGCATCGCGACAATATCCATGATATCGAGGATGATATCAGACAGGCGAACATATTGGTTGTGGAATGTGTCGAGAGACTTGATGACAGCCTCAATGGGACGATATTACAGCTTATTGATATACTTGAAAATAATGGAAAAAGCACTTAGCAGATATTAGCCGGTCGAAAGGCTTTTTCCCGATACTCCGCACAGTAACCACGCCTGACGAGGTGATGCAGCCGGAGAATGCAGGTAGGAATATGATTGCGATGGCAGAACAGGTGTTTTAGCCTGCGCAATTACATGATGTTGGGGTCAAAACATGCAAATTTAATGTATGAGTGTATAACGTATTATATTATAAAAAAGCTGTAAGCAGAAATGAGGTTCACTGTCTGCGAGATGGTGTTTTTTATGACATTAGTAAGAGCCGTATTCCGGAGGAAATATAGAAAATGTAAAGGAGACTCAGAGGAGGATTCGTAATGAAGAAAAAATGGAACAGAGTTCTGCCGGTGCTTCTGGTGATGGTCACAGCTATATCGCTTTTGTCAGGCTGCAGCGGCAAAAGTGAGGAAAAAGAAGATGCAGAAACGATTACGGTGTATTTATGGAGCACAAGCCTGTATGAAAAATATGCACCATACATCCAGGAACAGCTTCCGGATATCAATGTTGAATTTGTAG
>OLVO01003963.1_pt1 | contig 11565 bp, 9 predicted proteins | sample 1672571 | NCBI WGS metagenome assembly OLVO01 (sample SAMEA3136700, study PRJEB25190) | human gut metagenome | biome: human gut; feature: human-associated habitat; material: faeces | place: Austria | collected 2013 | reverse complement strand
TGCCCATCTTTTCGGCTGCGCTTTCCTGCATCTGCCGTGTGACGTGGGTGTAGGTGCGGAGGGTGAAGCCCGCGTCGTAGTGCCCGAGCATACTGCTGACGATATTTTGAAACAAATCAGGAATTAGTGCTTTCTTATCCTCCTTATTGCCTTTCTCTTGCGACAACTTGTAAATAAAGATGATAGCTCTAATCTTGAGCCTGACATCCCTTTTTTATGGTATCATCCGTTGGACGACAGTGGGATGGATACATCCTTAAGCGGCGTATCGGTAACAAGATAGACCGTCATAGAATCCAGAAATTTACGAATATCACTTCCATAAAATTTCAGTAATGAATCATAATTGTCACAGTAGAACTCTAAAATAACTTCTTTTCCTCCGCAGATGATTGTCTCGCAACGCACCACTTCCGGCACGGTTTGAACATATCGGTAGAGATCATAGAGCATTACGGAATATACCCCTCCGATTATGAAGCCATGCACGGTTTTTCCACCTGCTTGCGGCGAAATCATCGTGCGAAAGCCACGGATGATCCCGCGTTCCTGCATCAGCTCTATCCTGCGAGTCACCGCTGTTGTGCTCAAATGCACCTCAGCGGCAATACTGCTGAAACTGATGCGCGCATTCTCTTGCAATAATGAGAGAATTTTTAAATCGGTCGAATCAATTCTCATAGTTCACCTGCCACTTCAGCTGTCCGGAAAATATCCTTTCGTCCATACAAAACGGCGCATTTTATTATATTATATTAAAACAGCAGCTGAATTGCAATTCAAAAATCAACAATTCTTTTCGTCATTTCGGTAAAAAAAGCTAAAAGAGCGCGAATATATATTAATATCGCAATTCCATTCCGTATTTTTATACTATATAATACAGCCAGGCTAAGAAATCAGAGGGGTGTACAACTTCTGATGCAACAGCCCAAAACTGATTAGGAGGAATGCAAGTTGCGTAAGATTAAGATTTATTTTCCAAAAGCTGACATCACTTGTTATGCTACCGTGTTGGAAGATGATTTCCCTGAATTAGCAGACGAGTTGTGGGAGAAGATCGCTCAGCCCATGGAATGCGAAGCTCATAACACTCTCTCCACCGGCGACTATGTTCAGTGCCGTCCCATCCCCCCGTATCATGTTCCCAAGTATGTTGGTGACCAGTCTAATCCTCTTGGTGGAAATAAAGTCCCGGCTCTGTGCGACTGTGTAAACGGCGACATCGCCTGGTCTGGCTGGTATTTCGCTATGACCTATGGTCCCTGCTCAGAGCCTCTGCCGAATATGGGTCCCATCATGGCAAAAGTCGACCCTGAATATCTGGATGCATTCCATCGCGGCGGCATGGACTGTTGGAATCACACCTATCTCTATCACGAACTGGCAACCGTTATTTTCACCAGAGGGGAGGAAGCTTAAATGGCAGTGAATTGGAAGGATTTGAAGCGCGAGATCCACGACGAAGTTGAAAAGGTCTGGTTGAAGGAACCCCTTGAGGTGACAATGAGCAAGCTCGGCGTTTTCCCGAGCGGCGCCGGCACTGACAATCAGATTCTCGGCAATCTCTTTTTCCTGAATGCCGATACGCAGGCAATGGGTTGGTGGACGATTGAACCGTCCATGTACTGCGTACTGGGAGATGACAAATTCTCTCTGGACGTCTGCAAGCAGCTTTTCATTTATCTCAACGGTCCGATTGCCCATCTGCTCGGTGATGTTTTGGAACCGAATTGCCCTGCTCCTTGGCTGAACATGCCAAAGTTTGCCTATTTCCACGACAAGATCGTGGAGTCCTACCCCACCATTGAGACAAAAGAAGAATTCCGCAACCTTCTGTGGTCCTGGTTCTGCTATGTCAACCGCATCAACAGCTGGTTCTACACCGTTCTTCCCTGGGAGCTCGGCAAGAATCTGCAGCGCAAGGATGTTGATGATGTTGAGCAGCTCGCCGATCTCCTCGGTTACAAATTAGAAAAGAAGTAAGACCAACCAACCCGTGAACTCAAGTTGCCATTGAGAGTACCATCTCTCCAACGGAGGTTCTGCCCGGTGACAAGACGCTTCTCCTGTACGGCCGTTTCACTGTCAGGAACGAGTCTGCATCAGGCAGGACCTCCGCTGCATTTAAAAAAGGGGTGAATTATGAGCATTTTTCTAAACCCGGTCGTCTTTTCGGTCATTCTCATGTGCATTCTTTGCTTGTGCAAGCTGAATGTTATGTTTTCCCTGATTATCGCCTGTTTTGTTGGCGGACTAATGGGTGGTATGTCTGTTTCAGACATTTCCTCCACCATGCTCGCCGGCTTCAGCAACAACGCAGAGGCGGCACTCGCCTATATTCTACTCGGCACCTTTGCTTCCTGCCTTGCCTACACCGGTCTTGCTGATATCTTTGCAAAGAGGGTTGCACAGGCCATTCGCGGCAGCAAGCTGAAACTGTTTCTTCTGATTCTGATTTTCTCCATCATTTCTCAGACGATCATTCCCATCCACACAGCATACATTCCCATTCTTATTCCTCCGATGCTGGCAATGATGAATGAAATGAAAATGGATCGCCGTCTAATGGCCGGCGCTCTGGTATCCGGTATGATGCCGTATGTCGGTATCCCCATCGGCTACGGTCTGATCTTCATGGGTATTGTAAAGGATAATATGTGTGCAAATGGTCTTGCTGTCACCGTGCAGCAGGTTTACAGTGTAAACTGGATGTTGATGCTCACTTTTATCCCCGGTATCATATACATCTGGTTCCGCTACCGCAAGCCTCGCGAGTACAAAAATGTTGATGTTGACCTGAGCGCATATAACGCTGTTGAATCCACCAAGTTGGAACTGCGCCACTGGATATCCATCATCGCGGTTCTGGTCGTCACCGCAGTCGAATTTAAAACGCAATCTCTGGCTGTTGCCGCACTGGCGGGTCTTGTTATCATGTTCTTCTCTGGCGCAGTCAAATGGAAGGATATCGAAGAGCGCTTTAACGACGGTATTCGCATGATGGGCAGCATTGCTTTCATTATGCTCGTTGCAGGCGGCTTCGGCATGGTCATGCGTGCTACCGGCGGTGTAAACGCACTGGTAGAAAGATCTGCGAGTGCGCTCTCAAGCAGTCGTTTGCTTGCCGCTACCGTCATCACGCTCATAGGTCTCGTTGTTACCATGGGCATCGGCACGTCCTTTGGCACGATTCCTGTCATTGCCGTTCTTTTCGTACCGCTTTGCACCAAACTCGGTTTCTCTCCCGCAGCAACGATCCTAATGATTTCCTCTGCCGCGGCATTGGGCGATGCCGGTTCTCCCGCATCGGATGCTACGCTCGGCCCGACCTGCGGCCTGAATGCAGACGGGCAACATGATCATATTTGGGATACCTGTGTGCCAACCTTTGGTGCACTGAATATCCCGCTGATGATTGGAACGATCATCATTGCACAGTTCATCTAAAAAATGCATCTGGTCCGTTCTTGGCTTGCTTCACCATGGCAAAGGACCGGCAGATAAACATCTGCCGGTCCTTTGCTGTTTTCCAGTTACCTATTCCTTTCCACACGTACACATTAGTCGGCACAGGATTGTGACTATTCTGTTGAAAGCGATTTCCCGTGAAGGCATTTTCTGACCCACTTGCCGAAATACGCGGAAAGGGTAAAAGCGCACCGGAGAGGAAGCTGTTTCCTCTCCGGTGCACTGTTTGAAGGATGCCTTTACTTTACTTGTGCCATGAAGCTGTCCATCGTTTGCGCGGCTTCGTCCTGCTTCTGCCTTGTGGCGTGGGTGTAGGTGCGGAGTGTGAAGCCCGCGGGCGTTTGCTGCATCGAGATAGTCTTTTCGACCATCAGCTGGTAGCGGTCGGCTGTGGCGATACGGACGTTTGGCTTTGCGTAAATGTTGTACCAGCTTCGCAGCCATGTGGCGACGGTATATTCATCGGCGCGGCCATTGTCGTGCTGGATATGCCCTTGTTGGATACCCGAAAAAATCGGGATCTCACCGGGACGCTGATCGCCGACATCGTTTTGCAATTGCTCAGTTATGTGGCTCAGACGGAGCGGGAGTTCATCCGGCAGCGACAGGCGGATGGCATCGCCGCGGCGAAAGCGCAGGGCGTGCGTTTGGGGCGTCCGCCGCTGGCGCAGCCGAAGGAGTTCCCCGCCGTGCATCAGGCGTGGCTGAAAAAGGAGATCTCTGCGCGGGAGGCCGCACGGAGATTAAGCGTTACCCACAAAACATTTCTCAGATGGGCGCATAAACTGTAAAAATGAAGAAAATACAGGTTTTTCCCATCCGCTCCTTGCGGGGAGCATTGTGTTGTGATATACTAAGATTTTGAGCAAACTGCGGCTTTTGGCGGTGGTGACAAACCTGTACTATATACCCCAGCAAAAACGGTCCGCAGGCTTGAAGCCCCCGAAGAACGCCGAATTTTAGGCAGGTGATCTATTCATGCATGAAAGTCAATACGATTTCTGCCGGAGAAACGGACGCAGTGGGCTTCTGGACCAGTGGGACACGGAGCGGAACGGGGCCCGCAGGGCCCGGTATGAGCAGTCCCTGCGGGAAACCGCCGGGGATTTGTGATACAGACGCTCCGCCGTGAGCGCCCGGACCATTTCTCCTGATTGGAAAATTCAGCGGCCATGCCGCTTTTACATAACCATTTTTCAGAAAAAGGAGAGGTTTCATGAAAAGAAGGATTTTGTCATCTCTGATGGCACTTGTGCTGGTGTTCGGGCTTCTGCCCGCCACGGCCTTTGCCGAGGAGGACGCTGCGCCCGCCGCCGCAAAAACGATTTATGTTGATGCGATGAAGGGCGATGACACGCAGACTGATGTCGGTACGACAGCAGCGAAGGCGTATCAGAGCATTGGCGAGGCGGTGAAGGCCGCCGAAAGCGGCGATACCATCCAGCTGGGCGAGGGTAACTATTCTCTGTACGACGTGTGCGGCAAGAAAGGCACAGATAATACAGAGTATACTAAGAACAAAGACCTGACCTTTATCGGTGCGGGACCTGAAAAAACTAGGTGGGGCATCGGTGCTACCGTACCTGACCCGGCAAACTTCGGCACGGAATTTAACAGCGACTACAGTTTCGACGTTCGCGGTACGAATGAGAAGGAAACTGTAACATTTAAGAACATGACGCTTCAAGCTGCAAGTAATGATTATCTCGGTTTTTCCGGAACTGATCACACAATTGTTGAAGACTGTGTGATCAACGGCAAGACCTTCTACTGGGGCTATACTTCCGCTATGTTTAAGAACACTACGTTCAACTGCCCGAATAAAGATTATGCCATCTGGACGTACTGCTCTCCTACCATGACCTTTGAAAACTGCACGTTTAACTCTTTCGGTAAGGTCATCAATGTCTATGCCGATTATAATGCAGGCAAGTATGATACCACTGTCAATTTCATGGGCTGCAAGGTTGTGAATAACGGTGCTAGCCTAAAGCCCGTGCTGAACATCAACGACTATAATATGGGCGAGTTCAAGTATATTCTGAATATTTCTGGCAATACCACCGTAACTGGGGTAGATGTGGATAAGAAAACCTGCTCCCGCTTGTTTGGTTACAGCAGCAAGGCAAATAACACCGGCAGAACCGTTGTCAACTTTGGCGACACCACCGTCTGGCAGGACGGCAAAATGGTTGATGCCAAGGCATACCATAACGATGGCGTCACGGTAGCTGACGTTTCCTACAACAATGGTGTTGCCGATGCAAATGACAGCCTGTATGCAGAGGGCTACAAGGACAACAAGGTCAAAACTACCGCCACCGACTGGGTCGAGCAGGATGACGGCTCCTATACCAGAACCGTGACGCGTAAATGCGAATACTGCGACTATGAGGAAAAAACGACCGAAATCGACTGGAACGTTCCCAAGTCCAAGACCGCCACAAAGCTGGACAAGAAGACCTGGACCTCTGACGTGACCCTGTCCCTGTTTGACGGCACCGCAACTGTGGTGCTCCCCGATATGCCCGGCAACCAGACGTCTGGGGTTGCCTATACCGTCGGCGCCGGCAGCACCGTGACCGATACCATCGGTGAGAAGTTTGATTTTGCCGGTATCAAGAGCCTGACCGTCGGCGGCACGGAGCTGGAATCCAAGGCGGACGGCAACGTGACCTATTTCGGCGATGATGCCAACGATTTGAACGATAGCAACTATCGCTTCAAGGTGGCATACGATTCCGCAAGCGATAGCTTCGTCTGGACCATCAACGAAACGCTTGACGGCAGTAAAAGCGTCCAGCTGACCTATACCGTCAAGCTGACCAAGCCCGAAACCGCCCCCGGCACCTACGGCGTGGAAGACCTGACGGGTGAAAAGCAGCTTACTGAAGAAGAGGCGGCAAACGCCCTGTACACCAACGAGAGCGCCGTTCTGAACGCAAAGGCCGAGAACAATGTGACGATCGTGGCGCAGAACTTCCCGAAGCCTTCCGTTTCCTATACGGTCCACAGCTTCGTCCCGGCCACCACCTATTACTATTTCGCTGTGGAAAAGGTGGACGCGCAGGATGACCACGCCTTGAGCGGCGCCAGATTCGGCCTGTATCTGGACGGCAAGCAGATCGCTGCCGCCACTTCCGACCGCAGCGGCCTTGTGCTGTTCTGCGTCAGCGAGAGCGACTATCGCAAGATCTCCGCCAACAGCAGCCTGTACTATCAGGAGCTGACCGCGCCCGAGGGCTATCTTGTCAACGGCGATGCAGTCAGCATTGGAAAGGACAATTTGACCACCAGCCGTGCTGTGGCGGAGGAGAATGCCGAAATGGTGCGCAACTATCGCAATACCGTTCCTGCAATGCTCAACGGCAGCGATCACTTTGCTTATGTTGTCGGCTATGAGGACGGCTGTGTTCGTCCCAATGGGCTGATCTCCCGCGCGGAAACATCCTCCATCTTCTTCCGCTTGCTGAAAGATTCCGTCCGCGACAGCAAGCTGCTCACCACCAATACTTATGCCGACGTGCCGAGCGACCACTGGGCCAACACCGCCATCTCCACCATGACGGGTCTGGGCATCGTGCAGGGCTACAACAGCACGACCTTCGAACCCTCGGCGCCCATCACCCGCGCACAGTTCGCGGCCATCTGCGCCCGGTTCGACACCGGAAAGAGCAGCGGCACCCAGACCTTCACCGACATCAAGGGCCACTGGGCGGAGAAGTATATTGAGCGGGCCGCGGAACTGGGCTGGATCAAGGGCTTCGAGGACGGCACCTTCCGTCCCGACACCTACATCACCCGTGCCCAGGCCATGACCATGATCAACCGGGTGCTGAACCGTATCCCGGAGGATGCAAGCGACCTGCTGCCCGACATGAACGTCTGGCCGGACTGCAACCCCGGCGACTGGTTCTATCTGGCGGTGCAGGAGGCAACTAACTCCCACAACTACAAGCACAAGGCCGGCAACTACGAGACCTGGACCGGCATGAACAAGAACCCCGACTGGACCCGGTACGAGCACTGATATTTGACACAATTTTCAGAAATACACATATCGGTTGCTTCTTCTAAATAAAAGCACAAGCGGCGCACCAAATCTGGTGCGCCGCTTGTGCTTTTGCCTTGCTCTAAACGACTCTTTTAAATGTTGCCCTTGTGCGTGGGTAGCGAAAGCTATGACTTTTTGTCTATGAAGAGATGGAGCGGGCCTGCTCTTTAGTTGCAGCGGTGCGTTTTTTGACCACCAGCTCCAAAAAGCATCGAAAGCTTCGGCTTTCGATGCTTTTATACTGCAAAAATTGTGTGCATGCGAGAAGGTATATGCCGATACCCACGATAACAACAAGATCTACGAGCGTGATGACGGCAGCAACAAGCAAGTGTCTGCTTGAGAGTGCGTCCGCTCCATCACGGTCGCGCCAAAGCGGCGCATTTTCTTCCGTGCGCGTCACAGCGTTCTCCCGCTCGCGCGGCGCGAGGTATCGCGGATGATATAGTACGTCATCACCAGCAGGAGCGGAAAAAAGGCGAGGCCAAGCAGCTGCGTCAGTTCGAACCGAAGTGCCTCGGGGAGCGGGAGGGAAATAACCTCAAAATACGCCAGCAGCTGATAGAGAAACAGCCCGAGCGATAAAGCATAGACACTGAGGCGGAAGGTCTGTCCACGGATCTCCTGCCAGGTAAAGCGGACGGTATTGTAGTCGAGCAAAATCAGCAGGAAGGGCATGGCGGCACCAAAAAGGGGAGAGAGTGCCGGGTCATTTGTTGTAAAGCTGCAAAGTGTGATCGCACCGGCGGCGAGCGACAAAAGTACGTTGATCGCGCTCTGCACCGCGCTGCGCCGGTCCTTTTTCGGGCGAGTCATGCCCAACGATCGATACTCTGCATCGGAATAGTCCCGGCGATGCAGACCGCGTTGCGTCCTTTTCTGCTTCCACAGCGCCACGATCTCATACACGAACAGAAGGAAGGTAACGGCGAAGAGGAAACTGTAGATCATCCGTTGCGTCAAAAGTGACAGGGCAAGAAAGACGACGGCGTTGCCCGCGAATATGATGGCCGAGGAGGGGCGAGGCTTCAAGGGGTCAGATGGCGGGGAGAGTCTTGAACGCATACGCTTTGCTCCTTTCTGCATATTGTGAATGAATTTACAGTGCGCTCTTGCTGCAAAAGCAGGAGAAAATCCTGTACCTGAAGGAAATAGCTCTGATCTCAAATTACCCTATCTGATTTATTATACAATATCTGCTCGCGTTTGTAAACGGAAGCCTCAAAAGTCGGCTGACAGCTTACTTTTCGTCAGTTTCGCTAAATAACTTTCAGCTTTTTCTGCTGGACAAGTGCAAAAGAACGTAGTATCCTATAAAAAACAGCTGAGTAAACCAGACGATGTATCACACAAACTGGTCAAACACAACAAAATAAGGAGGAACACGCATGGCATACCGGGAAAGCTACGCAGGCAGGATCAACCGCAAGCTGAACAAGAAGCTTCACGTCGTCGAGGTGGCGTCCGGCCGGCAGAAGGCCGACCTTGTGCTCAAGAATGCGACGTATGTAAATGTATTCTGCAATGAGCTCAGTCACGGCGACATTGCCGTAGCCGAGGGGCTCATCGCGGGCATGGGCGAGCATTACGAGGGCGCACTCGAGGTCGACATAGGCGGCAAGCTCGTGCTGCCCGGCTTTGTCGACGCGCACATCCACCTGGAGAGTTCGCTCGTCTCCCCCAAGGAGTTTGCCAACGCCGTCATTCCGCACGGAACGACCACCGTCATCACCGACCCGCACGAGATTGCAAACGTCATGGGAACGGACGGCATCGAATACATGCTGCAAGCCACCGAGGATCTTCCCGTAGACGTGCGCCTCATGCTGCCCTCCTGCGTGCCCGCGACGCCGCTCGACGAATCCGGCGCGGTGCTCGACTACCGCGCGATCGACTCCTTCTACGAGCACAACCGCGTGGAGGGTCTTGCCGAGATGATGAACTACGTCGGCGTTGCGAACGCCGACGAGCAGGTGCTGGAAAAGATCGTCGCCGCGCAGGCGCACCACAAGAAGATCGATGGCCACGCGCCGGGGCTTGCGGGCAACGACTTAAACGCCTACATCGCAGCGGGCGTCTATTCCGACCACGAATGCAGCAGCGTCGAGGACGCCATCGCCAAGCTTGAGCGCGGACAGTACATCATGATCCGCGAGGGTACGGCCGCGCGCAACCTTGACGCGCTCCTCCCGCTGCTCACGCCGCAGTACTACACCTACTGCATGTTCTGCACGGACGACAAGCACCCCAACGACCTCCTTGAGAAAGGCCACATCGACTACATCGTGCGCCGCGCCATCAAGGCGGGCGTCGACCCGATCATCGCCGTCAAATGCGCGAGCCACCACGCCGCGCGCTACTTCCTGCTCAACAACCGCGGCGCGATCGCGCCGGGCTTCCTCGCGGATTTTGTCATCATCGACAACTTTGACGATTTCAACATTCTTGAGGTCTATAAAAAAGGCAAGCTCATGTTCGACGGCAAGACCGTCACGCCCTTCGAAGCGCCCGAGATCGACCCGCACCTCGTCAAGCGCTCGCATGAGACGTTCCACGTCGCGCACCTTGAGGCAAAGGACTTCATCGAAGGCCGTCCGCGCGCCGTGCTCGGTATGGTGCCGGGCGAGATCGTCACGACTGACGCGGGCTACGCTGAAAAGATCAGTGTTGAGGACGATATTCTGAAGATCGCCGTCATCGAACGCCACAAGAACACGCACCACATCGGCATCGGCTACATCAAGGGCTACGGGCTCACCTCCGGCGCGGTAGCGACCTCCATCTCGCACGACAGCCACAACATCATCGTCGTCGGCACAAACGAGGAGGACATGGCCGCGGCGGTCAACCGCGTGGTCGCGCTTGGCGGCGGCATCGTCGTGATGGACGGCGGCAAAGTGCTCGGTGAGGTACAGCTCCAGATCGCTGGCATCATGAGTGAAGCGCCGCTCATCGAAGTCAACGAGGCGCTGGAAAATGCCAAGGAGCAGGCCTTCAAGCTGGGCGTTTCGCGCGGGGTCGACCCGTTTATGACGCTCTCGTTCATGGCGCTGACCGTCATTCCGACGCTGCGCCTCACCACGCGCGGCGTGTTCGACGTCATCAACCAGCGCTACGTGTGATACTCGCAGCAGAAAGCGTTCCGGTGCAATACAACGAACCAGACAAAATAATCGCCCCGCCGTATGATTTGGTGCATACGGCGGGGCATTGCTATGGAAGCGTGTTCTTTCATTCTGAAAAAGGCCGATCCGTTCGGTAAAGCGGAAGCTCCTTTAAGGGCGGTCAGTTTCTTTCTGATGCTTTATTATTTTGATCAAACGTGATAGTCCTCCAACGATCAGCGAGCCAATGGCAAGTTCAATCGCCATCAAAGCCCAAAGCATTACAGTTCCATCGACTCCGTGATCCGCAAGGTGGTTGGTCCAAAGCCATACAACAGCCGATGTCAGCGTGAAAATGCCCGATAAAACGTATCCTCTTTTCCATTTCAGAAACATTGATCTAATAAGTGCTCCAGCCAAAAACGGTAAAACAAAAAGTATCAATACCGTACTGTTCATCTCGCCACGCTCCTTTCGTCAGCTTTCGATTTGTTCTATTAAGGTTATCACAAAAGTGCAAGGAATGCTACCATTTCTGTCAAAAATGCCCGGGGCAGTTCGCCCGATCGCTCTTGCCGGTAATCATGAAAGCCACGTAAACCTTACTCTCACCATTGCTGCGCAAAATTTTGCTTGCAAATGGGACGGCTATCGCATATAATAGCTCTTGCACCTGCCGGTGTGATGGAATTGGTAGACGTAGCGGACTCAAAAGACTATACGCTTACCAGCTCATACAACCGGCCTAACCCTTGCAATTATTGACTTTTCGGTGTATCCTAAGAACGGGCTTTTCGTGAGTTCTGCCCTAAAGTTCTGCCCTACGGCGGATTCAGAAAAATGAGACTCGCAACAACTGAATAATGCCGGTGTGATGGAATTGGTAGACGTAGCGGATTCAAAATCCGCCGGGGGCGACTCCGTGTGGGTTCGAGT
>OLVO01003959.1_pt1 | contig 11569 bp, 7 predicted proteins | sample 1672571 | NCBI WGS metagenome assembly OLVO01 (sample SAMEA3136700, study PRJEB25190) | human gut metagenome | biome: human gut; feature: human-associated habitat; material: faeces | place: Austria | collected 2013 | reverse complement strand
CTGACCGGCGCCCTACAGACGCCGGTCAGCTTTATTATTTATTTATAGGTAAATTCCTTTGAGAAATCATGCACCTTGCCCTTAGAATCGGTAATGCTCGCTACAATCAGATATTTCTTCCCCTTTTTCAGATTAAACCAGCACTCGTCATTGCCGAATACGCCATAAGCCGTTTCTTCATCGCCATAGGCAATGCAGTCAAAGCAATTTACTTTTCCTCCGCCCGTATAATTCAGCTTTACATATGTATTTCCGTAGTCGAGCCGGTCTTTTCTTGTTTCCTTCTTCACCGTAAGCTCGCCTTTAAGCGCAGAATTATCATACGCAGACACCGATGCCATTTTGAATATCTCTCTTGAGGAGCTGTCACGCATCCTGTATTCTACGGTATATTCCCCGTATTCCGGCAGCTTAAGGGAGAATGTCGCACTCTTGTCCTTTACCGAAAATTTCGTTTCATCCATAAGATACGTTTGTGTGCCGTCTTTTTCGTGACTAACGATTACTTCATAGTCAAACGGCGCTGTGCCCTCGCTTATACTCAGCTTGACATTAAGCTGTGGCAGTTTCTTGTTTTCATACTTGATATAATCGTCGGTATAATCAGCATTTCCCCAGATTTCAAGATTTGACTTTTTCTGCTCATAACGGAGCTTGAGGTTTTTGTCACCGACCGTTATATCGGCAACACATTTCATCGGATCGGCAAATCTGAATCCCTTGTACCAACCGATAACCTCGTCAAGATTTTCGGGATAGATGTATAATGTCGGGTTGCTGTTTCTTACCTTTCCGTAATAAAAATAGCTTGTATATCCGTTCAGCTCGTTATACTTGTCCTCTATCTGTGTGTCAAATTCATACCAGGTGTTTCCGACCTTGATATTGTTCCACTTATGTCCGGTATATCCTCCGCCGGAATATGCAACATTTCCGCCTATGCTGTAGCAGTCGAATCCCACAGCCCTCGCAAGCACCGTAAATGCGGAAGAATAATTGTCGCACACGCCATATCCGTCAGACAGAATCAGATAGGCATAATATGCGGTTATTGCATCTTCGTCTGATAAGTAGGCATTATCTCCGAAAGTCATCATTTCATCATAATCAATTATTCTCATTTCATAAGACGAGTTTGCAATTATGTAATCATATATCGCTTTCAGCTTCTGGCTGTTGGTCATACCCTTGGTGATTATTTTTGCCAGGATTCTGTCAACCAGATCGTCCAGCTTTTTTGTGTTGGTTCTGACCGGCTTCAGTGTCACCTTGTTTACTTCTTCTTCAAAAGAGCCGGCGGCAGGTACGTTTGAAGCAGGCTGAGCGGTCTCCGCAGGCTTTGTCCTACTCGTATAATCCTTGTGGATATATCTGCCGTTTTTCAATTTGTAATAATCCGTGTCGGTCGTAGCTGTGACAGCTATCTTACTGCCCCGCTTCAGTATCGAGCCGGCAGGCGCACCGATATACGCACCCGTTCGTTCATAGCAGTCCACCGTTACATACAGCGTTTCGTCTGCTTTATTTTCGATCCATTTCGGCTTTTCCGTTGCGGCGGTTGCCGTAGCTGAAGCAGATGGTGCGGCGGTTTCGGGTTTTACTGTTGTGATGGATTTTGTTGTTTCGGGTGCCGTTGTTACCTGCGCCGTTGTTACCGGCACGGTTGTAACCGGAGCAGTTGTGACAGTTACCGAAGAAACAGATGTCACAGCCGCATTTGAAGAAGCTTCTGACTTAGTTTCGTATGAACTTCCGCCGCCTGAACTGCAGGATGTCAGCAAAATACATACGCTCATCAACGCAGAATATATCTTACATCTTTTCATTTGCGTCATATGATAATAAATTATCATTTCCTCCCACTTCAAATATTTATATAATCATAATAACACAGCAAAGTACATTTGTCAAGAAAACAGCACTTTAAACACAGTAATCGCTTCCCTTTCCGCACCCTCCGCCAGTTACAATTCAACCTCCGATATTCACAACTCATTATACTAAAATTGATATATTGCTTTTTGCAATTATTAATATCAATTATATTGTAAGCGTAACATCATCCCCGTCCCCTCGATTTTCCATCAGGAACATAAACCCCACCCTCCCAAAACCGCACTATCCCTTGCCTCCCTTGTCAAAGGTGAGGTGCTGTCACCCGAAAAAATTCGGGCAACTACCGGAGGGATTGCTATACCATCCCCACCATCAATGAGATTTTCCGCACTCCTATATTCATAACTAATTATACAAAAAGTAGTTATATTTCCTTTTTTATAATCATTTATACATTCAAATGTAATCGCAATATTATTTTCAATCTTCCTTTTATTTTCGTTATCCCACCCTCTGCGTTTTCCCTTTCTTCCCCTCTTTTCGTAACACTTCCAATTCAACTATCAGCAATCCGATATACCGTAATTATCTATATTTGACATTATCACTGATAAGCCGAACCGCATTATCCACCCGAAGCAATCCGCCACCAAAAGCCTCCTATAATTTTCAAGTTTTTGCGATGTAACCCTCTCTCTGCCGAAAAAATCTATATTCATCAAGAATCATCATTCGGATATTCTTGCGTCAATCTGCCGTCACCCCCGATAACATAACGGTTTATGCCCTCTCAGACGTAAAAACCGGTTCATCATAAATCATCACGCCGTGAATGACATATTTCGTCTTTATTTTACATTTATTTACTGCCGTCGCTTTACTTGCCGCTTTACTTGACAGAACAGCCGTTTTTGTATTATAATAAAGGTTGAAATTGAATTATACCGCCATATCGGGCGTATGAAAGGACAACTCGCAAAATGGAAGAGAAAAAATATGACTTTTCTGCCATAGAAAGTAAGTGGCAGAAATACTGGGACGAGCATCAGACATTCAAGGCTGAAAACGGCAGTACCAAGCCGAAATTCTACGCTCTCGTAGAGTTCCCCTACCCCTCCGGCGCAGGTATGCATGTAGGTCATATCAAGGCTTATTCGGGCCTTGAGGTAGTCAGCCGCAAGAGAAGGCTTCAGGGCTACAACGTACTGTTCCCGATTGGCTTTGACGCTTACGGTCTGCCCACCGAGAACACCGCCATCAAGACCGGCGTTCATCCCCGTAAGGTCACCGATAACAACATAGTAAAATTTACCAACCAACTCAAGCGTGTCGGCTTCTCGTTCGACTGGTCAAGGGTCATCGACACCACCGAAGAGCGTTATTACAAATGGACTCAGTGGATATTCCTCAAGATGTTCGAGCATGGCCTTGTATTCAGGGATAAGACGCTCGTAAACTACTGCCCGAGCTGTAAGGTCGTGCTTTCAAACGAGGACTCACAGGGCGGTCACTGCGACATCTGCCACAGCGAGATAGTGCAGAAGACCAAGGAAGTATGGTACCTGCGTATCACCGAATATGCCGACAAGCTGTTACAGGGACTTGAAACGGTCGACTATCTGCCTAACGTAAAGCTCCAGCAGGAGAACTGGATAGGCAAGTCTACAGGCGCTTTCGTAAACTTCTCCATCAAGGAAAACGGCGAGAAGCTCCGCATCTACACGACCCGTCCCGACACGCTCTACGGCGTTACCTTTATGGTTATCGCTCCCGAGCATCCCATAATAGAAAAGTACAGGGATTCCATAAAGAACATTGCCGACCTTGACGCTTACAAGGCGGAGTGCAGCAAGAAGAGCGAATTCGAAAGAACACAGCTTGTCAAGGACAAAACGGGCGTAAAGATAGACGGTCTTACCGGCGTAAACCCCGTTACCGGCAAGGAAATTCCCATATACATTTCCGACTATGTAATGATGGGATACGGCACGGGCGCTATAATGGCGGTTCCTGCTCACGATACCCGTGACTATGAATTTGCGAAGAAGTTCGGCATTGATATAATCGAGGTTATCAAGGGCGGCGACATCTCGAAGGAAGCCTACACGGGCGACGGCGAGATGGTGAATTCGGGCGAGCTGAACGGCATCACTAACAAGAAGGACGCTATCGAAAAGATGCTCGGCGTACTTGCAAAGCTCGGCTGCGGCGAAAAGGGCGTACAGTACAAGATGAAAGACTGGGCGTTCAACCGTCAGAGATACTGGGGCGAGCCTATCCCGATAGTACACTGCCCCGACTGCGGAATTGTTCCCGTACCTTATGAGGAATTGCCTCTGGAGCTTCCTCCCGTTGAGAACTTCCAGCCCGGTCAGGACGGCGAAAGCCCGCTTGCAAAGATAGATTCATTCGTACACTGCAAATGCCCCAAGTGCGGCAAGGACGCACGCAGAGAAACAGATACAATGCCCCAGTGGGCAGGCTCGAGCTGGTACTTCCTGCGTTACTGCGACCCCAACAACGACAAGGAATTTGCTTCGCAGGAAGCGCTCAAATACTGGCTTCCCGTTGACTGGTACAACGGCGGTATGGAGCACGTTACCCGTCATATGATCTACTCACGTTTCTGGCACAAGTTCCTTTACGATATAGGCGAAGTTCCCACTCCCGAGCCTTACGCAAAGCGTACCGCACAGGGTCTTATCTTAGGTCCGGACGGCGAGAAGATGAGCAAGTCAAGAGGCAACGTAATCGACCCGAATGACGTTGTTGACGTATACGGCGCAGACGTTCTTCGTGTATACGTTCTGTTCATGGGCGACTATGAGCAGGCTGCTCCGTGGAACGACAGCAGTATGAAGGGCTGCAAGCGTTTCCTTGACCGTGTATGGAATCTTCAGAATATGCTTGTCCGTGGCGATGAATACTCAGACGAACTGAGAACATCAATGCACAAGACGATAAAGAAGGTCAGCGAAGATATTGAGAAGATGAGATTCAACACGGCTATCGCCGCTATGATGTCGCTTATCAACGAGATCACCGCAAACGGCAAGATCAACGATGCCGAGATGAAATCGCTGCTGATACTCTTGAATCCCTTTGCTCCCCACATCACCGAGGAAATGTACAATTCGCTCGGCTACGGCATACTGAACGAAGCGCAGTGGGTAACATATGACGAGGCACTCTGCGTTGACAGCACCGTTGAGATAGTAGTTCAGCTCTGCCTCGCTTGTCAGCTTCATACTGCTTGCCGATGTTCCCGATTTCACAAGCCACGATATTTTGTCAGCCTTCTGCTCTACGGCGGAAACCTTCTGCGTTACGCTGTCGTTTGTCGCATATGTGCTTTCAACAGTTGCCTTAAATCCATCTACCGTCTGCTCAAGGCTTGACTGCTTGCTTGATAACGATGTTATTTCGGCTGTGGTATCCTCAGGAGCAGGCGACCAGTCTGTAGCCTTAGTGCCTTTTTCGAGCTTGATGTTGCAAGCCTCGATCATGCCGTTTTTATCAAGTGCAAGAGCTACGCATTCGAGCTTTGCTATGTCGCTGTCATTTATCGTCCACGTCTTCTCGTAATATATCCACTTATCCTTTTCTGTCTGACTGCTCACCGTCAGCGACAGGGCATACAGCTTTTTATCGTCTGCCGAGCGGAATCTCGCCATTACATAACCGTTTGCGTCAAGCCCTACATTGCTTCTGACCTTTATCCACGCCGACAGAGTGTAGCTTGTGCCGACATTGAAATCCGTCAGAAAGTGCCGCTTGCTTAAGCCGAAATATCTTGCATTTCCGGAATACCCAGTTCTTGAAACCGCAAGACTGTTACCCGATATTCCGCCCCCGACATTTACGACCGTGTTACTGCTCCAGCCGTCTTTGATGTTCCCCGTGCTGTCATACAGCAGATTTCTTCCACCTATCTGTATACTGTCAACCGCCGACTTCGTGGCATATGTTTCCGACACCGTTGTCCGAAAGCCCGACAGGTCGCTTTCAAGAGCGGAAGTGCGAGTGCTGATACTGCCTATGCTTGTGGTAAGTTCAGTAAATTTTGCATTTATCGTCTGTGTCGTACCGTCTATGACAACCTTACTTGTCTTAAGATAGGTGCTGTTATCGGCATTGATACCGTCTATAATGCTCGAAATATCCAGCTTACTGCCACTGATATGCGCATCATCTGCTACCATATCATTTTTGATAATGCCGCTTTTGATGCCGTCCTCGTGAAGTCCGTCATAAGAAGTAAACATTATCTTTCCGTCTACATCGGTAACGTAAATGCCATAGTCGGATTTACCGTCCTCGCCTATCTGGACACGGACGGTATTGTTTACATCCTTTATCTGTATTGTGTTTCCGACTATCTGTAGCTTACCACTGCTTGATTTTATCGTAAAATCATCGGTTTCGATAGTCTTTGACCGGAAGTTTGCGGCTGTAAGGTCCTTTATCAGCGCAGTCGCTATTTCCGCATTTTCGGCAGTCAGCTTTATAGATGTCAGTTCACCCGTGCCGGCTTTGCCCGACAGCAGAACATCTATGTTTGCAACATTGGATTTCAGTGATTTAAGCGTTGCCGTATCGGCCACAAGGTCATCTATATCCGCTTTCTTTGCATACAGCTGTTCAACATCTGCTTTCTTAGCTGTCAGATTATCAATCGTGGCTATCTGTGCGGAAAGCTCGGTAATATCAGCCTTTGCGGCATAGACGTTTTCGAGGTTTGCAATCTGTGCATTAAGCTCTGCAATATCCGCTTTTTCGAGTAACGCTTGTTTTGCGCTGATTATATCTGCGGTTATTCGTTCCGCCTGCTTCTGTGCAGGCGACTTATAGCTTTCGCCGCTGTCCGCAGATTGTTCTGTGGCGGGCGCTTCTATTGTCATAGACAGGCCGCCGTTATACGTCACAGAAATATTTGCGGCAGGAATTTTCACAGTTTCTCCGCCGTAGGTTATGCTCATCATATCCCACGCATCTATCAGCATATTGCCAAGCCTTAACGGAATTTCACCCGTGCGGTATTTAAATCCGTTTAATGACTTCTGCACCGTGTTCAGCTGATTTTGAGTCATAAACAGGCAATCGTATGTTATCGCAGTGCCTGTGCCGGCTGTAAAATCTCCGCACACCACACGTCCGACTGTAATATCGTCGGTAGCAACTGTGGGTGTATCATAGCAAAAATCGGACAATTGCACCGCCGTAGTATCAAACCACTTGAACGCTATCTTGCCGGTACGGTCACAAATGGCGAATTTGCCGTACAGCCCTGCGATATATCCGATTATTTCACGGCAGGTATAGCCCTTAGGCTTGTCCTTTATCGTTACCGCCGTAAGCCCCGAAGTATTAAAGGCAACGCCGCACTTTGTCACTATCTCAGACAGCATTTTCAGCGTTGTGGACGGATACGACAGGCGAGAAAAATAGCCTTTTTCCGTCTTTGCCATGTTATCCTCAAGCGTTACCGACAACCGTTCTCCGCTTTTCTCGATTTTCTTTACCGTAAGCACTCCCTGCGGTGCGTATTCGCCGTTCACGCCAAAATACAACGTGCAAGCGCTTCCCTTTCTGACCGTCGCAGGAAGTGCCGACAGCTCGACTTTTGCGTTTGCTATGACAGTTCCGCCCGGCACTATGCTCTCACTGCACGATCCGCCCGAATAGCTTACGCTGAACAGATCGTTCACCGTTACATTATTACCGAAATCCAGCTTGCAGCAGTAGACAGGCTCAGCACCATTAACGGCTGACAGAAAATCATCCGAAACATTTGTATACAAGCTATCACCTACCTTTCTATCAGATTTATTGACACACTCTTGTAATAATAGCCGCTTCCTGCATACAGCTTACCTGCGGCGGTAAGATCTGTACTGTATGCGGTTATCTCCTTATATTCGCCGTCATAGTCGAATTTTACGGCAAAATAATCGGGTTTGTTCTCAAACAGATTACGCAGGCTCTTCACCTGCGCTTCTGTGAGAAAAGACCATTTAAGCTCTATCTTGTATTTCCAGCAAAGTATGCTTCCGACGGTTGTTCCTGCGGCATTTCTGCCGGTGTTTGGTTCCCACGTCTTGCATCGTGTGGCATTATAGCCGTCAATATCGGGCGGCGGGAGCAGAACACCCTTAACCCATATCAGATTTTTAGCCAAGTGCATTTACCCCCGTTCTGTATGTATTCTCCTTGTTCAGACGTACTATCAACCGGTAAAGCGTTTTACCGTCAACCTCACCCTTAGCGATAAGATTAAGACCTTTCAGAAACTCCAGTATCTCACGGAGCAGAAGTACGACTTCCGTCATATCTCCGCCCTCGCCGATGATATCTTTGAGTTTCGACAGAGGAGCTATTACTTCCGGGTCTGTTCCTGCATTACGATTGTCGCCGACCATCGCAAGCGTAGGCGCATAAGCAAGACCGCCCTTTGCAAGTTTAGGTATCAGCGGAGGATTTTCAGGCATTGAGAAATGCCAGTCCTGACCAAACAAATCGCCTATTGCGCCTGCCACACCGCCGATAGCGTCAACTATACCCTTAACTGCGTTGTAAATGCCTGTCCAGAGCATATTAATACCGTCGATTATCAGATTGATAACTCCTTTGATCACGCCCCAGATTGTGTTCCAGATACCGCTGAAAAAGTCGCATATTCCCTGCCAAGCCTTATTCCAGTCGCCTGAAAATACACCTGTTATAAAGTCTATCAGTCCGCCGAAGGTCTTAATAATACCGCCGATTATATCGCCGATAGCGGTAAATACAGTGTCAAAAACGCCTTTGACCGCCGCCAGTACATTTTTTATCGTGGGCCCCAACGTTTTCACGAACCAATCGACAAACGGCTTTAGAAAATTCCATACTGCTTTTACGTAATCCACGATTTTTGCGACAACGGCAACGACCTTTACATATACAGGCTTTATCGCTTTGTCCCACAGGGATTTTATAAGGTCACATACCCACTGTATAACGGGCTGTATCCACTCTTTATAGACCGTCAGCACTGTATCACCGACTGAAGTTATAAGTGACTGAATAGCTTCCATCGTCGGTTCGCCATACTGTGACCATAGCTTTGCCGAGGTTATCCACAAATCGCTCCATACGCCCTGCAAGGTTGTCAGTATCGGCATAACACCGGTTACAAAAACCTCGTCGAATATTGTCTTGACGGTTTCAAAGAGTGTCGTCATAACCTCTGCGGTCGCCGTCCACTGATCTGTCAGCAACGGTAACACAGTTGTTATCATTGTGTTCAGCGAAGGGAAAATAACGTTATCCCACAGCTGACCGAAAACAAGATTAAACGTATCTCCAAGCCCTGAAGCTATCGTACCTATTGACTTAAACGCTGTCTGAAGCGCCGAAGTCAGATTATTTGTAAAATAGTTCTTGAACGGCTCGGCAAGAGTTGCCATATCACTCCAGGCCTTGCTCATATTATCCTTGAAGCCCTCTATAACGGGTGCGAATTTTTTGCCTATCTCCGCAAATATCGGAGCAAAATTTGTATCGAAATACTTTTTGACGTTTGCAAACTGCTTTTTCAGCAGAGCAAACCCCTTTTTAATCTGCTCACGAATCTTATTTCCAATACCCTCGGCTGTCTTATCGCCCTCGCTGTCAAGTGCAGAGAGATCAGAGGAGGAGCTGTCGCTCTCGTCCTTTGACGCAACATTCATCTCATCAAAACTTGCAAGGAAACGGCTGTTTTCCTTAGCCTTTTTTCCGACAGCTTCGACCTTTTTTGCCGCTTCAAGCGACTTTTTATACGTTGTGCCGAACAGCCCCGAAATAAAGCTCGCTATAGCTTTTGTTGCTGTGGCAAGTCCGGATGCCAATGTATTAAGCGCCGGCATGATAGCGTTTACTATAGGCGTAAACGCAACCTGAAGATTGCCTTTTATTTGCTTTACACTGTTGCCAAACTCCTCGTTTGCTCCGATAGCGTCCGACATTACCGACTTTATGCCACGAAACGCCGCATAAAGCCCTGCCATAAGAAACGTAGATTTAAGTGCGGATTTGACACTTTTACCAAGTCCACCTATTGTCTTGCCGAATCCACCGGCAGAAGTTTTTGCTTTGCCGAGCGATTTTTCAGCGGAAGCACCTACTTTTTTGACCGACTTTTCGAGGTTATCAACAGGTTTTTCTGCTCTTTTGAAATGGCTTGCAAAAGAGGAAGCCAGTTTTTTCACAGGAGCAATGACCGAGTTATTTACCGCCGTGCCTACCGTTTTCAGCGTGTTTTTCACCTTTGAAACAGGCTGTATTATCTTGCTTGCCGCCTTATCGGCCGTTTCCAGCACCTGCTCAATCTTTTTACACCCCGAATCCAGTACGGCGGTAGTTTTTTCTACCGCACTCTGCACTTTTTCGTTTGATGCAGCAGCCTCTGTTACCGCTGTTTTAACCTGCAGCATTTTGTCTATCAGCATCGCTATGACAGGTAACGATTGCAGATTTATGTTGTTTGTGCTTTCAGGTATCTTGTTTACCGCTTCGGCAGCCTGCCGTGCGGCTTCGGCCAGCTTTTCGGCTTCTGCATCCGCCTGCATTGCCTTATCTATCTTGGCTTTAGTGGCTTCGGACTGCTGTTGCAGTTTCAGCATACTTGTTTCAACGGCGTTTATTTTTTCTATTATGGCATTGCCCTTTTCGCCTGTCATATCTTTATCAGACAATGCCGCCATTTCTCTGTTAAGCTGTTTCCACTTCTCCTGTGCAAGCTCTATCTTTTCGTTAGTCAGCTCAAGACTTTTGTTCAGACGGTCGATAGGTTCGGAAGGAATTTCAAAACTGCCGACATCAATTTCGGGGAGCTCCTCTTTTTCTTTGGACTTCTTCTTATCGCTTTTCGGCTGATAGTTGTTCACGAAATCCATAGCTTCTTTGCTATAACCGGGTCCGAACTCGTACTTGTTATTTATCGCTTTGCCAAGACTTTCTGCTTCCTTTTTTGCTTCCTTTACAGGCTCGACAAGCGCCTTTTCCAGCGTTTCGGAAGCCTTTTCGGCACTTTCGGATATAGAGCTTTCAAGCGTCTTTCCTACCTCTTCGGCGGGCTTTTCGACCTTCTGCACAGCCTTTTCAACGCTCTGCGTCACGGTCTTTTCTACAGCCTTGCCGACTTCCTCAACAGGCTTTACAGCCTTATCGGCGGCTTTTGACACACTGTCGGTAAGTGCCTTTTCAGCGGTTTCACCGACCTTATCCCACTGCGACTGTATGCTTTTCTGTAAAGCCGAAAGCTGTTTGTCAAGCTCTGCGTCTATTATCAGCGACAGGCTGATAGTGCCTACTGACGTACCGTTTCCGTCAGCCATTTACTCACCTCCCCCGAATGCCCTTTTTATCATCATTTCAAGAGCCGTTAAATCGCTCTGTATCTGTTTTGGAGTTTTCTCCGCAAGCTGTTTCTTCGCTCTGAATGCCGCCCACTCCCGCCGTATGCGGTTTTCATACGGCGAAAAGTGTTTGAGCATCTCCTTGTTATCCTCGCTTCGTATCCGCACTGTCTGGCCGAGCGGAGTATCATTCATAATGCCGGATACAAGGCTCAGCCAGTCAGAATAGTGCAAATCGTCCTGCTCGGACGGCAGTATGTGATACTGTTTTGCTATCGACTGCCGTATCAGCTCACGGTCATACTCGACATCGTACCAGACTTCATTACTCGTGAAATCGCTCGGTATCTTCCTGT
>OLVO01003944.1_pt1 | contig 11607 bp, 10 predicted proteins | sample 1672571 | NCBI WGS metagenome assembly OLVO01 (sample SAMEA3136700, study PRJEB25190) | human gut metagenome | biome: human gut; feature: human-associated habitat; material: faeces | place: Austria | collected 2013 | reverse complement strand
TTTAAAGTATTCATTGCGCCCTCTAAAAGTTTTCCGGTGATATTGAAGTTCCACTCAGAAACAACAATGCCGAACTTCATTTCTTTAGCGTCAGGAACAGAGTTGAAGTCGTAGTCTGAAAGGTTATGATAAGCTGTTGCCATAGTTATTCTAAAATTAATAATTAAAAATAAAAGGGGGATAAAAAAAGAAACGGATTACACGGATTTCACGGTTGTTTCTTTTTTATCCGTGTAAAATCTGTGTAACCCGTGTCTGATATACTATATAATAATAAGGTATATTACTTCTTCAGCAGTTTGGCTTGTTCGATGTACTTATCGATATCCATTGACTGGTAAGAACGGAAATATTTGTCTTTAATCTTGGTATATGCTTTGATAGCGTCGTCATACTTGCCTTGCTTAACGAGGATTTCTCCGGCTTGTTGCAAGTAGATAGGACTGAGTGAATTGTTATCAGCTTCGTCAGCAGCGCTCAGCAACATAGAAGCAGCTTTGTCCAGCTGGCCTAATTGTGCGTAGCAGTTACCCATTGCACCTTTCATTGCAGGAGCTATCATCTGGTCTTTTCCGCTGAAGCTATCCAGTGCTTTTACAGCAGCTTCGTATTGTCCCAGGTGAGCGTAGCAGATACCCATATATGCTTTTGCCAAGTTGGCAGCTTTGGTTCCGCTGTATTCATCAGCAATTTTAGCGAAACCTGCGAATCCGATACTGTCGCCATTCAAGGCCTGTTCGTAAAGGTCGGCCTCAAAGTATTCCTGTCCTTTGAACAATGCAGCCTGTGCTTTTTCTTCGCGCGGTTCAGCATAAAGGTTCTTGTACATTACTATACCGGCTACGATGATGATTACTGCTACTACAGCGCCGATAATTGCTTTTTTGTTTTTAATGAGAAATGCCTCCGATTGTGACAATGCTTCTTCCACATTCAGGGCTTCGTTAGCTTTCTTTTGTTCTGCCATTTTATATATTCTTTTTGTTATTATTCTTATTTAGCCATTTCGACCCGCAAAAGTAACTTTTTTATAGGTATCAACGAAATTTAGCGGCATCTTTTTTTCTTTTACACTTGAAAACCCGAAATTCTTCCTACTTTTTGATGAGCTAGGCTTTACCTCCGCATTAAAAATAAGCATGTTTATTTTGTACTGCATTCGGTTTAGATAAATCTCTCACATTCGGAAAAAAGAATGAATTCTCTTTTCGCTCACTAAATCGAGATTTTGCATTATCTTTGTAACTGAATTTACAGCTGTAATATGATACTGAAACGTATATCCATACTTAATTATAAGAATCTGGAACAAGTTGAGCTCTCGTTCTCACCCAAGTTGAACTGTTTTTTCGGACAGAACGGCATGGGGAAAACGAATTTGCTCGATGCCATTTATTTCCTTTCGTTTTGTAAGAGTTCGGGCAATCCCATCGACTCGCAAAACATCCGCCATGATCAGGAATTCTTTGTCATCCAAGGCTTCTATGAAGCCCTCGACGGTACACCGGAAGAGATTTATTGCGGTATGAAGCGCAGGCAAAAGAAACAATTCAAGCGGAATAAAAAGGAATATACCCGCTTGTCCGATCATATCGGATTCTTGCCTTTGGTCATGGTTTCTCCTGCCGATTCGGAATTGATTGCCGGAGGCAGTGACGAGCGTCGACGCTTTATGGATGTCGTAATTTCGCAGTATGATAAAGAGTATCTGGAAGCTCTGATACGCTATAATAAAGCGTTGGCTCAACGAAATACTTTGCTGAAAAGTGAAGTGCCGGTAGAAGAAGAGCTGTTTCTCATTTGGGAAGAGATGATGGCACAGGCCGGCGAGATTGTTTTCCGTAAGCGGGAGGCTTTTATCAGTGAATTCATTCCTATTTTCCAGTCATTTTATTCTTTTATTTCACAAGATAAGGAGCAGGTCGGGTTGACTTATGATTCGCATGCCCGTGATGCATCCCTGTTGGATGTAATAAAAGCAAGTCGTGTACGTGACCAGATTATGGGATACTCTCTGCATGGCATTCACAAAGATGAACTGAATATGCTTCTGGGTGATTTTCCTATCAAGCGGGAAGGTTCGCAAGGGCAAAACAAAACCTATCTTGTTGCCTTGAAATTGGCACAATTTGATTTCCTGAAAAGGACCGGCACCACAGTACCTTTGCTTCTGCTGGATGATATCTTCGATAAACTGGATGCTTCTCGCGTAGAGCAGATCATCAAGTTGGTAGCCGGTGATAACTTCGGGCAGATATTCATAACAGATACGAACCGGGAACATCTGGATCGCATTCTTCATAAGGTAGGCAGCGATTACAAAATGTTCCAGGTAGATCAAGGAGTCATAACAGAACGGGAGGAGGATGAAGCATGAAGCGTAACGATGCCGAACAAATAGGTAAACTGATACGTACTTTCCTTCGGCAGGAGAGTCTGGAGTCGCCACTCAATGAGCAGCGGCTCATTAACTCATGGGCAGAAATCCTTGGCCCCACTATTGCCTCTTATACCCGCGAACTCTATATCCGCAATCAGATTTTATATGTCCATCTGACCTCTGCCGCCCTGCGTCAGGAACTGATGATGGGACGTGACTTGCTGGTACGCAACCTGAACCGCCACGTAGGTGCGCAGGTAATCACGAATATCATATTCAGATAGGGATTAGTGGTTAGTGATTAGTGATAAGCTATCCACTCTCTGTATCTTCAATGTTTTCAATTCTTCTATGGCACGATTGTAATATACAGGCGTTTCCAGGTCTTTATTGTTATGCGCATCTAACCCGATGATGGCAGTACAACCTTCATTGGCGGCAATGTGCCAGAAGTCCGGGCAGGGATAAGTCTGCAAATTGTGCGCCTCATTATAAGCTACATAACCGATATTATATTCCAGCGGAATATGGAGGCGTGCGGCTGTGCGGCAGATATGGCGACTGATTAACTTACAATGACGGTCGAACTGAGGATATGAGCGCATGAATAAATCCGGGTGAGCCAGGCAGCAGAACAAACCACTCTCCATTCCCTCGATGGCGCTTTCTTCATAGAGTTCCAGCATATCAAGGTTCTCGGTATGATGTCCGAAGTAAGGGAACTTCTCATCTGTATGGTAATGGTGATTGCCGAACAGGATATAATCCAGTTGATACTCTTTGATTTTTTCTTTCAGCCAATGGATATAGGTGGGAAAATACTCGCATTCCAATCCGATTTTGATACTGATCTGATCCCGGTATTTCTCGCGGAGCGAGCGTAGGCTTTCTACGTATCCGGGTAATTCTTCGGGGAGCATACGCATGTCAGCCACATAATCGGTGTGATACTTCCACGGAGTGTGGTCTGAAAATCCCAGCTCCTGATAGCTGCCTTTGATGGCGCTGAGCACGTAGTCTTCGTCGCTACCCGTAGCGTGCATGCAACGGGTAGTATGAGTGTGATAATTGGTTTTCATTGAATTGTTATAATCGTATCCATGCGGATGTCGAATGGCTCCGCAGGCACTTCTTCCACTAATTGAAAAGGAAAACAGATGCCGGCTTTGAAAGCCGTGAGGCGGGGGAGCAGTCGGTCATAATAACCTTTGCCTCTGCCCAGACGGTTACCTGCATTATCGAAAGCTACGCCGGGGACGGCGACAAAGTCGATAGCTGCATAGTCGGTGAAGAGTTCTCCGGTAGGTTCTTCAATACCATAACTTCCTGTTGCCAGGTCTTCGGGACCGGTATAGACACGCAATTCCAGATCGTCACCTACGACAACCGGAAGCAATATCCGCTTTTCACGGCTCCACTTCCGGACAAATTCATGCGTATCGACTTCGTCCTTCAGTGAATAATAGAGCAGGACGATATGTGCCGCCCTGAAAGCCGGGTGGGCTTCCAGAGCGGCAAGTATTTCAGCAGACTGGGATTGATGCGTAGTGGTAAGCCCGTGCCGGGTCTTTAACAATGCCATACGCTTCCGCAGTTCTTTTTTTCTTTCCTTCATCTTTCGTCTCTTCTTTCACAACATCTTCCGGAGCTTTGGGAAATGCTTCGCCGTTCTCTAGAATTTCCAATGCCTTTTGTACGGTAGGATCGCCCTGGTTGATATACCTTATATAAGGTTCCCTACCTAATATATTATAGATAATGTTTCCATAAAGGTTTCTTTCCATCAGCTTGTAGGACTTGTGAATAAGGATATTGCGTCTCTTCACTCCCTTGCTGTCTGCAAAACGGATAAACTGTTCTACGATACCTTGCTGACGAAGATATTTCAGCATGTCTTCTTCATTTTCGAACTCATTCAGTTTAGCCCGGTTGCGGTCGGAATACTGGAAGCTGAACTGTAAAGTCAGTCCTTTATTGAGCACTTCAATCAGATAAGAAGAAGTTCCTGTGGTATCCTGCGGTACGAATACGTCCGGCATAATACCACCACCACCGTAAACGGGACGTCCCAGACGGGTGGAGTAGCGCAAATTCTCGTCCAGCTTGATGCTATCCTTAGAGAAGAATTCACCATGCTCGTAGCGGGTCAGCCAATCCATTTCGTACTTGGCGTCCTTACCATTCTTATACGGACGTTGTATGCAACGACCGGATGGAGTATAGTAGCGGGCAATTGTCAGGCGAATAGCAGAGCCATCGCTGAAGTCAATCGGTTGTTGTACTAATCCTTTTCCGAAGGAACGGCGTCCTACGATTGTACCACGGTCATTATCCTGAATAGCTCCTGCAAAGATCTCACTGGCGGATGCCGAACTTTCATTGGTCAGCACAACCAAAGGCATTTTCTGGCAGCTGCCTGTTCCGTTGGCATAATCTTCCATGCGGGGGTATTTGCGTCCCTGGGCATAGACAATGAGTTGTCCTTCCGGCAGGAATTCATTCACCATACGCACGGCAGCTTCCATGTACCCACCGGTGTTGTCGCGCAAGTCAATAATAATTCCCTTACAATTCTGATGACTGAGTTGAGCAATAGCATTCAGCAGTTCTACATGAGTGGTACGTCCAAACTTACTGATTTGAATGTATCCATAATCATTGCTGAGCATATAAGCTGCATCAATTGTATTCTGTGGAATATCACCGCGGGTGATGACAAAGTCCAGCAAATTCTTTTCTGTAGCACGTTTGACACCCAATTTCACTTTGGTTCCTTTCGGACCTTTCAAAGTGCGCATGGCTTTCTCATTGGTCAGTTTTATTCCGGCGAACAAGCTGTCGTCTACCATGACGATGCGGTCGCCTGCCATCAGTCCTACTTTCTCGGACGGACCACCTTGAATGACACTATTCACATGAATCGTATCGTCCTGAATGGTGAATTGAATACCGATACCGCTGAAACTGCCTTCCAACTCTGAATTAACTTCCTCCAGATTCTGGGCAGGAATGTAAGTAGAGTGGGGGTCTAACTCAGCCAATATCTGTGGCATTGCTTTTTCCACAAGGTCCGTCATGTTGACGGTGTCTACATACTGGTCTTCAACAACCCGCAACAAAGCATTCAGCTTGTTGGACGAGCCATTAATAATGCCCAGCGTATTTCCGGCGAAATGCCTGGCATAAAATGTTCCGATCAGAATTCCCATTACCACGCTGATTGCAATGACGAGCGGGGTAAAGCGGGAAGAGTTTTTTGTACTCATATCTTTTAGTTGTTAGCTACGAGCTACAAGCTACGAGCGGTAGCTGGTGGTTCGTAGATTTTAGTTTATTGTTTGTTTAAGGTCTTTATTCTTTGCTTGTAGCCTGTAGCTCGTCACTTGTAGCTACATATACTACCTCGATACCTGCACGCTTCAAAAGTTCGATACCGTCTTCCAAACGGTATTTTTCGGAGTATACCACTCGTTTGATACCTGCCTGGATAATCAGTTTTGAACATTCGATGCATGGCGAAGCGGTGACATACATAGTGGCACCGTCGCTGCTATTGTTAGAGCGTGCTATCTTCGTGATTGCATTCGCCTCGGCATGCAACACGTAAGGTTTGGTAACGTTATTATCGTCTTCACATACATTTTCAAAACCGGCAGGCGTTCCGTTATACCCGTCAGAAATAATCATTTTATCTTTGACGATGAGTGCACCTACCTGGCGGCGTTTACAATATGAATTTTCCGCCCAGATACTTGCCATACGTATATAACGCTTGTCCAGCGCTTCTTGTTTTTCTTTAGCAGAACCTTCCATAGTCTTAATTACCTGAGTTACGTTGTGGAGCGAAAGAGATGAACTTTACAGTCTGTCCTTCTTTGTAATAAATATATAAATTCTTATTATCGCCTCCATATTTGAATGCACTCTTTAGTCCATCCATAAAAGCCTTACCTAAATACTTATCTCCATCGGTGCCTCCTCCGTTTTTTATGGTAATCTTTAATTCCCGATTATCCCCATTTGCACTCCAGTCACCATTGACAGAGGCACTGGTGGCTTTCCCGCTAAAAGTCCCGATTGCTACATCGTTTACGTTAGCACCTTCAAACACTAAAGTGTAATTATCTCCTGTAATCGTTTTAAAACTTTTTTCTCTGGCATCTTGGTCGTTTTGCCAGAAGTCGTACATTTTGTTTTGTCCTTCCACTGCAATGTAAGTCATGTACCAGGTTTTTCCGGTGAAGATGTCAATGACATCGTCTTCCTGATCACAAGCGCTCAATACGGGTAAGAAGAGAACGACTAACAGTAACTGTATATAGGTCTTCATCTTTTTCATTTCTTTATTCCATTTCTGATTAATAATGCATCAATAGTTGGTTCTTGTCCGCGAAAGCGTTTGTATAGTGTCATCGGGTGTTCTGTTCCTCCTTTGGAAAGAATGTTTTCCCGGAAGGAAGCGGCTACTTCCGGATTGAAGATTCCTTTTTGTTTAAACAGTGAGAAAGCATCTGCATCCAGAACTTCCGCCCATTTATAACTGTAATATCCGGCAGAATAACCTCCGGCAAAGATATGCGAGAACTGTGTACTCATACAGGCATCTTCTACCATAGGAAGAATCTGTGCTTTCTTCCATGCTTCTTTTTCATAAACCTTCACGTCGCCATCAAATGGGGTAGTACGGGTGTACCATGCCATATCCAGTAATCCAAAGCTAACCTGACGCAGGCAGGCATAAGCGGCATCGAAATTAGAAGAATCTACAATGCGCTGTACCAATTCGTCCGGGATGAGTTCTCCGGTCTGATAATGTCTGGCAAATGTGTGGAGGAACTCCTTTTCAATAGCGAAGTTCTCCATGAATTGAGAGGGAAGTTCCACAAAGTCCCAATATACATTTGTACCGCTCAGGTTTTCATAGGTGGAATTCGCGAACATACCATGCAGGCTATGCCCGAACTCATGCAGGAATGTCTCCAGTTCACCAAATGTCAGTAAGGCGGGTTTGTCTTTTGTCGGCTTGGTGAAGTTCATCACGATAGATATGTGCGGGCGACTGTTTTCACCGGTTGCCTCGTCAATCCATTGTTCTTTATAAGAAGTCATCCATGCACCTGCACGTTTACCCTCTCTGGGATGGAAGTCTGTATAGAGCACGGACAGGAACTTACCGTCTTTGTCAAATACCTCATATGCATCCACATCCTTGTGATATACCGGGATATCGCTGTTTTTCTTGAAAGTAATGCCATACAAGCGGGTAGCCAGACCGAATACCCCTTCTTTTACCTTGCTCAGTTCAAAATAGGGACGGAGCATTTCATCATCTATCTGGAATTTCTGGTCTTTCAGTTTATGGGAATAATAAGACCAGTCCCAAGGCATCACTGTGAAGTCACTGCCTTCCAGTTGGCGTGCCAAAGCCTCTACCTCTGCATATTCTTGCTTGGCGGTGGGAGTGTAAGCATCCAGTAGCTGATCCAGCAGTTTATATACATTGCCGCTGTTTTCTGCCATTCGCTCTTGCAGGTTATATTCAGCAAAACTGCTGTATCCCAAAAGTTGCGCAATAGCCAGGCGGGTATTAACGAGCTTCTTTACAATCTCCAGATTGTTGGTTTCATTGTCATGGGTACATTTGGTATTATATGCCATATAAAGCTTACAGCGTAAATCGCGGTTACTGGCATACGTCATAAACGGGCTATAACTGGGAGCCTGCAAGGTGAATACCCATCCTTCCACGCCTTTTTCTTTGGCTGTTTCTGCGGCTGCATCAATGGCGCTTTGCGGCAGGCCGGCAAGTTGTGCAGGGTCTGTCAGTACCAGTTTATAGTCGTTGGTTTCTTTCAGGTTGTTTTCTCCGAATTGCAGGGTTAGTAAGCTAAGCTCTTTGCTCAGAGTACGGTATTGCTCTTTGGCTTCTCCTTCGAGATTAGCTCCACTGCGAACAAAGCTATTGTATACCTTCTCCAGCAGCTTGTTTTGCTCGGGAGTAAGATTAGCCTGGTCTTTCTGGTCATACACTGCCTTAATGCGTGCAAATAACTTCTCATTCAGAGTGATGTTATTGCCATGTTCGCTCAGCAACGGCATGATGGATTTTGCCAGTTCCTGCATGTCATCGTTGGTTTCCGCACTCAGCAGATTGCCGAATACAGTGCTGACTTGGTTCAACAGTTCGCCGGATTTCTCGTAAGCAGCGACCGTGTTGGCGAATGTAGCCGCTTCCGGATTATTGGTGATAGCATCAATCTCCGCATTGTGACGGTTGATACCTTCACGAATGGCGGGTTCATAATGTTCGGTCTTTATCTTTTCAAACGGGATAGTACCGTGAGGCGTAGAATACTTTTCAAAAAAAGGGTTTTGAGCCTGTATTATATTCATAAAGCAGAGTAATGTTAGCGTTAGTTTTAATTTTATCATACTTACTTAGGTTCGGTAAAAATAATCTAACCGCAAAAGTGCAAAAAAAATAGCTGATTTAATGAATAACCCGTTGTATTTTAACAAAAAACAGGCAACCTCGTCGAGATTGCCTGTTTTAAATATTATTTTGTACTCTGCTTATTAGTTGTTAACTGAAGCCATGTGAGCGATCAGGTCAAGAACCTTGTTAGAGTAACCGATTTCGTTGTCATACCAAGATACAACTTTTACGAAAGTATCAGTCAAAGCGATACCAGCTTTTGCATCGAAGATAGAAGTACGAGCGTCACCCAAGAAGTCAGAAGAAACTACTGCATCTTCAGTGTAACCCAGGATACCTTTCAATTCGCCTTCAGAAGCTTCTTTCATTGCAGCGCAGATTTCAGCGTAAGTAGCCGGTTTAGCCAAGTTAACTGTCAAGTCAACTACAGATACGTCCAAAGTCGGAACACGCATAGACATACCAGTCAATTTGCCGTTCAATGCAGGGATTACTTTACCTACAGCTTTAGCAGCACCAGTAGAAGAAGGAATGATGTTGCCAGAAGCAGCACGACCACCTCTCCAGTCTTTCATAGAAGGACCGTCAACTGTTTTCTGAGTAGCAGTTGTAGAGTGAACTGTAGTCATCAAACCGTCAAGGATACCGAACTTGTCGTTCAATACTTTAGCGATAGGAGCCAAACAGTTAGTAGTACAAGAAGCGTTAGATACGAATTGAGTACCTTTCACGTATGTTTTTTCGTTTACACCGCAAACGAACATCGGAGTGTCATCTTTAGAAGGAGCTGACATTACAACATATTTTGCACCAGCTTCGATGTGAGCCTGAGCTTTGTCTTTGCTCAAGAACAAACCTGTAGATTCAACAACGTATTCTGCACCTACTTCGTTCCATTTCAAGTCAGCCGGATTTCTTTCAGCTGTGATACGGATAGCTTGACCGTTAACGATCAGTTTGCTGTTTTCAACATCTGCTTCGATAGTACCGTTGAACTGTCCGTGCATTGTGTCATACTTCAGCATGTAAGCCAAGTAATCAACCGGGCAAAGGTCATTGATACCTACGATTTGAATATCGTTTCTCTCCATTGCAGCGCGGAAAACGAAACGTCCGATACGTCCGAATCCATTAATACCTACTTTAATCATTTTGTTTAAACTTTTAAGGGTTTTATAATATTTGTTCAAATATCTCTCTACCTCCGCACTTGTTTTATTTTCAAATGCGGTGCAAAATTACAAAAATGTTTTTATATTCGCGCATTAAATTCACATTAAATATTGAAAAAAGATGGGAAAGAGCACATTTTTACAGGACTTTAAGGCGTTTGCCATGAAAGGTAACGTCATAGACATGGCTGTCGGTGTTGTTATTGGTGGTGCGTTTGGAAAAATCGTATCATCATTGGTTGCTAATGTTATTATGCCTCCGATTGGTTTACTGGTTGGCGGTGTGAACTTTACGGATTTGAAATGGGTGATGAAAGCGGCGGAGATCGGTGCTGACGGTAAGGAGATAGCTCCGGCCGTGACATTGGATTATGGTCAGTTTCTGCAAGCCACTTTTGATTTTCTGATTATTGCTTTTGCTATATTCTTATTTATACGGTTGATTACGAAACTGACAACTAAAAAACAGGCAGAAGTAGCAGCTGCTCCTCCAACTCCTCCTGCGCCAACGAAAGAAGAAGTTTTGTTGACGGAGATACGTGATTTGCTGAAAGAAAAGAATAGTTGATTCTAATTAAAATAAAGGAGATTCCAAGTATAAACTTGTGAATCTCCTTTATTTTTCTCTTCATTATTAATATAGATTGCGTACTTTTTTCTACTTTTGCAACTCAATTTATTCAAAATCCAACCATTGATATGCAGGAAAAAATAATAATTCTTGATTTCGGTTCGCAGACAACACAGCTTATAGGCCGTCGTGTACGTGAATTGGATACGTATTGTGAAATTGTTCCTTATAACAAATTTCCTAAAGAAGACCCTACTATTAAAGGAGTCATTCTCTCCGGAAGTCCTTTCTCGGTTTACGATAAAGATGCTTTCAAAGTAGATTTGAGTGAAATTCGTGGTAAATATCCGATATTGGGTATTTGTTATGGTGCACAGTATCTGTCATATACCAATGGCGGAAAAGTGGAACCGGCCGGAACGCGTGAGTATGGACGTGCTCATTTGGCTTCTTTCTGCAAAGGTAATGTACTGTTTAAAGGAGTGCGTGAGGAGTCGCAGGTGTGGATGAGTCATGGAGATACGATTACTGCTATTCCTGATAATTTCAAGAAAATAGCTTCAACAGATAAAGTAGAGATTGCTGCTTATCAGATAGAAGGGGAGCAGGTATGGGGTGTTCAGTTCCATCCGGAAGTATTCCATAGTGAAGACGGAACTCAAATCCTGAAGAACTTTGTGGTAGATGTTTGCGGCTGCAAGCAAGACTGGTCGCCGGCTTCTTTTATTGAGAGCACGGTTGCCGAACTGAAAGAACAGTTGGGTGATGATAAGGTTGTTCTCGGTTTGAGTGGTGGAGTCGATTCATCGGTTGCGGCAGTGCTGCTGAATAAAGCTATCGGCAAGAACTTGACTTGTATCTTTGTAGATCATGGTATGCTGCGTAAGAATGAGTTCAAGAATGTGATGAAAGACTACGAATGTCTTGGTTTGAATGTGATTGGCGTTGATGCCAGCGAAAAGTTCTTTACGGAACTGGCTGGTGTGGCCGAACCGGAAGCTAAACGTAAGATTATAGGTAAGGGTTTCATTGATGTGTTCGATGTAGA
>OLVO01003933.1_pt1 | contig 11645 bp, 10 predicted proteins | sample 1672571 | NCBI WGS metagenome assembly OLVO01 (sample SAMEA3136700, study PRJEB25190) | human gut metagenome | biome: human gut; feature: human-associated habitat; material: faeces | place: Austria | collected 2013 | reverse complement strand
CATTCCGATACGGAGTTGTTAGAGAGTAAAGAGAAATATGACATTCTCTTATTAGATATCGGAAATGGAGAGCCGACCGGGATTGAAACCGCAAGAAAAATCCGCCGGTGTTATGACCCGATCCTGATCTTCATCGCAGAGGGCAAAAAACATGTATTAGATGTATTTGATGTAGAGGCATTTCACTATCTGCTAAAGCCCATTGATGAGGAAAAGTTAAAAGAGGTCTTAAAAAGAGCGGAAAACCACTGCAAACTTCAAAAGGAAAAGGAACCGTTAATTATCCGTGTAAACGGAGAAAACTGTTATGTTCCCAAAGAAGAGATCCTGTATGCAGAAAATTATGCCAGAAAAGTGATCCTTCATTTAGGGGAAAGACAGATTGCCTATTATGCAAAAATGGGGGAACTAGAGGAACAGTTAGGAGAAAGTTTTTTTCGGGTACACAGAGGATACCTTGTGAACTTAAGGGCAGTCCGAAGTTATCATACGGCGGGAGTGGTTTTAAAGAATGGCGAAGAGATATTGATGGCGAAGAGTAAGTTTCAAAAGTTTGAAGAAGTGTACATGGATTTTTTGAGAAATTCAGATTAGAGGGAGGGAAAACAAATGAATATCCAAAACAGAATGGACAGCTCTTTAATGATGGACAGAGCGGTGCGAAAAGAGAGACAGAAGCTGCGTTCCCATACGAAATCCTACCGGGTATCCGGCCAGGGTGCGGATAACAGTAAATTATATGATAAATTAATTTCTAAGAATCAGGACGCAGATAAGACGGGAACAGATATGTTAGTCAAAAGGAGCAGATATTATTCAATCAGCGAGATTTCCAAAGAAGTGTCTAAAAAAGCAGAAGAGCTTTTAAAAGAAAAAGATATAAGAAGTATTTCAGCAGCCAGACGTTCTGACAGTGGTATGGTGACCAGACTTGCCATTGATACAGAACATTTTCAAATCATGATTTCGTCACAGCATTGTATCAGAACTGTGCTGGCAACACCGGGAGATATTCTTATAAAACAGGATGGCTCTGCATATTCTATGGGAGAACTGCTGCCCAGTGCCTTTTTCTATCTGGAGAGTATCAGTGAAGAGGGCGGCATATCGAAGGTCATAATCCATGGAGGCGGCATGGGACACGGCGTTGGAATGTCCCAGAATGGAGCAAAATGTCTGGCACAGCTGGGATATTCCTATAGCGACATACTGAGATATTTTTATCAGGGAGTATGCATAGAAGAATTATCGAATGATTAAGAAACGCTATGCTACATTGTTTTTCATATGGTATAATATACGCAGTTGATCTAAACAAGGAGAGAGTATATGGAGACAATAGTAAGCATAGGCAATCAGGGATTTGACAGACTTAGAGAAGAAGGCAGCTTCTATATAGATAAGACGTATTTTATCAAAGAATGGTGGGAATCAAGGGATGTTATTACTTTGATTACCAGACCAAGGCGTTTTGGTAAAACTCTGAATATGAATATGCTTTATTGCTTTTTCTCAAATCAGTATGCGGGAAGAGACGACTTATTTGAGAATCTTTCGATATGGAAAGAGGAAAAATACAAAAAGCTTCAGGGAACATATCCTACTGTATTTTTGAGCTTCGCGGGAATCAAGGCAGATAATCTTGAAGACGCGAAAAGTCAGATAAAGCTTCAAATTGCGGGACTGTATGAACAGAACAGATATTTATTGGAGACAAATCTGCTTAGTGATAACGAGAAGAATATGTATCAGTCTATGACTATGACTATGAGTGATGTGGAATGCTGTGCAGCAATTAACCAGATGTGTCTTTATCTTAGCAGATATTATAAGAAGAATGTTATTGTTTTGCTGGATGAATATGATACACCTATGCAGGAAGCTTATATACATGGTTATTGGAATGAATTCACAGCGTTTATTCGAAATTTGTTTAATTCCACTTTTAAAACCAATCAATATCTGGAACGCGGCATTATGACAGGAATTACCAGGGTATCCAAGGAATCGGTATTTTCAGATCTGAATAACCTGAATGTAGTGACTACTACGTCTGATGAATATAGCACGTGCTTTGGATTTACGCAGGAGGAAGTAACATCAGCACTGGAATTGTTTGGATGTATGGATCAATTGGAAGAAGTGCAGAAATGGTACGATGGCTTTACATTTGGTTCCAGCAGAGATATCTACAATCCATGGTCAATCACTAATTATCTGGATAAGAAGCGCTTTAGTCCCTATTGGGCAGCGACCAGTTCTAATGGTTTGATTAACAGACTGATACAATCTGCTTCAGCAGAAGTGAAAATGTATATGGAGGATTTGCTGAAGGATAAGGAAATTATCGTTAACTTTGATGAACAGATTGTTTTTGACCAGCTTGACAGCAATAAGGATGCTATATGGAGTCTGTTGGTAGCCAGTGGATATTTGAAGGTGGAAAAGGTAGAGTATCATGGAATATTAAGAAAACCATGGTATCATTTACGTATCACCAATCTGGAGACTTATGGAATATTTTCCGATATGTTTTGGGCTGGTTTGATTGTTCAGCATCAAATTATAATGCGTTTGTTGATGCCTTGCTACAGGGAGATTTAAAAGCAATGAATGCCTACATGAATGATGTGGCGCTGACTACCTTCAGCAATTTTGATACAGGAACGCATCCGTCTGGCAAGACACAACCGGAGAGGTTTTATCATGGCTTCGTGTTAGGATTGTTAGTAGAATTGAGAGAAAGCTATGATATTCGTTCCAATCGAGAAAGCGGATATGGCCGGTATGACGTGATGCTGATTCCAAAGAATCATAAGAAGACAGCATATGTATTGGAATTTAAGGTATTGGATACCGATGAGGAAGAATCACTGGAAGATACTGTTCATGCAGCATTATATCAAATTGAAGAGAAAAAGTATGATACTGAGTTGCTTTCTCTGGGGATAGAGAGAAATAATATAAGACATTATGGCTTTGCATTTCAAGGGAAAAAGGTATTAATAGGCTGATTTTGTAATTTTCCCCCTTGACATTCCTGGCTGAATTGTCTATCATGACAATATATGAGAAATGCATAGAAGGTGCAAAGTAGAGCTATATTTTCTGCCAGAGAGTGAGGGTCACCGGCTGTAAGCCCTCTAAGTTCAGATATAGTGTTGAATTTCCCACCGGAGCAGCTCTGTTGAAGTAATCAGTAGACAGAGACGTAGGAACACGTTACGTTTTTGTGAGCCATTTTGTGAGAACACAGAATGGGAAACAGGGTGGTACCACGATATATTCGTCCCTTATAGCTTAGGCTATAAGGGATTTTTTATATCTTACAGGATTCCCAGTAATTGTATGGAAGAAGGAGACAGGAAATGAAAGAGAAGTTGGAACAGATTAAAGCGGAAGCAATCCGTCAGATTAATGAGAGTGATGCCCTTGACAGACTCAATGATGTACGTGTTAATTTCCTTGGTAAAAAGGGTGAATTAACAGCGGTATTAAAGAGCATGAAGGATGTAGCACCGGAAGAGAGACCTAAGGTAGGTCAGATGGTGAATGAGGCACGGGCAAAAATCGAGAGCAGTTTAGAGGAAAAGAAAGCTGCTTTTGAGCGCAAACTTCGCGAGGAAAAAATGAAAGCCGAAGTGATCGATGTAACATTGCCCGGCCGTGAGCGAAAGATGGGTCACCGTCATCCGAACACGATTGCCTTAGAAGAAGTCGAAAAAATCTTTATCGGCATGGGTTATGAGGTTGTCGAAGGTCCGGAAGTAGAGTATGACTACTATAACTTCGAAGCACTTAACATTCCGGCAAATCATCCGGCAAAAGATGAGCAGGATACTTTCTATATTAATGATAAAATTGTACTTCGTACCCAGACTTCTTCCGTTCAGGTACACGAGATGGAAAAGGGGAAATTACCGATTCGTATGATTTCACCGGGACGAGTATTTAGAAGCGATGATGTCGATGCAACACATTCTCCATCGTTCCATCAGATTGAAGGACTTGTTATTGACAAAAATATTACTTTTGCTGATTTGAAAGGTACACTGGAACAGTTTGCAAAGAAATTGTTTGGAGAAGATACCAAAGTAAAATTCCGTCCACATCATTTTCCATTTACTGAGCCAAGTGCAGAAATGGATGTGACCTGTTTCAAATGCGGCGGTAAGGGCTGTCGTTTCTGTAAAGGTGAGGGCTGGATTGAGATTTTAGGATGTGGTATGGTTCATCCACATGTATTTGAGATGAGTGGTATTGATCCGGAAGAATACACAGGATTTGCCTTTGGTGTCGGCTTAGAGCGTATTGCCCTCTTAAAATATGAGATTGATGACATGCGCCTTTTGTATGAAAATGACAAGAGATTTTTGGAACAGTTTTAAGGAGGTTTAAGAATGAATACACCATTATCATGGATTAAAGCTTATGTACCGGAACTTACCTGTACAGAGCAGGAATATATGGATGCGATGACAATGTCCGGAACAAAGGTCGAAGGATATGAAAAATTCGATGCAGATTTGGACAAAATTATTGTAGGTAAAATTGAGAAAATTGAAAAACACCCGGATGCAGATAAACTGGTTGTCTGCCAGGTGGCAATTGACGAGGAAGGAACAACAACGCAGATTGTAACAGGTGCTTCCAATGTAAAAGAAGGACAGAAAGTGCCGGTTGTTTTGGATGGCGGCCGTGTTGCCGGCGGTCATGATGGTAAAAAAGTTGCCGGTGGCGTAAAAATTAAAAAAGGAAAACTGCGTGGCGTGGAAAGTAACGGCATGATGTGCTCTATTGAGGAACTTGGTTCTTCAACCGATTTTTATCCGGATGCAGCAGAGGATGGTATTTATATTCTCAGTGATAATCCGGAATATAAAGATGCGCCGGTTGGCAGTGATGCGATTGCCTTACTTGGCCTTCGTGATGCTGATTTTGAATATGAAGTGACAAGTAACCGTGTGGACTGCTTTGGTGTTCTTGGTATTGCAAGAGAAGCAGCAGCTACATTTAGAAAACCATTTGTTCCGCCGGTTGTAACAGAGAGTGGAAATGATGAAAAGACAGAGGATTACATTTCCGTTGAAATGTTCCCGTTATGTGGCGCGCGTGGTAAAGAATATTAAGATTGAACCATCGCCGGAGTGGATGCAGCGCAGACTGGCAGCAAGCGGAATCCGTCCGATTAACAATATCGTAGATATTACAAACTATGTAATGCAGGAATATGCGCAGCCGATGCATGCGTATGACTTAGATACAATTGCCGGTCATAAAATCGTAGTAAAGAGAGCAGAAGACGGTGAGAAATTCCAGACACTCGATGGTCAGGAGAGAGAACTGGATTCTTCCATTCTTATGATTTGTGATGGTGAAAAATCCGTTGGACTTGCCGGAATCATGGGTGGTGAAAATTCCAAAATTACGGACGATGTAAAGACGATGCTGTTTGAGGCTGCCTGCTTTGACGGTACAAACATTCGTCTTTCCGGTAAAAAAATCGGTATGCGAACCGATGCACAGGCAAAATTTGAAAAAGGCTTAGACCCAAATACTACGATGGAAGCGATGAATCGTGCCTGTCAGTTGATTGAAGAATTAGGTGCCGGTGAAGTTGTCGGTGGCTGTGTGGACGTTTATCCGGAGAAAAAAGAGCCGATTGATGTAGCTTATGATGTTGATAAAATCAACGCATTACTTGGTATTGATGTTTCCGAAGATGAGATGTGTAAATATTGGGAAATGGTTGATCTTGTACCGGATAAGGCAAAGAAATGTGTTCATGTTCCAACTTGGCGTCAGGATATTCTGCGCCTTGCCGATTTGGCAGAGGAAGTAGCAAGATTTTATGGTTATGATAAGATTCCTACAACGCTTCCAAGCGGTGAGGCAACACAGGGCGGTGTTTCCTACCAGACAAGCATTTGCAATATGATTCGTAATGTGATTGAGTCGTATGGTTTTTCGGAAGGAATGACTTATTCTTTTGAAAGCCCGAAAGCATTTGATAAACTGCTGATTCCGGAAGGGGATGAGCTTCGCAAGGCAATTGAAATTTCCAATCCGCTTGGAGTGGATTACAGTATCATGCGTACAACACCGTTAAACGGTATGCTTACCTCGCTTTCGACAAACTATAATCACCGCAACAAAGATGTGCGTTTGTATGAAATGGCAAATGTATATCTGCCGGAATCCCTTCCGCTTACAAAACTGCCGGAAGAAAAAATGATGTTAGCACTTGGTATGTACGGACAGGGCGATTTCTTTGATATGAAAGGCTGTGTGGAAGCGATTCTTGACAGACTTGGTATTACAACAGGTGTTACTTATGAGCCAAAAGGAGAACATTCCTATTTGCATCCTGGAAGAAAAGCGGATATAATGATGGATAGAGAAGTCCTTGGCTATCTGGGGGAAGTACATCCGGAAGTGGCAGATAATTATAATCTGGGAACAAAGACATATGTTGCTGTACTGGATGTTGCAAAATTAGCTGAAAAAGCAAACTTTGATATCAAATATCAGGGCGTTGCTAAATTCCCGGCAGTAACACGTGATATTTCTCTGGTTATGAAAAAGACAGTATTAGCCGGACAAATCGAGGAAGTAATCCGAAAGAGCGGTGGAAAGCTGCTTGAAGATTATCATTTGTTTGATATTTACGAAGGGGAAAATGTTGGAAAAGATGAAAAATCACTGGCATATTCCATTCGTTTCCGTGCCAAAGACCGTACGCTAGAGGATAAAGATGTATCGGCTGTCATGGATAAAATCTTAAAGAAACTGGAAAACTTAGGAGTAGCTTTAAGACAGTAAGATAGATTTTGGTTGTGTTTTTAGGAGGAAAAGATGAAACGGTTTATAAGCAATTTATTAACGGTATGCTTTATCTGTTACATGATTTTATTGGTCTATTTTCTCTTTTTTAGTGAGGAATATGGACGCAATGAGCCGTATACGACCTATCAGTACAATCTGGAGTTGTTTCGGGAAATTAAACGGTATCTGATGTACAGGGAGCAGATTGGCATGGTATACTTTGCTATTAATCTATTAGGAAATGTTGTGGTATTTATGCCATTTGGTTTTCTGGTCCCGGTACTATACAGAGAACAGCGAAAAGGTGTTCATTTTAAGGGGCATTATTTTAGAAGCGGGCTGTTTGTGACGTTCCTTGGATTTGCCTTCAGTCTTGTCGTGGAAACCATCCAGCTCGTGACAAAAGTGGGATGTTTTGATGTCGATGATTTGTGCTTAAATACGTTTGGTGTTATTTTGGGGTATATTTGTTATTATCTTTCCAAAAAAATCATTCGTGCACTCGGAAGAAAGTGAAAGGAGACCGAATATGGAAGTACGTTTTGGGAATCGGAAAAGAATACGTTTTAGTGATAAGAAACATCCGAAACATGGAATTATTTCGGTGGTACTGGGTGTCCTTTCGATTATTATTCTCTTGACACTCTGCATCGTGTCCGGACATGCAAAAGGCAGGGCAGGAATGGAAATTGGTGCGCTCGGTCTTGCAACGATGGTACTTAGTATCATTGGATTTGTGCTTGCGGTTCGCTGCAATAAAGAAGATATTTACCACGTGACACCGGCGGTTGGCTCAGTGCTGAATGGTATTATGATTCTTTTATTTATGGTTCTGTTTATTAAAGGAGCGATTTAAGAACTTTAATTTTGTCGGAAATATCTACTACCTGATAGCGGGAGCGGTATTCCGAATCGGAAAGTTCTTCAATATAATTAACCGGATAATCTTTCAGATAACCTTTTCTTAAAAGAGTGGAAGCTGCTTTGTTATAGGCAATAGCAGCTTCTATTTCATTTTCATAGCGTCCGACTAATAAATCACCGTTCCAGTGAATTTTTGTTTCATAATAAATCTGTCCCTGTTTTGTTTTTTGGCATACGCCGTGATAGCGGTTGATAATCACAAGGTTTTCGTAGCGGAAATCTCTTGTGTTTCCATTGGCAAATAGATAATCCCGTCCGGCTACGGCATAATTTTTAATGCCATAGCGGGATAAAATATTCACCTGCATTCCATAATCGGCAACAAAAAGATGCCCTCCGCGGCGGCTTATGGTGCGGGTGGAGTAATAAAATAAATCGTCCGTATCAAAAATCAGATAATTTTCCGGCGAAAAATAATAATGAAAATATTTCTGAAACAAATAAATCGGTGTCTTGATATAAATACCATTATCCCGAAAATTAATTAAACTAACCCATTTGGAAAAGGAGAGTACCGGATTCTCTTTTTTGTACGAAGTAAGCGTTATTTCTTTGTTGACGAGAAGTCTGCTGGCGTAAAGGTAAGCCTCGTGCGCCTTTTTTTCCGTGTCAAAGCTGCCAAGGCTGATATGCTTTCCGCTGTAGGTGATCGAACTTCGAAAATATATGGTGTTGTCTTTTTTTTTCGCTTGATATACACCGGGCAGCATACGGATTCTCCTTCCTAATGTTTAAAATCTGTTATCATTGTATGCGATTTTTTGATATATTGCAATATTGTGAATAAAAATGTAACAAAATTGTAATAATTATGTAATAACAACATATATTTGATACTAGGAGGAAGGGAAAATGGTTAAAAAGAAGAAAATATTGTTTTTTGTTTATTGTTTGTTGGTTTCGGCCCTTTCCATTGGCTGGTATCCACAGAATCAGAATAAGCAGGTAAGGAAAGATATAACTTCGGTGCGAAAGTCATCAGAGAAAATGGCAGCACTGGTGGAAAATAATCAGTTTTGTTATCAGGGAGTCGCAGAAACAGATATGGATGAAAGACGTATGAACACGCAGGAGGATGAAAAGCAGAGACGCACGGTGAAAACAATTGTGAGATACCGGGTGAATCTGGATCATGGGGCGAGAAGGATTTTAGAGAGGATTGTGGAGGCTGAATCCGGCGACCAGACAATTAAGGGGCGCCAGATGGTGGCAAATGTGATATTAAATCGTATGAAATCCGAAAAATTTCCGAACTCTGTGCGTGAAATTGTATTTGCCGGCCGCCAGTTCTCACCGGTGTCAAACGGCAGCTACTACCGCGTAAAAGTATCGTCACAAACAAAAAAAGCGGTAGAAAAGGCGTTAAAGGAAAAAGATAATACAAACGGAGCATTGTATTTTATGTACCGTGCCGGCTCTGATTCTTCCAATGTCAGCTGGTTTGACAGAGAACTCACAAAAATATGCGAATACGGCTGTCACGAATTTTTTCGCTAAAACACGTAATTTGCAGTCTTGTATAAATTGACATTTCATGGTATTCTATGTTTAGTTTTGTTTTACCGAAATGAGTTTAGAGAAAAGGACGGAGAGATTATGAGTATCATGTACAAGAGTACAAGAAGCAATAGTGACAAAGTGACAGCATCGCAGGCAATCTTAAAAGGACTTGCAGATGACGGTGGATTATTTGTGCCGGATTCGATTCCTGCACTTGAAGTACCGCTTGAAAAACTTGCTGATATGACATATCAGGAAACCGCTTATGAAGTTATGAAGCTGTTTCTTTCAGATTTTACCGAGGAAGAATTAAAGCATTGTATTAATGGTGCCTATGATGATAAATTCGACACCAAGGAAATTGCTCCGCTTGTTAAAAAAGATGGCGCTTATTATCTGGAATTGTTCCATGGAAAGACAATCGCCTTTAAAGATATGGCACTTTCAATTCTGCCGTATTTGATGACAACAGCAGCAAAGAAAAATGGTGTTAAAAATGAAATCGTAATTTTGACAGCAACATCCGGTGATACAGGAAAAGCGGCATTGGCAGGTTTTGCGGATGTTCCGGGAACAAGTATTATTGTGTTCTATCCGAAAAACGGTGTCAGCCCGATTCAGGAGAAACAGATGTTGACACAAAAAGGAGAAAACACAAATGTAGTAGGAATTATCGGAAACTTTGATGATGCCCAGACCGGTGTAAAAGAGATGTTCCACTCAAAAGATTTAGCAGAGCGCATGAATGCAAAAGGATATCAGTTCTCCTCTGCCAATTCCATTAACATTGGACGTCTGGTACCACAGATTGTTTACTACGTATATGCGTATGGTCAGCTTCTCAAACAAGGTGAAATTACCTGCGGTGAGAAGATGAACGTAGTTGTTCCAACCGGAAACTTTGGTAATATATTGGCAGCTTTCTATGCAAAAAATATGGGGCTTCCGATTGAGACTTTGTACTGCGCATCGAATGAGAACAAAGTATTGTTTGACTTCTTCCAGTCAGGGACTTATGACAGAAAGAGAGAATTTATTTTGACATCTTCTCCGTCGATGGATATTTTGATTTCAAGCAACTTAGAGCGTTTGATTTACCGCATTACCGGTGAGGATGCAGCACAGACAAAAGTGTTTATGGATGCACTTTCAAGCAATGGTGAATATACGATTACCAAGGAAATGATGGAGAAATTATCCTGCTTTGTTGGTGGTTATGCTTCAGAAGCTGAAACTGCAGCAAATATTAAGAAGGTGTTTGATAAAGCCGGTTATATCATGGATACACATACGTCGGTTGCTTCCTGTGTTTATTATGACAAGGCAAAGGATGCCGGCTTAAAGACAGTAATTGCTTCTACGGCAAGCCCATACAAGTTTACCCGCAGTGTTATGGATGCCATTGACAAAGAAAAATATGACAGCATGACTGATTTTGAACTGGTAGATGAGTTAAATGCTCTTTCCGGTGTGAAGATTCCGGAAGCAATTGAGGAAATCCGCACCGCACCGATTCGTCATGATATTGTATGCGACAAGAGTGAGATGCAGATGACCGTAGAAAAGATTCTTGGACTGTAAAGAGAGGATAAAAGGATGGAATTTCGACCATGCATCGATATTCATAATGGTAAGGTAAAGCAGATTGTCGGTGGAAGTTTAAAAGATGAGAAAGATTTTGCAAAAGAGAATTTTGTTTCGGAGATGCAGGCGGCAGATTATGCCGCCTTGTATCGTGAAAAGGGGCTTCGCGGCGGACATATTATTTTGTTAAATGCGGCGGACAGTCCTTATTATGAAGCAGACCTTATGCAGGCAAAGGGAGCTCTTTTAGCGTGGCAGGGGGCCCTTCAGGTAGGTGGTGGAATCCATGCGGATAATGCTGCTTCTTTTTTAGATTTTGGCGCAAGCCATGTCATTGTTACATCGTATGTTTTTGCGGGCGGAGAGATTCGTTTTGACCGTCTGGAGCAATTAGTGAAAGCGGTGGGAAAAGAGCATGTGGTTCTGGATTTGAGCTGCCGGAAAGCAGACGTATATCTTCCGCGCTGCATGTCTGCGTTTGTCGGTGCGGATATTACGACAGCGATTCTTGGATCGGGTCTTACAGAAACGGACCGCATACCCGGAGCGGACGGCAGCCGCAAAGAAGCTGCGGCAGCAATTGACACGAATGTCAGCTGCGGAGAAATGGATGGTGTCTCAGCCGCGCGCAGCGGCAGATCCCGGCTGATGGTGGATGTGGGGACGAACGGAGAGATCGTCCTGTTTCATAAGGAACGTCTGATTTGCTGCGCGACAGCGGCGGGACCGGCTTTTGAGGGCGCTGGGATTTCCTGCGGCATGCGAGGTGTGGCAGGTGCCATTGACCATGTAAACTGGGAAAACGGCAGCTG
>OLVO01003928.1_pt1 | contig 11661 bp, 9 predicted proteins | sample 1672571 | NCBI WGS metagenome assembly OLVO01 (sample SAMEA3136700, study PRJEB25190) | human gut metagenome | biome: human gut; feature: human-associated habitat; material: faeces | place: Austria | collected 2013 | reverse complement strand
CCGCGCGAACGACCTACACCCTTAGCAGGGGCGCCTCTTCAGCCTCTTGAGTATTTCTCCATTCAGCGTTTTTCCGCTGAGCAATATCTAGTATATCAATTTTATAACTACTTGTCAATCACTTTTTTTATTTTTTTTATTTTTTATTTGCCATTTTTGAGCTTATATAACATTTTACTTTACAACATGATAACTATTTATGTGACTCATACATATTATTCTTTTTATTATCTATTACAACTATTGCCGGCAGATTTTCTACTTCGAGTTTTCTTATAGCTTCTGTTCCAAGATCATCATATGCTATTACTTCCGCTTTTTTTATGCATTTTGATAATAATGCACCGGCCCCACCTATTGCTGCAAAATATACTGCATTATTCTTATGCATTGATTCTATGACATTATCTGAACGCTTTCCTTTGCCAATCATTCCCTTTAATCCATGCTCAAGCAGCAATGGTGTATATTTGTCCATTCGGCTGCTTGTAGTTGGTCCTGCTGAGCCTATGACCTGTCCTTCTCTCGCCGGAGATGGTCCGAGATAATAAATTATGTTATTTTTTAGTTCAAATGGTATGTTCTCACCATTTTTTATTGCTTCATACATTCTCTTATGTGCCGCATCTCTCGCAGTATAGATTGTTCCCGTTATATATACACAATCTCCTGCTTTTAATGAATTTACAATTTCATTATCTATTGGTGCATTTATATATCTGTCCATTTTATCCCTCATTTCCTTATATTTCGTTTAATTATTTTTTCTAAAATTCAATTTTCCTGACTTTTAACATTAAAATATTTCTTGCTTTTGGCACGGTCAATCTCAAATTTCCATCTGCCATAAAAACATTTTTTTGCTCAGAAACAAATTTCAAGCCCTTATATACAATACTTATGAATCACATTTTTGCAATATTTTTTGTGCATAGCATATGTAAGCCATAAATTTCAGGTGTGAAAATTTATAATTTTTACAATATTCTCTTTTTATGACGGTTTACATGACAGCACATATTTATGGCAACAGGAAGTCCCGCTATATGTGTCGGGTAAGTCTCGATATTTACACCGAGTGCCGTTATCTTACCCCCAAGTCCACCTGGTCCTATATTAAGATTGTTTATCTCGTCTAAAAGTTCATTTTCAAGTTCTGCGACATATTCTATGCTGCTTTCACTGTTTATATCTCTTGTGAGTGCTTTTTTGGCAAGCAGTGCACATTTCTCAAATGTTCCGCCTATTCCTACTCCGACCACCACAGGAGGGCACGCATTTGGTCCTGCAAGTTTTACTGTCTCTATAACGGCATTTTTAACCCCCTCTATGCCATCGGCTGGCTTTAACATACATACCCTGCTCATATTTTCGCTTCCAAATCCTTTTGGTGCCACGGTTATCTCTACTTTGTCACCCGGAGTTATCTCATAATGTATTATTGCAGGTGTGTTGTCTTTTGTGTTTTCTCTTATAAGCGGGTCTTTTACTACTGACTTTCTCAGATATCCCTCTGTATATCCCTCTCTGACACCCTGATTTATGGCATCCTCAAGACTTCCGCCTGTTATATGTACTTCCTGACCGATTTTTATAAATACGACTGCCATACCTGTGTCCTGACATATTGGAATCTGCTCCCTTTCAGCAATTTCCATGTTTTCTTCAAGCTGGCTCAATATTTTTTTCCCAATTTCTGAATTTTCAACTGCTGCCGAATTTATTATTTTATTTTTTACATCATCCGATAGTATATAGTTCGCTTCTATACACATTTCCTTAATGTTCTTTGTGATTTCATCTGTTGAAACTTCTCTCATTTTATCCCTCTTTCTTAGATTAAATCTTTTTAATATATTTCAATATAGCCCGGTCATATTAAACCGGGCTAATAAGATTTATTATTTTATTTCATCTTCCTCGATAAGACCATTCTCAACTTCTTCAGGAATTGTTTCTCTTACACGAGTCATACTTGCTACAACGACTTCTTTATTTTCCGAATCCATCTCGATCATCTTTACGCCCGATGTGATACGCCCAAGAACTGACACTTCACTTACCATAAGCTGTATGATTATACCCTCTGTATTGATAATCATAACTTCTGTATCTTCATTTACGGCTTTGGCTGCAACTACATTACCTGTCTTTTCGGTAATCTTATAGCACTTAATTCCTTTTCCGCCACGGTGCTGTACGGTAAATTCATCTATATCCGTTCTCTTGCCCATTCCGTACTCTGATACGATAAGCATATGCGTTCCCTGGGTATTTAACTGCATTGCGACTACTTCATCATCATATGAAAGATTCATACCTATAACACCCATAGATACTCGTCCTGTCGTTCTTACATCATTTTCATCAAATCTGATACACTGACCATGCTTTGTGACAAGGAAGATGTCCTTTGTGTTGTCAGTGACTTTAACTTCTATCAGATCATCGTCATCCCTGAGATTTATCGCCTGAAGTCCTGATTTTCTAATATTGGCATATTCCATTATGGATGTTTTCTTTACAATACCTTTCTTTGTTGCCATAAAGAGATATTTATTTTCGTCATAATCACGGAGCGTTATAACCGCTGTTATCTTCTCTTCAGGCATTAGCTGAATAAGGTTGATTATTGCTGTTCCTCTCGCCGTACGGCCACATTCAGGTATCTGATACACCTTAAGCCTATACATTCTTCCTTTGTTTGTAAAGAACATTATATAGTGGTGTGTCGTTGTCATAAGCATATTTTCGATGTAATCATCATCTATCGTCTGCATTCCCTTTATGCCCTTACCGCCACGGTGCTGACTCTTAAAGTTGTCTACTGACATACGCTTGATATATCCGAGTTTTGTCATTGTGATGACAGTATTTTCGTTTGGTATGAGGTCTTCCATTGATATGTCAAATTCATCATATCCGATAGATGTTCTTCTGTCATCACCGTATTTGTCACGGATTTCAATAATCTCTTTTTTGACAACACCAAGTAATACCTTGCGGTCTGCAAGGATTGCTCTGTATTCTTCAATTACTTTCTTTAATTCTGCATACTCATTTTCAAGTTTTTCTCTTTCCAGACCTGTAAGTGCACGAAGACGCATCTCGACAATGGAGTTTGCCTGCGGTTCAGACAGAGAAAATCTCTCCATAAGCTTTTCTTTTGCCTCTGCTGCCGTTTTTGAGGCTCTTATAAGCTGTATTACCTCGTCTATGTTGTCGAGGGCAATAAGCAGTCCCTCTACGATATGTGCTCTTTCCTCAGCCTTGTTTAAGTCATACTGCGTCCTTCTGGTAACGACTTCCTCCTGATGTTTCAGATAATACTGAAGCATCTGCAAAAGGTTCATTACGACAGGCTCATTATTTACAAGTGCAAGCATGATAACACCAAATGTGTCCTGTAACTGGGTATGCTTATAAAGCTGGTTAAGAACTATGTTTGGATTTACATCTCGCCTAAGCTCGATACAAATACGCATACCCTCTCGGCTTGTCTCATCTCTAAGGTCTGTTATTCCGTCAACTCTCTTATCCCTGTGAAGCTCGGATATTTTTTCTATGAGTTTTGCCTTATTTACCATGTACGGAAGTTCAGTCACAACAATTCTGTTTTTGCCGTTTTCCATAGGCTCTATGTTTGAAACAGCACGAACTCTTATCTTGCCCCTTCCTGTTCTGTAAGCCTGCTCAATGCCGCTTGTACCAAGTATCTCTGCTCCCGTTGGGAAATCAGGTCCTTTTATTATTTTTAATAATTCTTCTATCTCAGTTTTTTTGTCTATCTCATAATTGTCTATTATCTTTACGACACCGTCAATAACCTCACGGAGATTGTGAGGCGGGATATTTGTTGCCATACCTACTGCGATACCACTTGTTCCGTTTACAAGAAGATTCGGAAATCTTGACGGAAGTACAACGGGCTCTTTTTCAGTTTCATCGAAGTTCGGTATAAAATCAACAGTATCTTTCTTGATGTCTCTAAGCATCTCTATTGAAATCTTGCTGAGTCTTGCCTCAGTGTAACGCATGGCTGCTGCCCCGTCACCGTCAACTGAGCCGAAGTTTCCATGTCCGTCAACAAGAGGGTATCTTGTAGACCAGTCCTGAGCAAGATTTACAAGTGCTCCATAAATAGAGCTGTCACCGTGTGGATGATATTTACCCATAGTATCACCGACAATACGGGCACATTTACGGTGTGGCTTGTCAGGTCCGTTATTTAATTCTATCATGGCATACATAATACGCCTTTGAACAGGCTTTAGACCGTCCCTTACATCCGGTAAAGCTCTCGCAGCTATTACCGACATTGCGTAATCTATGTATGAGGTCTCCATGGTCTTTTTAAGGTCAACTTCATTAATCTTATCAAAGATATTTTCGTCCATTTTCATCCTCATTTCTGCATTTTGCTGATTTTCATACTAATCCTGTGCTGTTTTGCACACAACAAGTTTGTGCAAAGCACAAATCCTGAATATATTGATTTTTACGCTATATATCTAAATTTCTTACATACTTAGCATTTTCCTCAATGAACTGACGGCGCGGCTCTACTTTGTCGCCCATCAATGTATTAAATACTACATTCATTTCCGCCTCAGAATCATTGTCCATGTTTACACGGAGAAGTATTCTCTTTTCAGGGTCCATTGTTGTATCCCAGAGCTGCTCTGCATCCATCTCTCCAAGACCTTTGTAACGCTGTATCTTGTTATTGCTGTCTCGTCCTATCTCTGCAAGTATCTGTGCAAGCTCATTGTCATCATAAGCATAGCGCACGACCTTGTTTCTCTCTACTTTGTAAAGAGGCGGCTGTGCAAGATATACATGTCCCTGCTTGATAAGTTCAGGCATAAATCTGTAAAGGAATGTAAGCATAAGTGTTGCAATATGAGCACCGTCTACATCGGCATCAGTCATTATGACTATTTTATCATATCTTAGCTTTGATATGTCAAAATCCTCCCCGATACCTGTACCAAATGCCGTTATCATTGCCTTTATTTCATTGTTTACAAGAATCTTGTCAAGTCTTGATTTCTCAACATTCAATATCTTACCACGAAGCGGAAGTATCGCTTGTGTTGCCCTGTTTCTTGCAGTCTTTGCACTTCCACCGGCTGAATCTCCCTCGACTATGTAAATCTCGCAATTCTTTGGGTCTTTATCACTGCAATCTGCAAGTTTTCCCGGAAGACTTGTGCTTTCAAGTGCAGTCTTTCTTCTTGTAAGATCTCTTGCCTTTCTCGCGGCATCCCTTGCTCTCTGTGCAAGTATAGCTTTGTCACAGATAATCTTTGCAATCTGAGGATTTTGCTCAAGGAAGTAGGTAAGCTGTTCACTCATTACACTCTCAACAGCACCTCTCGCCTCACTGTTTCCAAGTTTCTGTTTTGTCTGACCTTCAAACTGAGGTTCAGAAATCTTTATGCTGACGATTGCTGCAAGTCCCTCTCTAATATCCTCACCGGCAAGATTAGGCTCGCTGTCTTTGAGAAGTTTGTTTGTTCTCGCATAATCGTTAAAGCACTTTGTAAGGGCATTTCTAAAGCCTGTAAGATGTGTTCCTCCCTCAGGTGTCGTGATATTATTTACAAAGCTGTATGTACTTTCAGTATATGAATCATTGTGCTGCATTGCAACTTCAACATATATGTTGTTTTTAATTCCCTCACAGTAGATAACATCATCATAGATTGGTGTCTGACTTTTATTTAAATAGTCAACATACTCCTTAATACCGCCCTCATAGTGAAAAGCTCTTATCTTAGGCTCTTCAAGTCTTTTATCTATAAGTATTATCTTTATTCCCTTTGTAAGAAATGCCATCTCACGAAGTCTCTGCCTGAGCGTATCAAAATCAAAAACAGTTTCTTCAAAAATTTCTTTGTCAGGTAAAAATACAACCTCTGTTCCTCTCTTTGTCGTATCTCCGACCACCTTGAGCGGATACATTACTTTTCCACGCTCATATCTCTGCTTATACATTTTTCCGTCTTTGTGAATCGTAACCTCAAGCCATTCCGACAAAGCATTTACAACAGATGCTCCTACACCGTGGAGACCACCTGATACTTTGTATCCACCGCCTCCGAACTTACCTCCGGCATGAAGGATTGTAAATACAACTTCTACCGCAGGCAGTCCTGCTTTTTTGTTTATACCTACAGGAATTCCACGACCATTGTCCTTTACACAGATGGAATTATCCTCATTTATTGATACCTCTATCTCCGTACAATATCCAGCCAGCGCCTCATCAACCGAATTATCTACTATCTCATAGACCAGATGATGAAGTCCTCTTACAGATGTACTTCCAATATACATACCAGGTCTTTTACGCACAGCCTCAAGTCCCTCTAATATCTGAATCTGGTCTGCACCGTATTCACCATTAACTTCTGTTCCCATCTTTTCCTCCATTTCCTGCTAACTGCATTACTTCTAAATACTCTCCACTTTATTTTTCTATCTTTACTGTACCATCTGTCACTTTAAAAATTCTGTCTAAAGCAAGACTTTTGTCTATAAATTCTTCAAGTCCGGTACAAGTAACTATCGTCTGTATGTCACTTATGCTCTCCATCAAAAAATTTTGTCTGTTCCTGTCAAGCTCTGACAACACATCATCAAGTAATAATACAGGTGTATCACCTATTATCTTTTTTACAAGTTCTATCTCCGCAAGTTTTAAAGACAAGGCACAAGTTCTTTGCTGTCCCTGCGAACCAAATCTGCGAATATCTATATCTCCATTCATGAAACATATATCATCTCTGTGAGGTCCAACACCTGTATTACAAAAATGCAAATCCTTTTTTCTTGTCTGCTTAAGCTTGTGTGCAAAATTTTCCCATGATACATCCGGCTCATAAAAAACTTCAACCCGCTCTTTTCCGCCGGTCAGCCTTGAATTGTATTTAGTCACAATCTCAGAAAGCATCTGTAAAAATTTTGTACGGGTTTTTATTATCCTAATACCATAATTTACAAGCTGTTCGTCCCATATATCAAGCGTATCAATAAGTGACGGCTCATAAATCATCTGTTTTAAAAGCTTGTTTCGCTGGTGAAGCACTTTATTGTATTCTCCAAGATCATAAAGATATACATTGTCAAGCTGTGACAATTCGAGATTTACAAATCTTCTCCTCTCTGACGGTCCATTCTTGACTATTTTTAAATCCTCGGGTGAAAAAAAGATGATATTTACCATGCCTAACAGCTCACTTGACCGTCTGATAGGTATTCCGTCAATCGCAATTCCCTTCGCCTTATTTTTTCTAAGATGCATATCTATACGGTGTGACACTCCACGCTTGGTTATAAACATACGGATATGAGCTTCGTCACAGCCTATTTTTATGAGTTCCTTATCATTACTTCCCTTATGAGATTTGGTAGTCCCGGCTACAAAGACAGATTCCAGTATGTTGGTTTTTCCCTGAGCATTGTCACCATACAAAATATTAGTATGCTCATGAAAATCAAGTCTGGCAGAATCATAATTTCTAAAATTTCCCACCTCTATTGAATCAATCTTCATAACATTCCACCTTACTCCCCGATAACAGTAACTTGCTTTCCGTCATACTCAAATACATCCTGAGGATAAAGTTTTCTTCCCCTTCTTGTATCAACTTCGCCATTAACTTTAACCTCACCATTTTGAACGACTATCTTTGCTTCAACACCTGATGATACAAGATTTGCAAGTTTAAGAGCCTGACCAAGTTTTATAAATTCATCACTAATCTCTATTGCTTCCATTTCAGCCTCCAATCATTTTAATTAAAATTAACAGGTAATATAAGATAAATATAGCTTTCATCCTTATCTCTTATAAAGCACGGAGCTTTTGGGTTTATCATATAAAGCGTAATCTCCTCATCATCTATAACCCTTAATGCATCAATTAAGAATCGTGGATTAAAGCCGATAAGAATATCTTTACCTTCCTTAACTGCATCTATTTCTTCATCCATAGAACCAATAGACGAATTCATTGCAAGTCCCATACTATTGTCCTTTATATCAATAATAACAGGTTTCTTTTCAGCTTCCTTCATGAGAAGAGTTGTTCTGTCAATACTGTCGAGCATTTCTTTTTTATTTACTGTAATCTTAGTTTCATAATCACTTGAAAGCATCTTATCTATTTTATAATACTCTCCCTCTATAAGTCTTGAAAGAACTACTGTACTTTCAAACTCAAAAAGTATATGTTTGTCCGTAAAATAAATCTTAACAATATCATCAACACCTCCATTAAGAATCTTGTTAATCTCAATGAGCGTTTTACCAGGAATAATAACGCTGATATTGTCATAGGAGTTGTTTAACTCAACATTTCTTATAGATATTCTATGTCCATCAAGAGAAACAACCTTTAATTTATTAGCAGTAATCTCAAATAATTCGCCTGTCATAACTTTAGTATTTTCATTATCAGAAATACTAAAGACAGTCTGTCTGATAATATCTTTAAGCGTAAATTGAGATATTTCTACATGTTTTTCTTTAACAATCTGTGGGAGGTATGGAAATTCATCTGTAGGTTTAGCTGCAATATTGAACTTTGCCTTTCCACATTTAATAAATAATTGATAGTTTTCATTAACACTAATCTCTACCTGCTCAGATGGTAATTTACGAATAATGTCTGAAAATACTTTTGCTCCTATAGCAACATTACCTTCTTCAACAATTTGACCTTCAATTACAGTTTCAATACCAATCTCAAGGTCATTGGCAATAAGCTTAATAATATTATTCTCAGCTTCAATAACAAGACATTCTAAGATTGCCATAGTTGATTTCCCCGGAATAGCTTTAAGAACAATATTTATACCGTCGAGTAATTTACTTTTATCACAAATGATGTTCATTGTGTATAACTCCCTTCAAAACTTTTTTAGAAAAAAAATAAAAAATAATAATAGTAAATTCAGCAGTAGCAGCAGTAGGGGGTGTTGATAAGTTGAAAAGTACCTCAAACCACTGTGGATACTGAATTAGTCAGTATGGATAACTATCTTAACAAAATCTGAATTGATGTTGATAACTGCTAAATTATCCACAATTACAAAAGTGAAAATTGGGGAAATGTTAATCTGTATCAACAAAAATTGTCGATATGTCAATTTTATATCAACAAAAATACACAGATTACATCCATAGTCGGATATAAACTGTAAATGTTATTACTTATATAAAGTAAAACTTAATTAAAAGATCATTGAGGGTCAATTTTCTTATTCAGGACATCAAGAGTTTTTATAAGGTCCTCATTGTTGTCCGGATCATTTAATTTCTTCTCTATTATTTCAATACCATGAAGTATAGTAGAATGATGTCTGTTGCCAAGTTTATTACCAATTTCTGCAAGCGGACTGCTTGTAAGCTGGCGGCATAAATACATACAGATATGACGAGGAAATGCAATATTTGAATTACGCTTAGTAGACATAAGGTCTTTAACTGTAATTCCAAAATGATCTGCAACAGTCTCGGTAATATAATCAATGGTTATTTGTCGTTTCATATTCGGATTTATCATATCTGACAAAGCTTCTTTGGCAAGTTCCATTGTGACTTCTTTGCCGCATAGGTTTGAAAAAGAGATTACTTTATTTATGGCACCCTGTAACTCTCGTATGTTTGATATTATATTAGAAGCAATGTAATCTAATATAGAATCGTCTATAGCAATATTTTCCTCGATGACTTTTTTGCGGAGAATCGCCATTCTTGTCTCATAGGTAGGCGTTTTTATATCAACAGTAAGTCCCATCTCAAAACGGGAACGAAGACGTTCTTCTAGCGTAGTCATTGTAGAAGGATGTTTATCGCTGGATATGATAATTTGTTTTCCTAAACCATGAAGATGATTAAATGTATGGAAAAATTCAAGCTGCGTAGCTTCTTTTCCTTCAATAAACTGAATATCATCTATAAGGAGTACATCAACCGTTCTATATTTATTTCTAAAATCCTGTCGTGCCGTGGAATGTTCATTTTTGCTGTCTCGAACGGCATCAACTATTTCGTTTGTAAAAGTTTCGCTTGTAACATAAACGACCTTTTTGGTCTTGTCGTGCTCCAAAATATAGTTGGCGATGGCGTGCATCAGATGGGTTTTACCGAGTCCGGCACCTCCATATATAAAAAGAGGGTTGTAAGTATCACCGGGTTCTTCGGCTACTTTCAAAGATGCAGCATGGGCATAGTCATTGTTGTCGCCGACAATAAAAGTGTCAAAGGTGTAGTTTGGGTTAATGGATGGGTTCAACCTCACTTTTTTTTCTTCTTTTTCAGGCATATTAGTGGAATTTTTGGCATCAAGCTCAGTTAAAGAAATGTAGGTAAGTTCATAATGAACATTAGTAACTTCTTCAATCGCAACAGAAAGAAAAGTGTTGTATTTCTGTTCAATAAACTGTTTGCTGTTGCTTCCAATGCTTGTATCATCTATTAATATGGTAATAGTATTGTCTTTTACGCCATACAAACTTAATTTTTTAATGAAAGTACGATAGGATACATCAGAAATATCAAAATCCACTTTCATCCGCTCAAGGATTTCGTCCCATCTTTCATAAAGTTCATTTTCCAAGACTTTGTACCTCATTTCTTAAAAATTTCCAAAATGTTAATAACCTATCTAAATAAAGATAAAATAGGCACTAATAACACATCATATATAATCATTTTATCTCAAAAAGGCATAAAATACAAGTTATTATCAACAAAAGTGCATAGATGTTAATAAAAACTGTTGATATGTTGTTAATAATGTTGAAAATGAAGTTAAAACTGAAATTTATAACTAATTAACAGTTATCAACACTAAATTAACAAAAATTGTGCATAACTTGTTATTTATTAAAAAAGACAAAAAAACACGAAATTTCGGCAAAAAAGTGGATAATGTTAATAACTTTGTGGATAACTGTTGAAAGTATGTTGCAAAGAGGGAGAGTTATCAACAAATTGTGCACATTTTGTTCATAACTCTTGACGAACATACATTTTATCAACATTCTTAAATACAGTATTTATAGGACTTTACACTATATAAACAGCTATGTTAATGATGTTGATTATTAATGTGGAATATTAATTGTGGAAATAGAAATAAAAAAGTTTCTTCCTATTATAATATGTTATTGATACAATCAACATATAAACAATTTTTTTGATTAACAGTATTAACTTGTGAATAAAACTGTTGAAAATGTGTTAAATGATGTGATTTTAATGTTAATATTAACAGTGTTCATATTAATCGGATATATGGGTAAATATTGTTATTTTGGAATGTTTAAAGTTATCATGGTATATAAACATCTGTGTACCAGCGGAGTTTATAAAACTAATAGCACTGGTTTTATTAAATTCATCTAAAATCAAGAATTTTACTTGACGAATTGCTCGTTTGCTAATATAATATGTGATATGCGTGATTATATGCGTAGAAGTAGAAATAAAGGAGGTGTTTTGTAATGAAGATGACATTTCAGCCAAAGAAAAGATCAAGATCAAAGGTTCATGGTTTTAGAAAGAGAATGCAGACAGCTAATGGAAGAAAAGTATTAGCAAGCAGAAGAGCAAAAGGAAGACATAAGTTATCTGCATAGGTCGCAT
>OLVO01003910.1_pt1 | contig 11707 bp, 8 predicted proteins | sample 1672571 | NCBI WGS metagenome assembly OLVO01 (sample SAMEA3136700, study PRJEB25190) | human gut metagenome | biome: human gut; feature: human-associated habitat; material: faeces | place: Austria | collected 2013 | reverse complement strand
AATATAAAGGCAGGTGCATATAATAGATAATACTGAAAAGAATGCTATAAGCTCGCCTTTCAGACGTGAAGATTTTTGGCGGCGGGTATAGTTTGAAACAGCTATACATTTACTGTTTTTTAACTGTTGTGTATTCATAATAAAATTCGTCCTTTTTGTGAAATTTATTCTATATGTAAAGTATATGAAATAAATTTACAATATATTCCAATTATTTTCGCGAAAAGTGAAATATTTGTAAACATACTTAAAAAGGGGTTTAAAATTTTAGATTGATATGGTATAATAACTTCAAAAATTGTGTATTTTCGGCGGTAAAACCGTTTTAAGATATATAGAAAGGAAAAAAGTGATGACATTATGTGCAAAATGTAAGAAAAACCCTGCGGTTTTCTTCATTACAAAAATGGAAAACGGAAAGACCACAAGCGAAGGACTTTGTCTGTCATGTGCAAAAGAGCTGGGGATTGCTCCGATTAATCAAATGATAGATAATTTCGGTGTGTCTGACGAAGAACTTGAAAATATAAATAATCAGATGTCCGAATTTATGGAGAGTATGGAAGGTATGCCTGGTATGGACGGCGATTTGTCGGAAATGCTCGGACAGATTTCGGGCGGTGAGGATGACGAAGGCGGTGCGGCTACCGCTCCTCTTGATGCGTTTAAAGATTTCTTTAATAATCTTGGCTCTAACTCAAACAGTGACGAAAGTACCGAGGAGAATAAAAAGGCGAAAGACAAAAAGCAGTCGAAGAAAAAACAGAAAAAGACCATGCTTGATACTTACGGCACAAATCTTACCGAAAAAGCCGCAAGAGGCGAGGTTGACAGAGTTGTAAACAGAGATGCGGAGATTGAACGTGTAATTCAGATTTTGAACAGACGTTCAAAGAATAATCCAGTTCTTTTGGGTGAGCCGGGTGTAGGTAAAACTGCCGTTGCAGAGGGTTTGGCTTGCAGAATATATGAAAAGAATGTTCCGCCTAAACTTTTTGAATATCAGCTTTATTTGCTTGATTTTACGGCACTTGTGGCAGGTACACAGTTCAGAGGACAGTTTGAGGCAAGACTGAAGAGCCTTTTAAACGAGGCTGCCGAAAGAGGTAACGTTGTACTTGTAATTGATGAGATTCATAATATCGTTGCGGCAGGCGACGCAGAAGGGGCAATGAGTGCGGCGAATATTCTGAAGCCGGCACTTGCAAGAGGTGAAATTCAGATAATCGGTGCGACAACTCTTACAGAGTACAGAAAGCATATAGAAAAAGATTCCGCACTTGAAAGACGTTTCCAACCTGTTCTTATCGATGAGCCTTCTATTGACGAAAGTATCGAGATTTTGAAAGGTATTAAGGATTATTACGAAAATTACCATTCTGTAAAAATTTCTGACGATATAATCGAACAGGCGGTAAGGTTGTCGGAAAGATATATAACAGACAGATTTTTGCCTGACAAGGCTATTGATGTAATAGACGAGGCAGGTTCAAGAGTAAATCTTAAAAATAAGGCACTTTATGACGTTAAATTGTTGGAGGACAGACTTGATGTCATAGAGGAAGATATTGAAACGGCTACCGATGATGGCGATTTTGAAAAAATAGCCAACTTAAAAACAGAAAAACTTAAAGTTGAAAAAGACATTGAAACGGCTGAAAACGAGGCTAAAAAAGCAGAGATTACGTTTGACGATATTGCGGCTGTTATCGAGGGGTGGACGAAAATTCCCGTACATCGCTTGACGGAGGACGAATCTACAAAACTTCTTAATCTTGAATCACGTATTCATGAGCGGGTTATCGGTCAGAATGAGGCTGTTGAGGCTGTTTCGCGTGCGATAAGACGTGGCAGAGCCGATATTACTACAAGAAAACGTCCTGTATCGTTTATATTTGCAGGTCCGACAGGTGTCGGAAAAACAGAACTAGTTAAGACGATTGCGGAAGTTATGTTTGATAACGAAGAATCGCTTATCAGAATTGATATGTCGGAATATATGGAGAAACATTCGGTTTCAAAATTAATCGGCTCACCTCCGGGATATGTCGGATATGATGATGCCGGTCAGCTTACAGAAAAGGTTAGAAGAAAGCCGTATTCCGTAATATTGCTTGACGAAATCGAAAAAGCACACCCTGAAGTGTTTAATTTGTTCTTGCAAATTCTTGATGACGGACGTGTTGCGGACAGTCACGGTAAAATAGTTAATTTTGAAAATACCATTATTATAATGACAACAAATGCAGGCTCTGAATTTAAGTCGGCGGCGGCAGGGTTTAACTCGAATGATGAAGTTAAACTTGACGATAATGTGGATAAGAGTTTAAAACAGTTCTTTAAGCCTGAATTCCTTAACAGAATTGACGAAATTGTAACATTCAAACCGCTTACAAAGGAAAATCTAAGACAGATTATTGACCTATTGCTAAAGGATATCCACGCAAAACTTGCGGAAAAAGACGCAAAACTTGTTGTTACCGATGAAGCGAAGGAGCTTATCTTGGAAAAGGGTTACGATAAGCGATACGGTGCAAGACCGCTTAAGAGAGCAATCCAAAAACTTTTGGAGGATAAACTTTCAATCTTGTCGCTTACAGGTCAGATTACATCGGGCTGTGTGATCACCGCCGACAGAAAAGACAACGAAATCACACTTACGGCAGTTTCAAACTTGCTTGAAAATTAGTATGATTTTCCTGTGATATTTTAAACCTAACTGCAAATAATATTTATGTGCCGCAGGGGCGGTATTAAATATTATTTTATGGAGGTAAAATATCATGGCATGTTGTAACGGCGAAAAGAACGAAAGTATTAAATGTACTGTAACACAGTGTGCAAATCACTGTGATTCAGCAGATTATTGTTCACTTTCAAGTATTCAAGTGGGTACGCACGAGGCTAATCCTACAATGGTTGAATGTACAGACTGTAACTCATTTGAATTGAAGAAGTAATAAAAAATTTCAGAACCCTAAAAGGAACTGTAGAAAAATTATGTTTTTTCTACAGTCCCTTTGTTTATGGAGAAAATTATGGAGAATAAATTTAAGTATTCAAACGACAATAAAAGATATCATACATGGAACTATCATCTTCAGCGGAAATTCGGCGGTAAGGTGTTTAAGGTGGCGTTAAACGGCGGTTTTACATGTCCGAATATCGACGGTAAAAAGGGCGTCGGAGGGTGTATATATTGTTCGTCAAGCGGCAGCGGTGATTTTGCCGGTGATCCGTCACATAATATTCTTACGCAGTTTGAGGAAGTCAAGGAGCGTATGCATAAAAAGTGGCACGAGGCTAAGTATATTCCGTATTTTCAGGCACATACAAATACATATGCACCTGCAAGCGTGTTGCGTGAAAGGTTTGAGCCTGTGCTGAAACAGGATAACGTGGTTGGGATAAGTATTGCGACGCGTGCGGATTGCCTTGAAGATGATGTGCTTGATTATTTGTCGGAATTGAATGAAAGAACATATCTTGTGACCGAACTCGGCTTGCAGACTGTTTTTGACGAAACGGGTGAAAAGATTAATCGCTGCCATACATATGCGGAGTTTTTGGACGGTTATAAAAAATTACAGGATAGAAATATAAATGTGTGCGTACATCTTATTGACGGCTTGCCGGGTGAAACGACAGATATGATGCTTGAAAGTGCAAAGGCGGTGGCAAAACTAAATCCGCATTGCGTGAAATTGCATTTACTGCACGTTTTGAAAAATACTCGCCTTGCAGATATGTACGCAAGAGGTGAGTTTGAACTTATGACGCTTGAAGATTATGTTGAAACGATAGTAAATCAGCTTGAAGTTTTTTCGGAAGAAACGGTTATACAACGACTTACCGGTGACGGCGGACGTGATTCACTTGTAGGTCCGCTGTGGAGTTTGAAGAAATTTGTAGTGCTTAATGAAATTGATAAACTTATGGTGAAACGTGATACTTATCAAGGGGTTAAGTATGGTGAGTAGTAAAAAAGAGAAGTCACTGACTTCTCTTTTTTGAATTTTGGGACAGTGGAATACGGTTGTAGGGGCGACCATTGGTCGCCCACGGTAGTGCTGAAAAGTGACGTCGAGGTGTTATCCTGTACGAAACCACCACTCCGCCCTTGGGGTACCTCTCCTCAAGGAGAGGCATATAAGGCTCCCATCAAGGGGAGCAGTCGACAAAGTCGACTGAGGGGTGGCAAGAGAAAAGCATATTCTTTTTATTTTTGCACCGTATTGAAAAGATAGGGAAAATATGATAAAATACATACAACAAATAAGAATGGAGATTAGATATGCTTGCAGTTGAACGCAGAAACAGAATAGAGCAGATAATAAATAAAAACAAGAGTGTACTTGTGGTGGAACTTGCAAAACAGTTTGAGGTTACAACCGAAACAATTCGCGGTGACCTTGAAAAACTTGAAAAACAAGGCGTGCTTGTTCGTACATACGGCGGTGCAACGCTTGTTGATAACAGCGAAATCGAACTTGCAATAACGGAACGTGATACGGTGAATTATGAGGGCAAACAACGTATAGGAAAATATGCGGCTGACCTTATAAAAGACGGTGAAACTATATTTCTTGACGCAAGTACATCGGCATGGCATTTGGCGAGATATATAAAAGGTAAACGTGGTATAACTGTTATTACAAATGCTGAAAAAATCGTGAATGAACTTTCAATGTGTGACCATATTCACGTTGTGTGCGTCGGCGGTGAACTGACGCCGAGAAATATGTCGTATATCGGACGTGTTGCGGAAAAAACAATAAAAGAAAATTATTATGCGAATAAGTGCTTTTTCTCATGCAGAGGTGTAACGCTTGGTCGTGGGCTTGTTGATTCGAGCGAGGGCGAGGCTGAAATAAAAAAAGCAATGCTTTCGTGTAGTGAATCGGCAATTTTCCTTTGCGATAAAAATAAAATCGGTAAAATAGGTGTTCCGAGAATTTCGGGCCTTGACGGTATAGATTGCTTTATTACAGACGCACAACTGACAGATGAATGGCAAGTGGCACTTGCCGAACAGGACGTTAAACTTGTGGAAGTGGAAAAGTAAAGCCATCCCTCAGGCGGTTTCACCGCCAGCTCCCCTCAATGGGAGCCGATTAAGAGCCTCTTCTTGAGGAGAGGTATCACAAAGTGACGGAGTGGTGGCAAAAATACAACCCAAATCGGTGTAAAAACACCGATTTTTTAATTTTTTTTAAATTTGTGAAACTTTTTTGAAAAAAGGTATAGCATTTTTAGCGTAAATACGATATAATTATAAGATAAAATGACTATTCATATGTAAAAATGTGAAAACGGTTACAGAACAAAGTATTGGAGGCTGACTTTTATGGAAGAAATTTTAAACATTCTTGACAAGGAAAAAGGTAATGTATCACGAGCGAAAATCGCGCAGATGCTTGGTATGGAGGAAAAGGAAGTCGCCGACAAGATTGAAAAAATGGAAAAGGAAAACGTTATTGTCGGTTACAAAACCATTGTAAACTGGGATAAGACCGACAAAGACGTTGTTGTTGCACTTATTGAACTTCGCATAACTCCGCAAAGAGGTGAAGGATTTGATAAGGTGGCAGAGAGAATTTACAAATACCCACAGGTAAAATCACTTTACCTAATGTCCGGTGCATATGACTTGGCTGTTACAATCGAGGGCAAGAGTATGAAAGAAGTGGCATTGTTCGTTGCGCAGAAGCTTGCACCGATGGATTCGATAATTTCAACGGCAACTCATTTTGTGCTAAAAAAATACAAAGAGGAAGGAATTGTATTCGAGGACGATGAAAAGGATACAAGACAGGTAATTACGCTATGATAGATTACGAAAAAATTATTTCACCGGTAGTTTCGGCTTTACCGCCGTCAGGCATAAGAAAGTTTTTTGATATAGTTGCAGAAATGGACGACGCTATTTCGCTTGGCGTCGGTGAGCCTGATTTTACAACACCTTGGGCAATTCGTGAAGCAGGTATATATTCGCTTGAAAAAGGACAGACGCACTACACCGCAAATGCCGGACTTATGGAATTGCGTGAAGAAATCTGCAATTACTATGACAGAAAATTCGATATAAAATATAATCCGAAAAAAGAAGTTCTTGTAACGGTAGGAGGCAGTGAGGCGATTGACCTTATGGTAAGAACGCTTATTAATCCCGGTGACGAGGTACTTATTCCGGAGCCGTGTTTTGTTTGTTATCGCCCTTGTACGGTTATGGCAGGCGGGGTTCCTGTTCCGATTGAAACAAAAGAAGAGGACAATTTCAGACTTTTGCCGGAACAGCTGAAAGAAAAGATTACCGACAAGACAAAACTTTTAATTCTGCCGTATCCGAATAATCCGACAGGCGGAATTATGTCAAAGGAAGATTTGGAGGCTATTGCAGAGGTACTTCGCGGTACAAATATAATGGTACTGTCAGACGAGATTTATGCTGAACTTCGTTATGACGGCGAAAAGCATATTCCGTTTTCAAATTTTGAGGGTATGAAAGAAAGAACTGTTGTTGTAAGCGGTTTTTCAAAGACATTCGCTATGACCGGCTGGCGTCTTGGTTATGCGTTAGGTCCTGAAAGAATTATAAAGCTTATGACAAAAATTCATCAGTACGGCATAATGTCAGCACCGACAACCGCACAATTCGCTGCGATTGAGGCACTAAAGAGCTGCGACGATGATATTGAAGAAATGCGTCGTGAGTATAATTACAGAAGACGCTACATAGTGGACGGTTTCAGAGCAATGGGACTTAGTTGTTTTGAACCGCTCGGAGCATTTTATGTATTCCCTTGCATAAAATCTACGGGTATGACAAGTGAAGAATTTTGTCAAAATCTGCTTATGGAAGAAAAGGTCGCTGTCGTACCGGGCAATGCGTTCGGAGAGAGCGGAGAGGGATTTATACGCTGTTCATATGCGTATTCGATTGAGAACATTCAAGAAGCACTTAAAAGAATAGAGAAGTTTGTTAAAAGACACAGTAAATAGGAGGAAAAAATGGATACAAAGTATATATTCGTAACAGGCGGAGTTGTTTCAGGACTTGGTAAGGGCATTACAGCCGCATCATTGGGAAGATTGTTAAAGGCAAGAGGATATAAGGTTACAATGCAGAAGTTTGACCCTTATATCAATATGGACCCGGGTACAATGAGTCCGTATCAGCACGGTGAAGTTTTCGTTACAGATGACGGTGCGGAAACAGACCTTGACCTTGGACACTATGAAAGATTTATTGACGAAAACCTAAGCGTAAATTCAAACGTAACAACAGGTAAAATTTATTGGTCGGTTATTTCAAAGGAAAGACGCGGTGACTATGAGGGAAGAACCGTACAGGTAATTCCGCATATCACAAACGAAATCAAGTCAAGAGTTTACCGTGTTGCAAATACGCAGGACACAGATATTGTTATTACGGAAATCGGCGGAACAGTCGGCGATATTGAATCTACACCGTTCCTTGAATCAATCAGACAGGTTGTAAAGGAAGTCGGTAAGGAAAATTGTATGTATATCCACCTTACACTTGTACCGTATCTTTCAACATCTGGCGAGCAAAAGACAAAGCCGACACAGCACAGTGTTAAGGAACTTCTAAGCCTTGGTATTCAGCCTGACGTACTTGTTTTAAGAACTGAAAAGCCTCTTGAAGAAGGACTTGCAGAAAAGATTGACTATTCTGTAATGTATCACCTGAATGTGTTATCGAAAACCTTGACCTTGATACACTTTACGAAGTTCCTCTTGCACTTGAAGAAGAAGGACTTGCAAAGGTTGTATGTAACCGTCTTGGACTTGAGGACAGAAAACCACAGCTTGATGATTGGACAAAGATGGTTGACGTCGTTAAAGACCTTATGAACGGCGGCAAGGAAGAAGTTACAATTTCACTTGTAGGTAAATATGTATCATTGCACGACGCATATATCAGTATCGTTGAATCGCTAAAGCACGGCGGAATACAGAATTACTCAAACGTTAATATCAAGTGGATAAACAGTGAAGAAGTTACTGCAAAGACTGTGGATAAACTTCTTAAAGATTCTGACGGTATTCTTGTACCGGGCGGTTTTGGTGACAGAGGTATTGAGGGTAAGATTATTGCCGCTCAATATGCAAGAGAACACAAAATTCCGTATCTTGGAATTTGTCTTGGTATGCAGATTGCGGTTATAGAATACGCAAGAAACGTACTTGGCTACAAGGACGCAAATTCATCGGAACTTAACCCTGACACAACTCACCCTGTAATCGACCTTATGCCTGAACAGCGTGACGTTGAAGATTTGGGCGGTACAATGCGTCTTGGATTGTATCCGTGTAAGGTTACACCGAACACACTTGCACAAAAGGTTTATAACAGTGACCTTATTTATGAAAGACATCGTCACAGATATGAATTTAATAACTTCTACAGAAATGAAATAACAGACAAGGGAATGGTTATTTCAGGTCAGTCACCTGACGATAAACTTGTTGAAATGGTAGAAATTCCTGATCATCCATGGTATATCGGTGTTCAGTTCCACCCTGAATTCAAGTCAAGACCTAACCGTCCGCACCCATTGTTTGCCTCATTTATCAAGGCGGCATTGGACAAGAAGAATAAGGCGGCTGAATAATTGGATTGCCTGCTTGACAGAAAGGTAAGATTAACTTGAAATATTATTGGAAGTATATAAAACCGTATATGTTGTTTTTCATATTAGGTCCTTTGCTTATGCTTACGGAAGTTGCGGGGGAAATCGTGTTGCCTAAAATTATGGCGTCAATGATTGACAGCGGTATCGGTGCGGAAGTCGCAGGACTTGGAACGGGATATATTTTGTCGCGGGCGTTGCTTATGATTGCGTGTATCTGTATTATGATAATCGGCGGTATCGGCGGTCATTTCTTTGCGATTAGGGCGTCGGTTTATTTCAGTGCGGATTTAAGACAGGGAGTGTTTGAAAAGGTACAAAACTTCTCATTTAAGAATATAGACAACTTTTCGACAGGCTCACTTGTTACGCGTCTGACGAACGACATTACGCAAGTGCAGAATATGGTTAGAATGCTTCTGATTATGGCAATGCGTTCACCGGGTATGCTGATAGGCGGTATTATAATGGCTTGTTCAATTAATAAAGAACTTGCGCTTATATTGGCATTCGTTATTCCGATACTGGCGGTATTGATAGGATTGCTGTTAAAAACCGCGTTTCCGCGATTTAGCGCAATGCAGAAAAAGCTTGATAATCTTAATTCGGGTATACAAGAGAATATAACGAATGTTCGAGTTATAAAATCTTTTGTACGACAGGATTTTGAAACAGAAAAATTTGAAAATGCCAACTCAGACCTTATGAATACTACAATGAGAGCCTTGAAAATCGTTATAACGACAATGCCGATTATGACGTTGGCAATGAATATAACAACATTGCTTGTGGTATGGTTCGGCGGTAATTTTGTTGTAGGCGGAAGTATGGGCGTTGGTGACCTTACTGCGTTTACAACGTATATTACGCAAATTCTTATGTCACTTATGATGGTTTCAATGCTTTTCTTACAGTTTTCGCGTGCGCTTGCGTCATCGACAAGAATTACGGAAGTGCTTAAAACAGATGTAGACCTTACAGATGAAAATGCGGGTCAAAAGGATAAGAAAGTTGAAAACGGCAGAGTTGAATTTAAAAATGTTTCTTTCAAGTATTACGAAAAACGTAAAGAAAACGTACTTGAAAATATTTCGTTTACCGCAGAGCCGGGAGAAATTGTCGGTATAATCGGCACAACAGGCTCGGGTAAATCGTCGCTTGTACAGCTTATACCGCGTCTTTATGACGTTACAGACGGTGAAGTGCTTGTTGACGGCGTGAACGTTAAGGATTACGGTCTTAAAAATTTGCGTGACGGCGTCGGTATGGTACTTCAGAAAAATGTATTGTTCAGCGGAAGTATCGAAGAAAATCTTCGTTGGGGTGACGAAAATGCCACAATGGAAGAAATTCGTGCCGCTGCGGACGCCGCACAGGCTGACGGATTTGTAAACGCATTTACGGACGGCTATAATATGGAACTCGGACAGGGCGGTGTCAATGTTTCAGGCGGACAAAAGCAGAGATTGTGTATCGCAAGAGCACTTTTGAAAAAGCCGAAAATTCTTATACTTGACGACAGTACAAGTGCCGTTGACACAGCCACAGAGGCTAAAATCAGACAAGCGTTTACAACGAGTTTGAAACACTCGACTAAAATAATAATAGCACAGAGAATTACATCCGTAATAGACGCGGATAAAATAATTGTGCTTGAGGACGGAAAGATTATCGGTATGGGAAATCACAATGAGCTTATGAAGAATTGTGAAGAATATCGCGATATTTACTATTCTCAAACAGATAAAGAAAAAGAAGTTTCTTAATATTTGTACATCTTATCAGCCCACGATAAGAAATGTATTGACTATGTGGGCAGAAAGGCTATGGAAGTAAAATGCCTCCAATGGGACCACCGAACAGAAACAGAAATCAGAAAAAACAGAAACCTAAAAATACAAAGGCGACTGCAAAAAGACTGTTTTCGTATTTGGAACAGGAAAAGCATAAAATTGCGGCGGCATTTGTGTGTGTTTTGGTAAGTTCTGCGTCAACATTGTGCGGCTCGTATCTTTTAAGACCGATTATTAACGGACTTATAGATTCGACCAAAACATCTCAGCAGAAAATCACTTCGCTTATGGCAGGACTTGCACTTATGGCAGTGGTTTATGTACTCGGTGTCGGTGCAACATATTTGCAGGGACGTATTATGATCAGCGTTTCACAGGGTACTCTGAAACGTATCAGAGAGCATTTGTTCCGTAAGGTGCAGAAACTTCCTGTCAGATATTTTGACACAAACCCTACGGGTGACATAATGAGCCGTTTTACTAATGACGTTGATATTATCGGCGAAATGCTTAATTCGACTCTTGTACAGATTTTCTCGGGTACGATAACTTTAATCGGTACACTTGCACTTATGCTTTACACAAACTGGGTGCTTGCGGTTGTGACGATTGTAGTATCACCGATTATTGCAAAAATCGGAACTGCCATAGCCGGTAAATCGCGAAAATATTTTATGAAACAACAAACCGACTTGGGTAAAGTAAACGGTTATATTGAAGAAACCGTTACAGGTCAAAAGGTTGTTAAGGTATTTAATTATGAAGAAAATGTCGTAAATGAATTTTCCGAACTTAATCAAAGTCTTAGAAATTCACAGGTTAAGGCACAGTTTATAAGCGGAATTATGGGGCCTTGTATGAACGCAATGAGCCAGGTCAACTACACATTGACGGCTTGCGTCGGCTCAATAATCGCTTTCGCGTCACGTTGGGGCGGAGGCGTTCCGTTTTCCGCACTTGACATAGGCGGTCTTACTGTTTTCGTAAACTATTCAAGACAGTTTTCAAGACCTATAAACGAACTTGCACAGCAGGTTACAAATATTATGTCGGCACTTGCCGGTGCGGAACGTGTATTTAACGTAATGGACGAGGCGGAAGAAATTGATGACGGTAAAAAACTTGTACTTGATAAAGTACACGGTGACGTCTTGGTTGAGGGTGTGACATTTGGATATAATCCCGATAAAACAATTTTGAAAGATGTTTCTATTTTCGCCCACCCGGGACAGAAAATAGCACTTGTCGGATCAACAG
>OLVO01003897.1_pt1 | contig 11726 bp, 10 predicted proteins | sample 1672571 | NCBI WGS metagenome assembly OLVO01 (sample SAMEA3136700, study PRJEB25190) | human gut metagenome | biome: human gut; feature: human-associated habitat; material: faeces | place: Austria | collected 2013 | reverse complement strand
GGTTTTTTCAGCTCTTTTCGTGCTCCAGTAACACCTTCAGCTCCTGCAGGAAGGAGTTGATATCCTTAAATTCCCTATACACGCTGGCAAAGCGCACATAGGCCACCTGGTCTATCTTTTTCAGTTTTTCCATCACCAGCTCACCGATGACCGCACTGGGCACCTCGCGATCCATACGGTTCTGCAGCTCCACCTCGATCTCGCTCACCATTGATTCCAGTTGGGCCAAGGTCACCGGGCGTTTTTCGCAGGATTTTAGAACACCGCGCAGCAGCTTATCATGGCTGAATGCTTCCCGGGAGCCATCCTTTTTAATGACCATCACCGGGGTAGTCTCCACCACCTCGTAGGAGGTGAACCGCTTGCCGCACTGCAAGCATTCCCTTCTGCGCCGGATGCGCTCCCCTTCATCGGTGGGGCGGGTATCGATCACCTTGCTCTCGGTATAACCGCAGAACGGACATTTCATGCTGGATTCCTCCTTCAACGCTCTATGGCCAGTTTTTCTCTATTGTAGCAGATTATTTCCACAGATACAAGCATTTCCCCTCCGCTAAAAGAAGCATCCCCTCCCACTTTTGCGGGAGAGGATGACTTATTGTATCACTATTTTTATATCAACCCAGCTCATGCTCTTCCAGCCACCTGCTGATGCTCTCGCCAATCTCTTTGATGCACCCTGCATGATAGGGCACCTTCAGGCCGGCACTTTCCACCAGTTCCGCAAAGGTCGCCGTGCCCGCCTTATCCACAAAGGTCATATAGCGCTTCCAGGCCTCGGCATAGTTCTCACGAGAAAGATTCCAGAACTGGAACGCCACCGTCTGCGCCATGCAATAATCAATATAGTACAGCGGATTGAGATAAATGTGCGGTTTCCACTGCCAGTGGGCGTAGCGGCCGTAGAAGGGCAGGCCGTCCATGCTCAGCCAGGGGCGGTACTTCTTCTCGAGCTTCTCCCACACGCCGTGGCGCTCATCCGGCGTCAGGTCCTCATTTTCATACATCAAATGCTGGAATTCATCCACCATGCAGCCATAGGGGATAAAATCGAGGCTGTCTTCACAGTGGGCAAGCTCGTATTTTGCCGTTTGCGCGCCGAAGAAATATTTATGATAATCCTGCGTCAGAAATTCCATGCTCATGGAGTGGCATTCGCAGGCCTCGATGGTCGGTTCGCGCAGGTCCGGGTAGATATCGCTGTTCATTGCGCGGTAAAATGCGAAGGCGTGACCGGCCTCGTGCGTCACGACCTCGACGTCGTGCTGCGTGCCGTTGAAGTTGGCGAAGATGAAGGGGACCTCATAGTCCATGATGCTCGTGCAGTAGCCGCCCGCCTGCTTGCCCTCGGTGGAGAGCACGTCAAGAAGCTCATTGTCGAGCATGGTTTTGAAGAATTCCTTCGTCTCGGGGGAGAGCTCGCTGTAGAACTTCATGCCCTGGGCGAGGATCTCATCGGGCGTGCCGACGGGGCGGGGGTTGCCGGAGCGGAATTCAAGCGCGTTGTCGGCAAAGCTCATGGGATAGCTCTTGCCGAGGCGCTTGGCCTGTTCGCGGTAGACCTTGTCGGCCACGGGCACGAGATACTTCACGACCGCCGCGCGGAACGTTTCAACGTCTTCCTTCGTGTAGCAGTTGCGCACCATGCGGTAGTAGCCGAGCGTGGTGTAGCCCTCGTAGCCGAGCTTTTTGCCCATCGCGTCGCGCAGCTTCACGAGCTTGTCGTAGAGCTCGTCGAACTTTGCCTGGTTGTCCTTGTACCACTGACCCTCGGCCTTCCATGCGGCAAGGCGCTTTTCATCGTCCGCGCAGGTTTTGAACGGGGAGAGCTGGGAGAGCGTGTAGACCTTGCCCTCAAAGGGGATCTGCGCCGAGGCGAGCAGCTTTTCATATTCCTGCGTCAGCTCGTTCTCCTGCTGCATTTCGGGGATGATCTCGGGGGAGAAGGTCTTACGCGCGATCTCGGCGTTGACGAACATCAGATCGCCGAACTCCCCGGCAAATTCCGCGCGGAACGGGCTTTCGAGCATTGCCGCCGTCCACGCCTGATTGTATTCCTCCAGCTCGGGGAAGAAGCTGTTCCAGAACTTTTCCTCCGCATCGTAGAAGCTGTCGCGCGTGTCGATCGAGTGGCGGACGCTCGCAAGCGTCGAGGCGGTGGAGATGTGCTTGGCCTGCTCCTGCTGGGCGAGGAACACCTTGCGCGCCTCCTCGTAGCTCTTTGCGGCCTTGAGCTGCTCGGTGAGCGCAGCGAGATGCTGCTTGGTGCTCTCGGCATCGGGACGGGTGTAGGTCATTTCAGAAAATTTCATGTTGCTGCCTCCATCAAATTTAATTGTGTCGTATCGTAAAGTTTTACTGCTGGCGGTTGTAGATGGCCGCGACGCTCTTGCGTCCGCCGCCGATGACAAGGATCGCCGCCGCCACGGCAATGAGCATGAAGCCCGTCAGCACGCCGCGCGCGGGGAGAAAGGCCGTCAGCGCGCCGGCGAGCAGGTTGCCCGTGAAGCTGCCGACGGTGTTGAGCATGTTGAACGCGCCGTTGAAGCGGCCCTTTTTCTCATCCGGCACATAGCTCTGCGTGGCGGAGATGCGAATGGTGTAGCTCGTCACACCCAAAATGCCCGTGAGGAAGCACGAGGCCATCATCACCGGCAGCGGGCAGTAGAGATAGAAGCCCTCGCACAGCGAAATGATGACGTAGACCGTGAGCGCGATGGAATACTTCTTCTGCACGGGCAGGCTCATCTTGTAGTGGATACCGCCGCCGATGGCGCGGCCGAAGATCGCCATGCCCCAGACGAGCATATAAATGTATTCACCGTTGTCAAAGGTCGATTTGAAGTACGGCAGCGTGATGACGCTCGACGCGCCATTGGCAAGCGAGCTGACCGCAAAGTAGATCGCAACGCAGAGAAGCCCCTTCTCGCTCAGAAGATAGCGGAAGCCCTCCTTGATGTCGCGCAGCAGGCGGCGGCCCGAAGAGTGCTGCTCTTCGAGCGCGAGCGCGGCGCGCTGTTTTTCGATGTAGTGCTCTTCGGCGCGGATCTGCGTCTCGGCCGAGGCAGCGAGGAAGAAGCACAGCGCATTGATGCCGAGCAGCGGCGCAATGCCGAAGAGATTGTAGAAATACGTCGCGATCGGAATGATGAGCGCCGAGAGCGTTTCGAGAACGCTTGCGATGGAATACGCCTTGGAGTAGTTCCCCTCGGAGATCAGCAGGGGATAGAAGCTGTCGTAGGCGACAAAGTAGATGCTGTTGATCGAGCCGATGATGAAGCAGAACACCGCAAGCACCGGAAAGCTGAACCAGCCCCGGCCCAGAATGAGCGCGGAAACGGCATAAACGCCGGAGGAGATGAAGTCCAGCGTGTAAATGGTCTTTTTGCGGGAAAAGCGGTCGAGGATCGCGCCCGAAAAGATCGGCATAACGACCTGCGGCAGCGTGAAGGTCGCAACGTAGATGGCGTAGAGCAGGTTCGAACCCGTGTAGTCCAGCACAAGAAGGCTCAGGGCGAAGCCGGACATCGAGTTGCCCAGCATCGAGATCACGCTGCCCAGCGTGATGATGGTAAAATCCCGCGTCCAGAGCTTGGCCTTCGGCTGCGGCGCGGGCGAGAGAACGTGGTTCATAAAAATGAGATCCTCCTTTGAATGAGAGGTGCAAACAAAACCGGATCGCGCGATCGCGCTCCGGAAAAACGCAGGAAAGCCGATGCGCTTTGCGTTCAGTACGGACGGAGTGTATGCTGATTATACGTCGTGCGCGGGAAATAAGCAACAAAAAAACGGCGGCCGCCGGAAAACAGAAGAAAGCAATATTTTTTGCGCAGGAGCTGCAAAGTGCCGCCTTGCGGTCGAAAGCGCGGTGTGGTATACTCATAAAACCAGATTACAAATGCGGAGGAAAACACTATGAGCGGTATGCCGGCAAAGGAATTGCTGCACTTCATTAAAAATAGCCCCACCTGCTATCATGTGACCGAGAACATTCGGCAGAAACTTCTTTCGGAGGGCTACCATGAGCTTTCCGAGCGCGAGAAGTGGAACGTGAAGCCGGGCGGGAAGTATTTTGTCTGCCGCAACGGCTCGAGCACCGTTGCCTTCCGCGTGCCGGAAGCGCTCACAGGCGGATTTGCGATGGCGGCGGCGCATTCCGATTCACCGACCTTCCGCCTCAAGGGGCACCCCGACCGCCGCAGCGCGCACTATGTCCAGCTCTCCACCGAAAAATACGGCGGTATGCTGATGTCGACGTGGTTCGACCGTCCGCTCTCCGTTGCGGGGCGTATCTTCGTGCGCGAAGACGGCGGGATCGCGGAAAAGCTCGTGAACGTTGACCGCGATCTTCTTGTGATCCCCAATGTTGCTATCCACATGAACCGCACGGTGAACGACGGCATGAAGTACATGGCGAATGTCGATACGCTGCCGCTGCTCGGCGGGAAGGAAAGCGGCGGTATCCTGCCCATCGTCGCCAAGGCTGCAGGCGTTGCAGAGAGCGACATTCTCGGCAGCGACCTCTTCCTCTACTGCCGCGGCGAAGGGACGCTGCTCGGCGAGAACGAGGAATATATCCTCTCGCCCAAGCTCGACGATCTGGAGTGCGCCTGCGGATGCCTTTCCGGCTTCCTTGCGGCAAAGGAGAGCGGGAACATCGCCGTCTGCTGCATTTTCGACAATGAAGAGGTCGGCTCTTCGACCAAGCAGGGCGCGGGTTCTACCTTCCTGCGCGATACGCTGCGCCGCATCGCTCTTTGCCTTGGCAAGGACGAGCAGGACTTCCAGATGATGCTTGCGCGCAGCTTCCTCGTCTCGGCGGACAATGCGCACGCCCAGCACCCCAACCACGGCGAATACGCCGATCCCGACAACTGCCCCTACATGAACGAGGGCGTCGTCATCAAGTTCAACGCCAACCAGCGCTATGCGACCGACGGCCGCTCCTGCGCTGTTTTCCGCAGCGTGTGCGAGCGCGCGGGCATTCCCGTGCAGGTCATGTCCAACCGCTCTGACCTGCCCGGCGGCTCAACGCTCGGCTCTATCTCCGATACGCTCGTGCCGGTGAGCACCGTGGACATCGGTCTGCCCCAGCTCGCGATGCACTCAAGCTGGGAGACGGCGGGCGTGCAGGATTATGAATTCCTCGTGCGCGTGATGACGGAGTATTACGGCGGCGCGCTGTAAGGCATTTCGCACCGCTGCATAGACAAAGCGGCAAACGCATGATAAAATAACTTGTTTTTCATACAGAATTCGCCTTCAAGAACAGAAAGGAAGAAGATAACAATGGACGTTAAGGAAATTCTCAAGCACGTAGACCACACCCTCCTCAAACAGACGGCAACGTGGGAGGAGATCAAGGAGATCTGCGACGACGGCATCAAATACGGCTGCGCGAGCGTCTGCATCCCGCAGACCTATGTGAATCACGCCGCGCACTACGTCGCCGAGCAGCAGCACTATGGCTTCGGCCAGCTGCCCATCTGCACGGTCATCGGCTTCCCCAACGGCTATACCCCCAGCGGCATCAAGTGCATGGAGGCCGAGTCCGCCGTCGCCGACGGTGCAACCGAGATTGACATGGTCATCAACCTTGGCTGGGTCAAGGAGGGCCAGTACGACAAAATTCTCCAGGAGATCAACTCCGTGAAGATCTCCTGCCACGGCAACATTTTGAAGGTCATCATCGAGACCTGCCTTCTCACCGAAGAGGAGAAGATCAAGCTCTGCGAGGTCGTCTCTGCCTCTCACGCCGACTACATCAAGACCTCCACGGGCTTTGCCGGCGGCGGTGCGACCCGCGAAGACGTTGCCCTCATGGTGAAGCATATGACGAACGGCAAGAAGGTCAAGGCCGCCGGCGGCATTGCGAACCTGCAGGACGCCGAAGATTTCCTGAACCTCGGCGCCGACCGTCTCGGCACCTCCCGCATCGTCAAGGCGGTGAAGGAACTCGAGGCCAAGGGTCAGTTTTAAGAAAGAAGAGGACTCAATATGCCGACTCCGCACAACAGCGCCGTAAAAGGCGATTTTGCCAAAACCGTTCTGATGCCCGGCGACCCGCTGCGCGCGAAATTCATTGCCGAAACGTTCCTTGAAAATCCGAGGCTCGTCAACAACGTCCGCGGTGTGCAGGGCTACACGGGAAGCTACAAGGGCGTGCCCATCAGCGTGATGGCCAGCGGCATGGGCATGCCGTCCATCGGTATCTATTCCTATGAGCTGTTCACGCAGTATGATGTGGATAACATCATCCGCGTCGGCTCGGCGGGTGCGATCCAGAAAGAGCTGACGCTCGGCGATGTGGTCGCGGGTATGGGCGCCTGCACCAACTCAAATTACGCCGCGCAGTACGGTCTCGGCGGTACATTCGCGCCCATCGCGGACTTTGCGCTGCTCTCCGCTGCCGTGCAGTCGGCAAAGGAGCTCGGCGTCAATATGCCCGTCGGCAACCTCTATTCGTCCGACACGTTCTATGACGCCTCCGCCTCGTCCCTCAAGTGGGCGGAGATGGGCGTGCTCGCCATCGAGATGGAGGCTGCCGCCCTCTACTGCAACGCCGCCTATACGAAAAAGCGAGGCCTTTCCATCTGCTCCATTTCGGACAACATCGTCACCGGCGAGGAGCTTTCGCCCGAGCAGCGGCAGACAAGCTTCACCGCCATGATGAAGATCGCGCTCGAAACGGCCGTGAAGATGGCGGCGCTCTAAATCTGCGAAATAAGGAGATGTCATGCCATGCGTGTGATCGATATTGAAAACATTGTGACCAACATGCGGGACGATACCCGCTTTGTCCTGCGCTGTGAGGAGGTCTTCCACGATAAGATCAGCTCCGCCGCAGCGAGCATTTTGATGAACAAGAGCCAGAAGCCTATCGTCTGCCTGACGGGGCCGAGCGGCTCGGGCAAGACGACGACGGCCATGCGCCTGCGCGAATACCTTGAAAACCTCGGCGTGAAGGTGTGCATGCTCAGCATGGACAACTTCTTCCTGCCGCTCGATCAGCGCCCGCCCGAGGCGAGCGACTGGGAGTCGCCCTACTGCGTGAACCGCCAGTGGCTCATCGACGATATCCACCGCCTGATGGACGGCGAACTGGTCAAGCTGCCGGTCTACAATTTTAAAGATGGCATTGTCGGCGGCTACAAGCCCATGCAGGGCGATAAGGACGCCATCATCATCGCCGAGGGGATCCACATGCTCAATCCGCTCATCTTCGATGAGCTCAAGAACGAGGCTACGGGCGTTTACGTTGCCCCGCGCACGCGCATCATCACCGAGAAGGATCGCATCGTCCGCCCCGAGCAGCTGCGCGTGGCGCGCCGCATGATCCGCGACTATCAGGGCCGCGGGCATTCCCTACGCCAGACGGTCGAGCGCGCCGAGAGCGTCGATCGCGGCGAGCAGAACTACATCATGCCCAATAAGCCCAACGCGAGTATCCACATCGACACGTTCCACGACTACGAGCCGTGCATCCTCGCGCGTTACCTCAAGGACATTCCGGAGTTCTACAGCCAGCTGGACGACGCCTTTATCGCCGAGCACGGGCTGAGCGACCTCTTCGACGTTGTCAACTCCGTGCCGCCGCTCAGAACCGACTATGTGCCGCGCGACTCCATTGTGCGCGAGTTTGTCGGCGGCAGCTGCTTTGAGTACTAAATGGTCGAAAACTGACAACAAAGAGTAATTGAAAATAAGAATTATCCGGAACGGAATCGAAATTTGCCCTGCTTGGGCGAAAAAAGGGGGAAGGAAGCATGCATTCTGACGAGCGGCGAAAAGCCATTGCCGATGTGCTGCGCGCGGCGGATGCGCCCATCAGCGCCTCCGCGCTGGCGGAGAAATTCTCCGTTTCCCGGCAGATCATCGTGGGTGACATCGCGCTTCTGCGTTCCTCCGGCGAGGAGATCCTTGCGACCCCGCGCGGCTACGTGACACCGAAGGAGGCGCGCGGCCTTCTCCGCCAGATCGCGGTGAAGCACACGCCGCAGCAGATGGAAGCCGAGCTCAACACGATCGTCGACAACGGCTGCACGGTGATCGACGTGATCGTCGATCACCCGATCTACGGGCAGCTCACCGGCCCGCTGCAAATTGCCAGCCGCTACGAGGTCGGGCAGTTCATTGAGCGGTGCAGGAATGCAGAGCCGCTCTCCCGCCTGACCGACGGCATCCACCTGCATACGATCCTCTGTCCCGACGAGGCGGCCTTCGAGCGCACGAAGGATGCGCTGCGCGCGCTTGGGCTTTTATTGGAGGAAAGCGGAAATTAAGGGTTGACAATCCTGCGACAAGCGATTATAGTGTCATGGACACGTGTCAAGACACGTCGTCCATGACACTATTTTTTTAGGTTGTGAGGATAACATGGAAACGATAAAAGCATTTTGCAAACGCAAAAATATTGAGGTTTCGGCCAAGCGCTACGGCATCGACGCGCTCGGCGCGATGGCGCAGGGTCTCTTCTGCTCGCTGCTGATCGGCACGATCATCAAGACGCTCGGCGTACAGCTCGGCGTCCCGTTTTTGACGGATATCGGCACGTATGCAATGTCCGTCTCCGGTCCGGCGATGGCCGTCGCCATCGGCTACGCGCTCAAGGCTGACCCGATGGTGCTCTTTTCCCTCGCGGCGGTGGGCTATGCGGCGAACGCCGAGGGCGGCGCGGGCGGCCCGCTTGCCGTTCTCATCATCGCCGTCGTCGCCGCCGAGTGCGGCAAGGCCGTGAGCAAGGAGACGAAGATCGACATTTTAGTTACGCCCGCCGTGACCATCTTAGTCGGCGTGGCGCTCGCCAAGTGGATCGCGCCGCCCATCGGCACAGCCGCCTCCGCCTTCGGTCTCGTCATCGACAACGCGACCAGGCTCCAGCCGTTCTGGATGGGCATTGCCGTCTCCGTGCTTGTCGGCATCGCGCTCACGCTGCCCATCTCTTCCGCTGCCATCTGCCAGGTGCTGAGACTTACGGGCATCGCCGGCGGCGCGGCGGTCGCGGGCTGCTGCGCACAGATGGTCGGCTTCGCCGTGATGAGCTTCAAGGAAAACCGCTGGGGCGGCCTTGTCTCTCAGGGCCTCGGCACCTCCATGCTCCAGATGCCCAACATCGTCCGCAATCCCCGCGTGTGGATCGCGCCGACGCTCGCCTCCGCAATCACCGGCCCCATTGCGACCTGCGTATTCAAGCTTGAAATGAACGGCGCGCCGATCAACTCCGGCATGGGCACCTGCGGCCTCTGCGGCCCCATCGGCGTGTGGACGGGCTGGGTGTCGCCGAGCGAGGAGGCTGTCGCTAAGGGCGCGGAAGCCATCAGCGCCACGGGCTTTGACTGGCTGGGTCTTGTGCTCGTCGCCATCGTCCTGCCCGCGATCCTTGCGCCGGCCATCAACATGGTCTGCCACCGCCTCGGCTGGGTCAAGGACGGCGACCTGAAGCTCGACTAAGTGTAAAAATTGTGTACTTTTTGTAAAGAATAGCTTCAAATATCACGAAAAAAGTAAAATGGCGGAGAATCGGTCTTGATTCTCCGCCATGCCTTTGTTATACTATGGGGCGAAGTGCGACAGCGCTTCAAATATACCGGGAAAGCGAATTTTTGCTGACCGGAGAAATAAGGAAGGATAGAAGAATGAAGAAGTTTTTTGCAATGCTTCTCGCTCTCGTTATGGTGCTGTCCCTCGTTGCCTGCGGCGATAAGAAGACCGACGACAACCAGGACAACAACACCGACGACCAGCAGGGTGCAACCACCACTTACACCAATCCTGACGATATCGACGACAACATGACGTCCGAGGACGGCAAGTATGAAGTCGCTTTCGTCACCGACGTCGGCCAGCTGAAGGATAAGTCCTTCAACCAGGGCACTTTCGACGGCGTGAAGCTCTATGCTGCCAACAACGGCCTGAGCTACAAGTACTATCAGCCTGCCAACGGCGATCAGGCGACCGATGACGACCGCTACGACGCCATGAAGGCTGCCGTGGACGGCGGCGCCAAGGTCATCGTCTGCGCCGGCTTCATGCAGGGCGCTGCCCTCGAGAAGGCCGCTAAGGAGTTCACCGACACCAAGTTCGTCTTCATCGACGGTTGGTCCCTCGGCCTTGACAACGTTGCCGGTATCTCCTTCAACGAAGAGCAGTGCGGCTACTTCGCCGGTTACGCTGTCGTCAAGGAAGGCTACGAGAAGCTCGGCTTCACCGGCGGCGGCGGCGGCACGAACCCCGCCTGCATCCGTTACGGCTGGGGCTTTGCTCAGGGCGCCAACGACGCTGCTAAGGAAATGGATAAGACCGTCGACCTGAACTACTCCTGGGAGTACGGCGCTTCCTTCCAGGCTTCCCCCGAGCTGCAGACCATGGTCTCCGGCTGGTACTCCAACGGCACTGAGATCGTCTTCGCCTGCGGCGGTTCCATGTTCCAGTCCGTCGTCGCTGCCGCTTCCGCTGAGGACGGCAAGGTCGTCGGCGTCGACGTCGACCAGTCCAGCGAGTCCGAGACTGTCGTCACTTCCGCTATGAAGGGCCTGAGCGACGCTGCTGAGTGGGCGATCGCTAAGGTTTACGATGGCACCTGGGACGAGATCGGCAATGCTGCCACCTCCCTGGGCGTTGCTGAGAACGCTGTCGGCCTGCCGACCGCTACCTGGTCCATGGAGAACTTCTCCGTTGCCGACTATGAAGACCTCTTCCAGAAGGTCCTCAACGGCGACATCACCATCGACAACAACTCCGAGATGGCTGACCCCTCCACCGCCGGCCTGAGCAACGTCAACGTCAACTACATCGGCGGCTAATTCCCAATAGCGCATACATAAAGAACGGAAGACTTCGGTCTTCCGTTCTTTTTCACATTTCTGACAGGGAAAGACATGCGAAAACCTTTTGCTTTTCATCGGAAAACGTGATATAGTATAATGTAGTTATGGTTTCCGTCCTCGCAGCGCAGCGCGTGCGGGCCATCAAAACGGAAGGAGGGCGAAAAAACTTGGAGAATCAGTATGCGATCGAAATGCTGAATATCACGAAGAAATTCCCCGGTATTATCGCCAATGACAACATCACCTTACAGCTCAAAAAGGGCGAGATCCACGCCCTGCTCGGTGAAAACGGCGCGGGAAAATCGACCTTAATGTCGGTTCTCTTCGGCCTTTATCAGCCGGAGGAGGGCATCATCAAAAAGGACGGCAAGGTCGTGTCCATCAAGGACCCGAACGACGCCACCGCGCTCGGCATCGGCATGGTGCACCAGCACTTCAAGCTGGTGGACGTGTTCACCGTGCTCGACAACATCATCCTCGGCGCGGAGACGACGAAGTGCGGCTTTTTGCAGAAGAAAGAGGCACGCAAAAAGGTCGAGGAGATCTCAAAGCGCTACGGCCTGAACGTCGACCTTGACGCCAAGGTCGAGGATATCACGGTCGGCATGCAGCAGCGCGTCGAAATTCTGAAGATGCTGTATCGCGACAACGAGATCCTCATCTTCGACGAACCGACCGCGGTGCTCACTCCGCAGGAGATCGAAGAGCTCATGGCCACGATGAAGGAGTTTGCCCGCGAAGGTAAATCCATCCTTTTCATCTCCCACAAGCTCAACGAGATCATGGAGGTCTCCGACCGCGTGAGCGTCCTGCGCAAGGGCAAGTATATCGGCACGGTCAACACGAGCGAGACCACCAAGCAGGAGCTTTCCAACATGATGGTCGGCCGCCCCGTGCAGC
>OLVO01003886.1_pt1 | contig 11747 bp, 13 predicted proteins | sample 1672571 | NCBI WGS metagenome assembly OLVO01 (sample SAMEA3136700, study PRJEB25190) | human gut metagenome | biome: human gut; feature: human-associated habitat; material: faeces | place: Austria | collected 2013 | reverse complement strand
CTCACATATCCATCTGGTGCTGTGATTTCTCTTAAGATATACTCACCTATCGGCAATTTATTTATCTTATAAGGTTCTGCGGTACTTGTCCATTCTTCTAATACTTTTCCTGTTCCATATACAAAAGGGTTATTGGTTATAGTTGTACATTCAAAACTATTTTGTTTTATATCTATGTTATTAAATATTTCTTTTTTGGTTGGTAATGTAACATTTTCAACACTTATATTATTTATTCTAAAATTATTTGATGTTCTTACAGGTGTTTCATTTAAAATAAGTTCTTCCATCTGGTTTTCCTTTCTTTATCCTATTGAACCTTCTAGTTCTAGATTTATTAAATTATTCATTTCTACTGCATATTCAACTGGTAATTCTTTTGATATTGGATAAGCAAATCCTCTTACTATCATAGCTTTTGCATCTTCTTCTGATAATCCTCTACTCATTAAATAAAAGATTTCCTTATCACTTATTTTTCCTATTTTGGCTTCATGAGAAAATTCTACTTCATCTGTTCTAATATCATTCACAGGTATAGTATCTGATCTTGATATATCATCTAGCATTAAAGATTCGCAAGATACACTACATTTAGAATTTTTAGCTTTTTCAGTGATTCTAACAAGTGCACGATAAGTACATGCTCCTCCATCTTTTGATATTGATTTTGAATTTACTACGCTTGATGTATTTGGAGCATTATGAATAACTTTAAAGCCTGTATCTAGGTCTTGTCCATGTCCTGCAAATGTTATACCTGTATATTCTGTTTTAGCTCCTTCTCCATTTAGAATACTCATTGGATATAGCATTGAAACTTTTGAGCCAAATGAGCCTGTTACCCAGTCCATTCCTGCATTTTTTCCTACAATTGCTTTTTTAGTGTTTAAGTTCATCATATTTTTTGACCAGTTTTCTATTGTTGAGTATCTTAAATATGCATTATCTTTAACATATAATTCTACACAACCTGCATGTAAATTAACTTTATTGTACTTTGGTGCTGAACATCCTTCAATAAAATGCAAACTTGCTCCTTCATCAACTATAATTAAAGTATGTTCAAATTGTCCTGATTCTGGAGAGTTTAATCTAAAATATGATTGAAGTGGAATATCTACTTTTACATTTTTAGGCACATATACAAAAGAACCTCCTGACCAAACAGCTGCATGAAGTGCAACAAATTTATGATCATTAATAGGTACACATTTCATAAAATGTTCTTTTACTATTTCTGGATACTCTCTTACAGCTGTATCCATATCTGTATAAATTACCCCTTGTTTAATTAATTCTTCTTTAATACTATGATATACAACTTCTGAATCGTATTGAGCTCCAACACCTGCTAAAGATTTTTTTTCTGCCTCTGGAATACCTAAATTGTCAAATGTCTTTTTTATATCTTCAGGAACATCTTCCCATGAAGAATTTAATTTTGACTTTGGCTTTACATATGTGGCAATCTCGTCCATTTTTAGTTCTGATAAATCAGGTCCCCAAGATGGTAATTGTAATTCTTCATATGTTTTTAATGATTTTAGACGAATTTCAAGCATCCATTCTGGTTCATTTTTTTTGCTTGATATTTCTCTTACAATTTGCTCATTTAGACCTTTTTGCATTTTGAATTCGTAATCATCTTCATTTTTTATATCGTAAATGCTTCGATTAACATCTTCTACCTTTGTTTTCTCTGCCATATTAGTCCTCTTTTCCTTTATATTTTGCATATCCAAATTCTTCAATTTCATCTGCTAGGCTACTATCACCTGTTTTAACTATTTTTCCGTCTACTAAAATATGAACGTAATCTACTTTTAAGCTTTCCAAAATACGATTGTTGTGAGTTATAATTAAAACTGCATTTTCGTCTGATTTATACATACTAATTCCTTTTGAAACAGTTCTTACTGCATCTACATCTAGTCCAGAATCTGTTTCATCAAGTATAGCTAATTTTGGATTTAGTACAAGCATTTGTAGTATTTCGTTCTTCTTTTTTTCTCCCCCAGAAAATCCCACATTTAAGTTTCTGTCTATTAATTTGTTATTCATATTTAGTTCTTCCATGTATTTTTTTACAGTATCTTTAAACTCAAAAATCTTAACAGGCTTTTCATCTATTTTACTTTTTGCATATTTTAGGAAGTTCATATTTGATATTCCTGGTATTTCTTCTGGTGATTGAAAAGACATAAATATTCCCTTTTTAGCTATTTTATCTGTTGTAAGGTCATTTATATTTTCTCCTTCAAAATCTATTTCTCCACTTGTTTTTTTGTATGCTGGATTATTTAAAATTACATTTGCAAGTGTAGATTTTCCTGCACCATTTGGTCCCATAATAACATGTACTTCACCTTTATTTATTTTTAAATTTAATCCTTTTAAAATTTGCTTTTCTTGTACATTTGCATATAAATCTTTTATTTCTAATAAATTACTCATCTATATTTTCCTTCTTTCTTACTAATACTTTTCTTTTACAACTTCTGCATTTTTCTTTGTTAATATCATAATTGCAATTTAGCGAATATAACCCAAATAAATTATGTACATATTTTGTAAGTTTATTTAGTGTTTCATCACTTAATATTGATTTCATTTTTATTGCCTCTTCTTTTGCTTCTTCTTTATCTACTTTTAACACTTCTGTTAAAAACACATATGTAATGTCATATGCTTCTAAAACCTTTTTAGCAAGTTCTTCTCCTTTTTCAGTTAAGGTTATCTCTCCATATGTTTTATAGTTTACTAGTTCATTTGCTTTTAAATTTTTTATTGCTTTGTTTACACTAGGTTTAGTACATTCCATCTCTTTTGCAATTGTTGTTACTTTAATTTCTTTTCCTTGTTTTTTTAATAAATAAATTGTTTTTAAATATTCTTCTAAAGAACCTGATATCATAAGCTTTCTCCTTTTTTGTTAACCTAAGTTAACATTATACATCGTTTTATTTTGTTTGTCAAGGCTAACATTCTTATTTGCATCAAAAAAGAAACGTATATTCATTAACGTTTCTCTTCTATTTAATATATTAAATTATTTTAGCTTTTACTCTATTACATCAACCAAATTTTCATTATTTATTCCCTCTAAATTATAGTATGCATCTGGTATATTTCCAACAATTACTCCCTCTGCTAATAATACCTGATTAACTATCTGCTGTTCTATGCTATTAAACGGAGTTAATATTATAACATTACATTTTACTTCAAGATAAACTCTATGTAATGTTTGGTTAATACCTGATTGACTAAATTCAGACTTTAGATCTGTTTCCACATTTCCTATCGCTGTCATTTTTATATCTATATCAGGACCTCTTCCCGCAAGCATCTTGCTTCCTGTAAAGGAACCAAGCTTAATATGAAATTTATTATTTTCAGATTTATTTAATGCATCTTGTATTAAGATAGGTATATCTGAAATAATTTTATTAACAGTTATTACATTTGCACTAATCATCTTAATGTTTCCGCTTTCATCTTTTGTTATATTCATTAAATCTGTATAGTTATAATCTGCCATAACTATTGTAGCCTGTTCATTAGAGACTTTTGTTGCAATTGATTTTGCCATGTTAATACACTGTTTAGTTATAATTGGTTCAATAGCTTTTACAATCGTATCTGCTACTAAAAAGGCTATTACTAAAACTGTTAATATTTTTATTATTTTCCTTAGTCTTTTAACATTAGTATTATGCTTATTTTCATTAAAAGATATATGCCATGAAAAAGGAGTTTTTATCTTTGGTATTTTTATATTATTTCTACTATATATTTTTTCAATTCTGCTCTTCTTTTCATCCATTATATCTAGGAATAAATAGTTGCTGTGCAACATTTAGTTTATCTACCATTTCTATTCCATTTATCCTCGCAATTTCTTCTACTGTGCTTCCAAATCCTTTTGCAATTTTCCATAAGGTATCTCCAGGTTTAGCAAAATATATAATCATACTGAAGCTATTTTCAGATCTATTTTCATCTTCTTTAACATCGTCAATAATATTAATCTCTGCATTTTTTGATTTACTTGTTGTAAATACTAGATCAACTTTAATATCTACACTATCATCTGATGTTACCACAAAATCTTGCATACCAATTTCTATAGAAGTATCTACACTTGAGTTTGCGTTTACTCCATTAAAGTCCACATTAAAATTAAATGGCACTTTTATTAATTTGGTATCTACTCCGTTATGACTTGATGAGTCATACATGAAATTTATTTTCAACTCTCCTTCATATATTATTCTATCATTTAACAAGGTTTGCTTTAATATTTCTGGATCTACTGTAACATCATAAATTTTATTACCTTGTAATTCCGTTATCTGTTGTCTTTCTCTAATGTTACAAGTATTCTGGATTGTTTCTCTTTTTTGCATTACTTTAATTTGTTTTTGAGTAAAAATTATATTGGTTGATGGACTATATAAATCTTGTATTAAATTTATTTCTTGATTTTGATACACTTGGCAAAATAGTTCAATTTCTGCCTCAATATATACTGAATGATCTTCAACACTATTTGGCTTTACAATTAAATTTTTTATTTCATATTTTACATCACACATATTATCTTCTGCTATATCTTGGATATCTATAAATCCCATTACTGGTATTGTGCCTTCAACTGAGTTAATTCTATTATCTTCTGTTAAATATAGAATTTTTACACTCATATCAGATTTTGCTAACACCTTGTTATAACTAATTTTAGTATCTTTATTCAAGATCTTTATATTGACCTTCATTATTTCTGCTAAATTATCAATATTATCTATAGTTAAAGTATCTTTAGCATACACTTTTGTTGTTCCACTTCCAATTAAAGAATTAACGCTTAATTCTTTATTTAACATTTGAACATTTTTTACATTAACATTGTTTATAATTTCTACATTTTCATTTGAACTAACTTTTACTCCTATATCTAATATTGCTTTTATACTAATTTTTCTTCCATTTAAAACTCTACATTCTATACTTTTTAATATTACATTTGTTTCAAGCATCATATCAACTCTTGCTTTTTCTAGGTCAATTACTTGTGTAAAATCAATATTACTATTAATACTTCTTATACTTCCATTTTCATCATCAGCTAAATACATAATATAGGTATCTATGCTTCCGTCAATTCTTACTTTACCATCTAAGATTTCTTTTTTATATATGCAAACTGTCCCGCTGGTACTAATTGCATTTAGGATATCTGGCTTTATATCAGGAATTATACTATCTCCTTCTACAATAACACTTTCGTTTTTTTGTTCAACTATTTGGTTGATACATATACTATCTTTAGTCGTCTCAACAGCCATATTAAACCCCTCCTTAAATTCTAATTAGTAATGTATATTTAAGGACATAAAAAAAAATTCCTAATATTTAGGAATTTTTTATATTTTTATATTATACTCTTTGTTTTTTCATTTCTGAAACAGGAGGTATTAATGGGCTATATCCATTTCCATCAAAAACGTCTACCTCAACTGTTCTTGTTAAAACATCTGTATAACTATATGTAACATTTCCTTCATCTTCCTCATATTTTATAACAAAAATATTTGGATATGCTTTTTCTATTGTAGCTTCCTTTTCAAACGATTTACATCTTCCTAGTGAACCTTTTACGATTATCTTTTGTCCGATTTTTTCATTAATATCAGTTTTTAAACTTGCTATATCATTTGGGCAAATCATTTAATCACCTACTTTTCTAAGATGTTCTGATTATATCATACAGGTGGCTCAAAGTCAAAAAAGCTCATTTGCTGTCGCAACGAGCTTTCTCTTTGTTTTCAGTGGATTCAAAGTTTTTGTTTGTTAATATTACATTTGTATTACAATTTTGTTACAATATTGTTACGTTGTTTAAAGTATAGTCATTATCTTCTTTTTCCCAATTGCTCCAATACCATTAACACCTCTTTGCCCATCTCTTAATTCGTTTTCTATATCTTTTATAGTTAAATATTTATCATAATCTGTTGTAGCAACTCTCTCCGCAACAATTAGTGGATCCATAAAATCAATTAATATTCTTGCTGGTGATGATGCAAAATTAGCTCCTGCATTTATAAGTTCTTCATAAAAGCTTTGACATGCTCCCGCAAAAATAACTAAGTCCCTTTTTATATTTTTATTTTCTCTAGCTTGTTTAACTGCATTTATAAAATATTTTGAATTTCTGTAATTATATATATCATTATATCCTGTGCCGCTTTTTATCATTCCATCATGTCCTGTTATTACTAAAATATCTGGTTTATATCTATCCATCAAATTCGACACCACACTTGCTTGTCTACTTTCCGGAACATTTTTAACTACCGCCTTTAACCCAATTTTTCTGTAAAATAGATTTGATTTTTCACTATATCTTTTATCTCCATCTAGGTGCAAAATTTTTCCTGTATATATAACTTTATTACTTCTCTTTAATCCATCTAAATTTTGTAATTGTGTTTCATATCTTTGTAATCTTGCCTCAAATTTTTTATCTAATTTTCTCTCACTCTCTTGTATTATTTTTTTATCAATTAATTCCAAATCATCAATATAACTATCTGCTTGTATTCTAATATTTAACCCTTTTAACATTGCTATTGCTTTTCCATTACTTGTTTTTATAATTCTGTCCACAATAAACAAAATATCTTTATTATATGATTTTCTCCCTACAATATCACCTTTTTTTATATTTTCCACTACATTCACCTCATATTAAATTAGGTTACTATATGATATGTCGAATATTGTAAAAATGTGCAAATAGTTCTATTGAATATTTTTCTAGAATACAATGTACAAAACATCGTATTTACAAGGGGGTTTTTAGGTTGGGAAAAATTTACATAGAAGAACGTGCCATAAGCCTAGCACATTATATTATAGATAGTAAAGATACAGTTAGAGGAGCTGCCAAAAAATTTGGTATAAGTAAAAGTACAGTACACACCGAAGTAACATTCCAGAACGGTAAGAATAAATTCCCTATAATTCCAGAAAGTATTGAAATTAAAAAGGTTTTCTTAGCTGAGAAGAATCCTATTGTAAAATTGGGATTAGTAATAAAATAATTAGGAGGTTTGTTATGGATAGTAAAGAATTAAAAAAAGAAATTGTAGATGAAAAGACAGGAATAAGTTATACATTAGTCGGAGATTATTATATGCCTAACTTATATTTGGAGCCAGAAGAAAAAATCACATTAAATAAATATGGTTTATTAAGATTAAATTATTTGAAGAAACATAAGAAAGCAGAATATAGCATACTTTTTATAAATAGAGAACTAAACAAACATTTAAAAGAAGTTCAAGAACAAGCACAAAAGGAAATTAATTTTATAATAAAAGATTTAAAATCAAAAAGTGATTTAACAGAAGATATGAAAAATACTAACCCTTTATATTGGGTTGGTACAATGAACTCAATAAAAAATCAAGCAGAAGAAATTGTTTTAAAGAAATTAATTTATGTATGATAGATTAGTTTATTTTAAAATAAAAATGCCTTAAAAACGATTTTGAGGCTTAACTGAATAAAGGAAATAACTAACTACTTGTAGTTTATAAACTATGAGTAGTTTTTTTGTTTTCAAAAAGAGAATATGCCTCAAACTCTATAAAAGTGATAGGTGTGATGAGCCGATGCTATAAAGTTCATCCGTATTTGTATAAGCAGTCTAATTATACAAAGTGCGTGAGTGAGATTTTAGAACACAGACTCACAATAATAAAAGAGTATTCGGTGGCAAAACTTGGTGAGGATTTATAATTGTAAAAAGTTTGGACAAGTATGAACAAAGATATTTAAAAGTATCAGCAATTATAGTAGCAACAGCTACTTACTAGACTACCTATGAAACGAGGCGAATGACCGACGGTTTCAGTTTGTATAGGTGTAATAATTCTATTTTACAAATGGGATATTACACCTAATTCTACTTTAGCTCATTCCCTCTGGTTTCTATAAAAGGTAGCCATATAGCGTGGAAGTTTGAAACCGAGCAAGGTTTCAAAGAGTAAGAAAAAATTTATTTTTTTCTTGCTCTTTTTTCAATAAATGCAGATATGCAATTTATTGAAAAGCATAACAAATGACAATTCATTTGTTATGAGAAAACTAAAAAATGCTAGTAGCAATTTTTAGTTTTGGGTTGTAGGGTTTACCCTGCCACACGGACACTTTTACCTAAAAAGTGTTGTAGTGTGTTACAACACATTCTAAATAAGTGCCATTTTTAAGTTTATTTTGTGTTATTTTATTTAGCTATTCAAAGGAGGTAGATATTATATGAGTTATGCTATAATAAGGAATCAAAAATACAAAAGAGAAAATTTAAAAGGCATATTTAGACATAATGAAAGGAAAAATGAAAATTATTCTAATAAGAATATTGATAAAGAGAAATCACATTTAAACTATTCATTGAAAGATCCCAAATATAGTTATGAAAAAGAATTTGAAAGAATAAGAAAAGAATATAATTTAAAAGGTCAAATTAAAACAGTTAGTAATATTGCTTGTGAATATATCATCACATCCGACAATGAATTTTTTAATAAAATTGGAGAAAAAGAAACTAGAAGATTTTTTGAAACTGCATATAAATTTGTATGTGAATATAAAAATTTAGGTGAGCAATATATTTTATCTGCTAAAGTTCATAATGATGAGGATACCCCACATTTACATCTAGTTTTCTTACCTGTTGTTCACACAAAAGATAAAAAAGGAAATGCTATTGATAAGTTAGCTTGTAGTGAATTTTGGAAAGAAAAAGATAGTTATAGACAATTACAAAATGCCTTTTACGAATATATGGTTTCACACAATTTTGAACTAAAAAGAGGTTTACCAAAAGAAGAAACTAATAGAACACATTTGAGCATTGAAGAATATAAAAAAATTACGAATTATGAAAAAACTAAAGAAATATTGCGAGATATTACATTAGAACTTCCAGAAGTACCAAGTATTGAAGATTTTAATAGGGTTGTTTTCAAAAGAAATGAAAAAATACAAAAAGAAATTATTGAGCCAAAAGATAAACTTATTGAAAAATTATACTTTGAAAACAAACAATTACACGGAGAAATAGAAAGACAAGTAAATGTAATTGATGAGGCAGAAAAATACCAAAAAGAAAGAGATAAAATACTTGAAGATAATGAAAATTTGCATAATAAAGTATATCAAATGGAACATGATTATAAAGTAAAAAGCAATTCTCTTGATTTTAGATATAATAATAGAAAAGAAGAACTAGAAAAGGAATTTGAGGAAAAAGCATTTAATTTAGAATATGAATATAAGCATAAAATACACAAACTAGAAAAAGAAAATACTAGACTTCATAAGATTATAAAAACTTTTGAGGAAACTGTAAAAAAATTTATTAAATGGATTTGTAACAAATTTGAATTACCTTCTGAAGATGAAATTGTTAGAAATTTCGAAAAAGAAACTGGAAATTCTTTAAATGCTGAAAAACAATTTGCTAAAAAAGAAAGAATTAAAGAGTTTGAAAAAGAGTTATAAAATAGAGGGCTTACACCCTCTATTTATATGACATGCAATTTGTCGCTATGGTTATAGCATAAAAGTAAGTAATTTTCAAACTTCAATTACTTACTTTTATTTAAAAACTAATTATTAGGTATATATGGCTCTATTTTGTTTTCATTACTTGTTATTGTGTTTGTATCCACTTCTTTAGTAACATATCCATTTACTGTATTTTCTGTCATCATAATTTTTTCTTCTACTATGTTTTTTTCTGTTTTCACTTCTTCATCTGTTATTCCACTGCCACTTTCGTCAACATAAACAATTTTGTATCCGTTATAATTGTCTTTAATATAATCCAAAAATTCTTGCACCTTATCCTCGCCTATATAGAATCCTTTACCTGTGTCAAGAATATTTGTTAGAAGATAACCTTTGTCAGTTAATGATACACTTATATTTTTATATCCTAATAATGGGATATCAACACTTATACCTATGCTTTGACTAAACCTTTCTGATGTATATTTTTCTGTATCATTATCACTATATATATTCTCTAAATTTTTATTATTAAACAACTTTTGCCAAATTATTTTATTATCTACACCATAAAATTCTACATTTATATCTTCTTGTAAATCTTCATCCCAATAATTATAGTATATTGTTCCAAAAGATATAATTTCTTCTAAATTCAAATCTTTCGTAAACTCTCCAAGTGTTGTTGGTCTATAATATGAATTTACATATACATAGTAATCAGTATCTCCTTCAAATTTTATTGCAATAGCACATTTTTCTTCTATATCTTTTATTGAATATAATTCTGCCTTTTTATTATAAGTAGTTTCAGTATATGTGTCATATCCTGTTAAAGTTGCATTGCCAATATTTTTTAGTATATTATTATTTGATATCTTTGTTATTCTACTTGAATATTTACTATTATTATATTCAACCTCATTAAATTGCTGACTAATAGACATTTCATTCCATTTTGGGATTACTGCTGTATCTGTAGGAGTATCTTTCTTATCAACTTGTACTTCTTTTATAATCCAGTCATCTTTTTTTGAAATAATAATATCTGGCTTTGAAGTAAATATACCACTTTTATAAAGTCCTATCACTGCAATGAATACAATACAAATTGGAGCAAGAATATACTTTAATTTTAAATTTTTCATAATATTCACCTTGTTATTGGATGCTATTCGATTTGTTTCTTCTATATCTGTTTCTTCAATTAAGTATTTTTCATCAATATCTCCAATGGCTTTTAATAAATCCTTATTATTCATACAAACCACCTTCTTTCAGATAATTTCTTAGTTGATTTCTAAGCCTTAATAAAATTGTTTTGGTATTACTTTCAGTTATCTTATTTTTAGAAGAAATTTCTTTAATCGAATATAAATACCAATACCTTTCTAAAAAAATTTTTCTTTTACCTTGTGAGAGTTTTGATAAAAAATTATTAAGTGCATTTACCAATTCATTATAGTCTAATTCTTTTTCTACATCATTATTTGAAGAAATACATTCATTTAATTCTTCAAGAGCAATTTCTAATGTATAATCTCTTTTTTTTAGCTTTTTTTCTTTCATATTGATTAATAGCCAAATTTCTAGTAATTTTTCCAATATATACTTTTAGTATATTGGGTCTCTGTGGAGGAATATTGTTCCAAGTTTTTAAGTATGTATCATTAACACATTCTTTAGCTTCTTCATTATCTTGCAATATGTTAAATGAAATTGTATTACAATATCTTCCATATTTTTTATTCGTTTCATATATTGCTTTTTCTTGTCTATTCCAATATAAATTTATTATTTCTTCATCTTTCATATTTTCCCCCCTTCTATCTATAAAGACAGAAATTATTTTCATTATATAGGCGGAGAGGTAGACAGTCTACGTAAATACACAGCCATAGTAAAAGATTTATGCCTGAAATACAAAGACGTACATGGATTTTATTACAACTGGCTTCTACTTAGTGAAGGCTATAATAATGTAGGGAATGGAAAGGCAGGTACTTTTGAAAATGAACAAATGTACAACTATGCCAGAGAAAACAAGAGTGAAACAGGTATGGCATACAATCAGTTTGCCATTGCTTCCGGTTATCTTGCAGCCAGGGACAACCAAAAAGCAGAACCATACCTCGTCCGGGCCATGCGGAAATTCTATC